>ERZ773070.167-NODE-167-length-50726-cov-5.990823_pt1 | contig 50726 bp, 48 predicted proteins | sample MGYA00580618_ERZ773070 | MGnify/ENA primary metagenome ERZ773070 (study PRJEB29015, sample SAMEA2738023) | human oral metagenome | biome: human oral; feature: human-associated habitat; material: dental | place: China | collected 2019 ...
AACAGGACAAGGTGGAAGCCTCCAAGACCGACATCGGCTGGGGCCACCAGATCCGCAGCTACGTGCTCGACCAAAGCCGCATCAAAGACCTGCGCACGGGCGTTGAAATCAGCAACACGCAAAAAGTGCTCGACGGCGACCTGGACGCCTTCATCGAAGCCAGCCTGAAGCAAGGCGTGTGAGGCCCAAGCCAGCCCGGCCGCCCTGCCCCGCGCCGGGGCCTCTGGCGGCAGGCGGCGGCATTTTCATCGTCTGCATTCCCCGCGTTCGCCTTTTTCAACCTTCGCTTTGCATATGAAAAACACGCTTCACGCCACTTTGGTTCCGGCCTTGCTCGCCGCCCGCTCGGGCAAGCCGGATGGAGCGCCCGCGTCGGCAGATGGCCCGTCCGCCAAAGTCTCCGCCTATATCGGCTGCTGCAACAGGGTGGATGGCCGCGCCATGCAAAGCATGGAGCGTTACGCCAGCCGGGTGGCAAACATGAAGACAGGCCCTGCGGGCAGGGAGCGCATGGTTGATGGCCTCTGTGCCCTCGGCGATAACGCAGTGCGCGACTGCCTGAAAGATGTAGGCGCCCTGACACCGGCGATGGAAAACTTCTATGCCGCCGGGCTGGCCCGTGTGGAAAAGGCCGCCGCCCCGATGGTCAGCTTTGAAAAGGCTGCCGACGCAACCCTGGCCTACGCCAAGGCGCATGAAGGCGGGCAGCCCATGTGGAGCGCGTTTGAAAGCAGCATTGAGCCATTTCTCGTGGCCGCCAAGGAGCGCGTGCGCCGCGTTCGCGGCAAAAAGCCCTACAACCAAGGCGAACGCATGATGCTTGAAGGCTGCGGCGGCTGGATGGTGGACGGCTCGCCCGGCAAGGTGGCGCGCAACTGCAACCAGCTGGTCAGCAGCAGCAACCGCCTCTCGCGCTGAAGCCGCATGGGCGTGGCGCCGTTGCCTTTTTTACGCCATTCGTCACCTGGAAAGAAAGACTGATTTTGCTCTTATAACCATAGCGTGATGTCCTAGTGGAGACTGCGCGAAAGCCGTTTTTGCTCCATCCGGATCTGCTTCTCTTTTTGAACTCTTTCTCATGCGCCGCAGGGCGGAACACCGCCCTGCCCTTCCCGCATTCCTTTTCCTGCACCACACCGCCATGAACCATCTGCAAGCCGCCACCATCCGCCGCGCCGACTACGCCCCGCCCGCGTTCTGGATCGACAGCGTGAACCTCACTTTTGACCTGGACCCGGCCAAGACCCACGTGCTCAACCGCATGACGCTGCGCCGCAATCCCGATGTGCCCGCGCAGCCGCTGCGGCTGGATGGCGACGAACTCAGCCTCTCGCGCGTGCTGCTGGGCGGGCAGGGCTGCTCTTTTCGCATGGACGGCCAGACGCTGGTGCTGGAAAACCTGCCCGAAGGGCCGGAGCCGTTCGAGCTGGAAATCTTCACCACCTGCTGCCCTGAAAAAAACACGCGCCTCATGGGCCTGTACATGAGCGGCGGCGACTTTTTCACGCAGTGCGAGGCCGAGGGCTTTCGCCGCATCACCTACTTTCTGGACCGGCCCGACGTGATGGCCGCCTACACCGTCACCTTGCGCGCCGACAAGGCGCGCTGGCCCGTACTGCTGTCCAACGGCAACCTGGTTGAAAGCGGCGATCTGGACGATGGCCGCCATTTCGCCATCTGGCACGACCCGCACAAAAAGCCCAGCTACCTGTTCGCCGTGGTGGCTGGCCGCCTGGTGGCGCGCGAGCAGCGCATCACCACCCGCGCGGGCAAGGAGCACTTGCTGCAAGTCTTTGTGCGCCCGGGCGATCTGGACCAGACCGGCCACGCCATGCGCTCGCTCATGGCCGCCGTGGCCTGGGACGAAGCGCGCTTTGGCCTGCCGCTGGATCTGGAGCGCTTCATGGTGGTGGCCACCAGCGACTTCAACATGGGCGCCATGGAAAACAAGGGCCTGAACATCTTCAACACCCGGTTCGTGCTCGCCAAGCCCGCCACCGCCACCGATGCCGACTTTGCAGGCGTGGAAAGCGTGATCGGCCACGAATACTTTCATAACTGGACGGGCAACCGCGTGACCTGCCGCGACTGGTTTCAGCTCTCGCTCAAAGAGGGCCTTACCGTTTTTCGCGACCAGGAATTCAGCCAGGACATGGCCGGCAGCGAATCGGCCCGCGCCGTCAAGCGCATTGAAGACGTCATCGTCCTTCGCGCCCACCAGTTCCCTGAAGACGCCGGCCCCCTGGCCCACCCCGTGCGGCCCGACGAATACCAGGAAATCAACAATTTCTACACCACCACCATCTACGAAAAGGGCGCCGAAGTGGTGCGCATGTACCAAACCCTGCTGGGCCGCGAAGGCTTCAGGCGCGGCATGGACCTGTACTTTGAGCGCCACGACGGCCAGGCCGTCACCTGCGACGACTTCGCCCAGGCCATGAGCGACGCCAACCCGCAAAGCCCCCTGCCCGCCCTGCTGCCGCAGTTCAAGCGCTGGTACAGCCAGGCCGGCACGCCCGTGGTGACAGCCGAGAGCCGCTACGACGAAGCCGCGCAGACCTGGACGCTCACCCTCGCCCAGCACACCCCGCCCACTCCCGGCCAGGCCGTCAAAGAGCCGCTCGTCATTCCCGTGCGCATTGGCCTTGTCGGCCCGGACGGGCAAGACGTGCCCCTGCAAACGCAAGAAGGCCCGCAAGGCGAAAGCGCTCCCGCTGCCGCCCCCGCCGCCACCTTTACCGCCCTGCTCACCGAAGAAAAAGCCAGCTTCACCTTCACCAACGTGCCTGCGGGCTGCGCCCCATCGCTTTTGCGCGGCTTCTCGGCCCCCGTGCGGCTGCAATACGCCGAAACCCCCGCGCAACTGCTGCACCGCCTGGCCCACGACAGCGACCCCTTCAACCGCTGGGAAGCCGGACAAACCCTGCTGCTGCAAGCCGCCACCCGCCACGCCAGCGCATCCGCGAACCCCGGCGAACCCGCGCTGAACGGCGCCCAGATGGAAGCCCTGCGCGCCGTGCTCCGCCACCCGCAGCTGGACGCCGCCTTCAAGGCCCTGGCCCTCACCTTGCCCGCCGAAAGCGACATTGCCGAACACATGGCCAGCCAGGGCCTGCCTGTTGATCCGCAACGCATCCACGCCACGCGCCAGGCCATGCTCGCCCAAATCGCCAGCGCCCTGCAAGCCGACTGGCAATGGGCCTGGCAAGCGCACCAGGGCAGCGGCGCTTACCAGCCCGACGCCGCCAGCAGCGGCCGCCGCGCCCTCGCCGGCCTGGCCCTGCTCATGCTCTGCCTGAACGCCCAGGCCACCGGCGACGCCGTCTGGCCCGGCAAGGCCTACCAGCGCGCCAAAGACGCCGGCAACATGACCGAACGCCTGGCCGCCCTCACCGCCCTCATCCACACCCATCACCCGCTGGCCGAAAAAGCCCTGGCCCGCTACCACGCCCTCTTTGCCGAAGACGCCCTGGCCCTTGACAAATGGTTCGCCCTGCAAGCGCGCACGCCCGACGCAGACGGCCACGTGCTGCCGCTCGTGCGCCAGCTCATGCAGCGCCCCGACTTCACGCTCAAAAATCCCAACCGCGCCCGCGCCCTCATCTTCACCTACTGCCTGAACAACCCCGCCGCCTTTCACCGCGCCGACGGCGCAGGCCACGCCTTCTGGGCTGAACAAGTGCTGGCGCTCGACGCCCTCAATCCGCAAGTGGCCGCCCGCCTGGCCCGCGCCCTCGACCGCTGGGCCACCCTGGCCGAGCCATACCGCAGCAGCGCCCGCGCCGCCTTGCAAACCGTCGCCGCCCGCGACACCCTCAGCCGCGACGTGCGCGAAGTCGTCACCCGCGCCCTGGGCAGCCAGGGTGAATAACCCAACGCACGCCGCATGCCAACAAAGAAGCGGGGCTTGCAGGCCCCGCTTCTTCTTTGAACAGCTTCTCAGGCTACGCGCGCTACGCAGCGCCTGACATGCCGGATTGCATCTAAAAGAGGAGCAAATTCAGCCAAGGCTTAAAGGCATCTGCCGCTTCAGTGGCGCGGACAGCGCGCTATGAACAAAGGAGCGGAAAACAGCGTTTTCCACCCCCTTTCCTCCCTTTCATCGGCGTGCTTTGCGACACGCTCCACCCTTCTACCCCTCACGGCCTGAGCGATCCATTTGTTCAAGCTGGTTGATCTTGGGTCAATAAAGACACATAAAAACAAATAAATGCAAGCACTAAAAATATCAATGAGAGACGGTCCAGGATCATTATTTTTCTCGCCACCCCGGAAAATTCATCATCCAGATCGCCATTCTTTATGCTTTTCAAGACCTTTTTAAGATGATATCCATCTGCTTGAGAGTTTTTCTTAATATAAAACGAGACCTTCCTCCAATCTGTCCCACTCCTTTTTGAATCCGGCTTCCAAATGCCCGTTATAGCTCCAGCACCTTTTGAATCTGCCGCTTTCTTTTTTTCTTGTCATTGAAGGAGTGAGATCCAGAAAAGAAGTCAGAAAATCCACATCAAGATTGGCGCCTTGAAATCCAATCTCCGCTGTATATTCATGAGCCATAAAATCAACGGCGTTGCGCTTCAAAGTCAAGACCGTACGCCATAAGATCCCAAAAGTTCAATGATTTCACGAGACATCATTCTTTTGGCCACCTGCATCAAGGTCTCGGGCGGAGAGTCCGACGTTTTTGCTTTCATATCGGCGCCCAGCTCAATAAGAACCTTCAAGTGGCCAATCTGATTCATGACAACCGCCCAATATCTAAAAGCAAAAATTTCGTATATTTCATGTTTTCTTGAACATCCACAGACGCCAAATTACAAATACGATCAGGCATGTCCAGATCAGACTGTTGAGCATGATCAATACAATTACATTGTCAATGAATAGATATCCATCGATATAGGCAATTGGAATAGACAAATATTCAAGAACACTTCTCCATAAGATCGTTTTTTCATCCGCATATAGCGCAGATGATTTCATGAATGCGACAATAGTCAAATTAAAATGCAGCATGAATGAAATCAGCCCTATTGCCGCAAGACAGATGTTTTTCATTTTGAGTTTCCTTTTGGTAAAGGGGATAGACCGACTGAAAACCTGATGTTCAAGGTTTTCAATCGGCTCTTGTTTAAGAGCCATTATATGGCAGCCATGGTAAAGCATTCAGACAAATTTTCTTTGTTTCAGCAATGCCAGCACGGTGGCCGCCAAAATTGGCACGCTAATTCCTACCAGAATATTGTCTATCAGCAAATCGTCTTTGTCCAATCTGTATTTGCCGGTTTTGTCTTCGATGAAACTGCCGTTCGCATCCAGCCATACCGGTGAAAATAAAAAAGACCAATTCATGCCGCAGCACGCCAGGAGATAGAAGTGTCTTTGTCAATGTCGTACGGGTTGCTTCCGTCATGAAAGCCGCCTTCCGCCCTGGTTGCGCCTTGCAGGTAAGCCACGGCATGGCCGTATTCGTGCGCCATCACGTCCCAGTCAAAAGACTTGAGAGAACCCAGGTGCATTTCAGACACTTTTTTCCCTCCATCGCTGCCAGCTCTGTGAAAAGCCTCTCTTGGCGTGGGACGGTTGGTGACGACTTTCTTGAAAACGGGCGCTTCGGGAATGCCTGCGATGGGTTTGACATGCTCCGTCAGTTCATACAGGGCCTGGAAAAACGGACCAGGAGTTGGCTTCGGCTTCGCTGATGTGGAATTTGTTGTCTTTATGTGCATCATCAGGTTTGATGTTTATTTCTTCTTTTTGATCAAACAGCGATATCAAGGAGGTGAAATTATCGGCATCTTTAAAAATACCAATATTAAATCTATCGTGCTTGCCAAGAAGCTGCACCTGGTATTTCAGGTCATCAACGGGAGATATGAATTTAAGCTCCCCATTTTCATCCAACCGGCCATAAGCAATCAGCTCAGCCAGTCCTGGCGGCACCTTTCCAGTGTGTGTAACGCGAATCACGGCGCCATGCAATGGCAAAAACTTGGAGAACCCATGATCTATGGCAAATTTAACCCTGATTGTTACAGTATCCCCTTTGGATATTTTCTTGCCAGAATCTTCTGACTTTTCTGGGTGTGAATTGGACTCCTGCTGGATGGATCTATAGATACGACCTTCTTCCTCCAGAACGATCTCCGTAGCCCGCTTCGATTCTTCCTTGCTCAGCCACCTTTCAGAAAAAAGCAGTTCTTCTTCCCCTGGATGGCTTTTTTTCCATTGATCGCGCTTTTTATTGAATTTAGAGACCAATGACTGATATTCATCGTGGTTCCTGAGACTGAATCTGGCCATTGAATTCAGCAGGTCTGTCCCAACCCAGCTGTAATAAACCTTTCCGTTATACAGCAAGATGCTGAATTGTATTCCGCCATTGAATTCATTGGATTCAAAATCAGCTAAAATATGATACCAACCAGCTTTCAAAAATTTTGGCCTGAATTTAGCCTCTGCCGTCGGCCCCGGACTATCCAGCGGCAACTCCGCTGGCACCTCAATGCCCGTCAAATCCCGGTGATTGGCTCCAACCACCTTGAATTTGATCTTGCCATGCAGACCCTTTTCCAGCCGGATGAATGAGAACTTCATCTCGAATTCATCCACCGGTATGCCCGGCTGTGGATTGGGAACATCCACCACGATTTCAGCCATGGGTTCCATCGCAGGCGGCGTTGCCATCGCCGCCTGCCACCCTAGCGCCAGCATGGCCAGCAAGGCCCACCGGAGCCAGCGCCCCAGCAGCGCATGAAAGCCGCAAAACGGCAGCTTGCGCCGCCCGTCGATTGACAAATGTTCCAGTTGCATTGCATCGCTCCTTTCCGTAAGTGGTCACTCGTTTAAATAGTGGAATCCATCATAAGCCGCGCATGGCGGTTTTTGCCATATCAATCAAGTGTGCCGTTCCCAAAACTCGCCGCCGCCCTCTGCAACACCCGTTGCGTTAGTAATGCTCATACATTTGAATGGGGAAAATTCCACCGCTGGCAAGGCTTTCTGCCACTCCAAAAGATGGACTGGCTAGCTGCCAGGCCGCGCCATGAAGAGTTGCCGCAGGCGTCCCTCGACTGGGCGCGGGTTGGCAAAAAAGTTGTCAGCCATGTCTTTTTTCATGTTTTTCTTCCATACGGCCCTGGCTTGGCCTTGATGATTTGCGGAACGCGAATGTGTTTGCGGGGTGGCGGGGCGGCAGGCAAAGCTGAATGCGGCAAATCAATAAAAATACATATCTTCCGCCAATATCATTTCCATGAAAATCGCGCTTTTTGCGCTGCACGTCAGCTTCTGCCCTGCCCATGAAATCCGCCGCTCCCAACCGCCGCGTTGCCTGCTGCCATGCCCTGATTCCCTGCGCGGGCAGCGGCTCGCGCGCGGGCGCGGGGCGGCCCAAGCAATACCAGCCCATCGGCGGCGCGCCGCTGGTGTGGCACACGCTGGCGGCTTTTGCGGACGTGCCGCGCATTGTGCAGACGCTGATCGTGACCGCGCCGGGTGATGACGCGCTGGCCGCCCGCCTGCTTGACCGCCTGCCCCATGACGCTTTCGCGCTGGCCGATTGCGGCGGCGCCAGCCGCGCCGAAAGCGTGTTCAACGGGCTGGCGCGCCTTTTGCAGCGCGGTGCGGCCGGCAGCGACTGGGTGCTGGTGCACGACGCCGCCCGCTGCCTCATCACCCCCGCGCTCATCAACTGCCTGATCGACGCCTGCCTGAATGCCGCCAGCGCAGACGAAGAAGGCGGCCTGTCTGGTGCCCTGCTGGCCATGCCCCTGCCTGACACGCTCAAGACCGCCGACGCTGCGGGGCGCGCCGCCGCCACGCTGCCGCGCGAGGGCAAGTGGCTGGCGCAAACGCCGCAGATGTTCCGCATCGCCCCCTTGCATGCCGCGCTGGCGGCGCGCGCGGCCAGCGGCTTTGCGGGCATCACCGACGAAGCCAGCGCGATGGAAGCCGTTGGCAGCCGCCCGCTGCTGGTGCGCGGCAGCGCCCACAACATCAAAGTCACCTGGCCGGAAGATTTCGCCCTGGCCGCCGCCCTTTTGCAAACCCGCCATGAACCTGCCTGAAAACACCTCTGCCGCCCCTGCCGACTTGCCGCCCATGCGCGTGGGCGAAGGCTGGGACACCCACGCCCTCGTCCCGGGCCGCCCGCTCATTCTGGGCGGCGTGCGCGTGCCCCACACCCACGGCCTGGCAGGCCATTCAGATGCTGACGCGCTGCTGCACGCCATCACCGACGCCGTGCTCGGCGCGGCGGGGCTGGGCGATATCGGCACGCACTTTCCCGACACGGATGCCGCCTTTGCCGGGGCCGATTCGCACGCCCTGCTGCAAGAAGCCGCCCGCCGCGTGCGCGCCGCCGGCTGGCGCATTGCCAATGTGGACTGCACCGTCATCGCCCAGGCCCCGCGCATCGGCCCTCACCGCCCGGCCATGACGCAGCGCATCGCCAGCGCCCTGGGTGTGGTGCCCGAACAGGTGAACGTGAAAGCCAAAACCGCCGAAAAGCTCGGCCCCGTAGGCCGGGGCGAAAGCATGGAGGCGCGCGCCGTGGCGCTGCTGGTCAGGCCCTAGGCGCGAAAAGGCGGCAGAAAGCGCATGCCTGAAAAATGCCCTTGCGCTTGCCGGCCATGAAAATGAATGCCGCTTCTTCCGGAAAAAACTTTTCCCATTCAGGCCATCGCCAAAAACGCACGCGCCCATTTCTTCATGACGCATCAGCCAAACCGGCAAACCGTGCATGATTCATGCAAATGATGATTGGCTGGCGCTGCGCAAGAAACCGGTCATTGCACAAGCGGCCGGTTTTTCATACTGGCCGATCATTTTCAGCGCCGTGAATCGGCGCCGGTACAAGCAATTCAAAAGGGGTTGATCAAAGCGGCAAAATTGCCCCGCTCCAATGTTTCGGCGCGAAAACAGAAGAAAACCGGAAAATGGAACGAAGCCATCTGAAAACACCTGAATCAAATGCCATCCGCGTCGGCCCATGCCATTTGGTCCGCGAAATTCAGCCCGCGAAATTCGGCCCGCAAATCAACTTCAGGCAAAAGCCATATCGGAATGGCGGCCCATCATTTCAGCTGGCGCAGTTTGGCAGCAGTTCCGGGCATCAGAAAACATCGCGCGGCAGACGGATTTGAGGCAAGCCCATTGCCATGCGCATAGCCGCCCGGAGCTTTTCGCCTGCCCGTGAAATGAAATCACGCCCCTGAAGCGTCAGTATGAAAATGCTGCCCTTCAGCGCGGCGGCTTTTATCCGCCCGCCCAATTTTCCAGCTTTGCGAACACAGTAGCAAAGGGCCGCAGCATTCAGTCTGAAATCTGAAAATCGGGCCTTTCGTCAAAAGCCGTTTTTTGCCGTTTCCGATCTGGTTGCAAGCGTGAAAAAGCCGCGCAGGAGCGAACGCGGACTGTGCAGGATGCCGCTTTGCTGCACGCAGCGCTTTTTACTCCTTTATTCATAGCATGAGGTCCTAGTGGAAACTGCGCTAGACGGCTTTTTGTACCCTTTAAATTTGCTCCTGTTTCTGATGTCATTTGGCAAGCGCAGCCTGCCCCAAGGCGCGCCCCTCCCACGCTGGCGGGGCGGGAGCGGCATCAGAAATGCGGGCGGGCCGGGCGTTTCATCAAGGCAGTTTTGCTAGCCGCCAGGAAACTGGCCGCCACGCTGCGCCAGGCGCGCGGTCAAGTGAAACCGGAACGTGCGCGGCTTTCCCGGTTTCCAATTCCCCGCTCATTTATTCGGCCAACGCCGGGTGCCAGTATTACAGCATCCAGCCAGTATTCTTGCCCTTGGCCTTGCTCAGGTAATACCAGTAATTGGCGCGCAAGGAAAACAGATACGAAATGCCGAAACCCAGGGCGCGAACGACATTGTCAGGCAAGTCGAAAATGGCGCCAATTACGCCTGCCAGCATGGCCAGGCCAAAGATCATGAGTGCCTGTTTCCACAGTTTCAGGAAAAAGCCGACGTAGATGAATGTGAAAAAGAAGGCAAACCAGTTGTTCAGAACCAGCAGCCGCTCCTTCCACGGCATGGCCTTGAGCCTGGCGGCCATTTCGGGCGAGCCTTTGAACATTCGCACGGGCGGCACGCTGTCGAAAAAGGCGAAGCGCTTTTCTATTTCCATTACAACCCGGGAGCGTGACGCCTGTCTCATGCGTTGGGTTAAAGCATGAAATGAGCCATTCCCAGACAGGGTTGAAAACGCGGGCTGTCATGGCTCCATCTGCTGGACAGGGGTAAAACGGAGTGAGCGTGGCATTTCCAGCAAACCCCGCTTTCCTGCCGCGAGAAACATGCCCATTCTGTTTTTCCGTCTTCAATGGCCGCGCTTTCGGGTTTTCTGCTCCCCTGCCCCGCCTAAAATCCGCCGCCATGAGTGCATTTCAAGCTGACATCTGCATACGCGGCGCGGGCATTACGGGCCGTGTGCTGGCGCTTTTGCTGGCGCGTGAAAAACTGCGCGTGGCGCTGACGGCCCCGCCTGAGCGTGCGTCCAAAGCGCCTGACGTGCGCGCCTACGCCATCAACCCCGCCGGGCAAAAGCTGCTGGCCGGCCTGCGCTGCTGGCCCGCGCCGGAGCACGCCACGCCCGTGATGGAGATGCAGGTGCGCGGCGACCAGCACGGCCAGTTGCGCTTTACTGCCGCCATGCAGGGCGTGCCGGCGCTGAACTGGATCGTGGATGTGCCGGTTCTGGAAAACCTGCTGGCCGAGGCCGTGCGCTTTGCGCCGGGCATTGAAGTCACGCCCGAGGCCGTGCCTGCGCCGCTGACGGTGATTTGCGAGGGCCGCGACAGCGCCACGCGCGAAGCCCTGGGCGCGGGCTGGCAGGCCGTGCCCTACCCGCAGCACGCCGTGGCCGCGCGGCTGGCGTGCGAGCGCCCCCATGAGCAAGTGGCGCGGCAGTGGTTCACGCCAGAGGGCGAAATCGCCGCCCTGCTGCCGCTGGATGGCCCGGCGGGCCGCCGCGTGGCGCTGGTGTGGTCTGCCCGCCCGGAGCACGCGGCGCAGCTGATGGCGCTGCCGCCCGAAGCCTTCGCCGCAGAAGCCGCTGCCGCCAGCGAACACGCGCTGGGCGCTCTGGCGCTGGAGGGCGAGCGCGCCTGCTGGCCGCTCATGCTGGGCCGCGCCAGCCGCTGGAGCGGCCCCATGCCGGGGCGCCCCGGCCAAAGCTGGGCGCTGGCGGGCGATGCCGCCCACGCCATGCACCCGCTTGCGGGCCAGGGCCTGAACACCGGCTTGGGCGACGTGGCCTGCCTGGCCGCCACGCTGGCGCAGCGCGAATACTGGCGCAGCGTGGGCGATGCCCGCCTGCTGCGCCGCTACGCCCGCGCCCGCGCCCTGCCCGTGGCCGCCATGCAGTGCGCCACCGACGGGCTGCAACAGCTCTTTGGCCAGCCGGACTGCGCCCCGCTGGCCGCCCTGCGCAACTGGGGGCTGAGCGGCGTCAATCAGCTGCCTGCGCTCAAGCGCTGGCTGGCCCGCCAGGCCATGTGATCCGCCGCTTTGCGCCAGAGGCCGCTTTTTCGCGCGGCCCATCGCCCGCAAGCGCGCGCCGGGCATGCAGCGGCTGGCGAAAAAACGGCCAGGCCCGGCCCGCCGCCAGCCCGCCTGCCGCCTGCGCTTTACGCCCCGCCCTGCCTGCTTTTTTCTAGGCGGAAATGGACTCTTGGCCAGACGGCCCTTCCTGCGGCAATTGCAGCCAGCACACGCCAGGGAAATGATTGGCCAGCCAGGGCAGGTAATGCTCGCTCATGGGAATGAGCCAATGCAGGGGGCCGCGCGGAAAAACAAAGGTGACGTTGTGCACCCGTACGGGCTGGCCCAGCCAGCGCGAAAAGAGCGGCTCCAGCTCGTCGCGGTTCACGCCCCAGGGCATGGGCGGCGTGCGGTAGTAGGGCGTTTTCATCCAGCCATGCTCGCTCAGGGTGCGGCGCGAGAGGCTGCGGCTGATGTAGTCGAACATGAGGATGGCGCCGGGAAAACGCTGTGCCAGCGCCCGCGCGAAGCGGGCCATTTCCTCTTCGCTGAAATACATGAACAGGCCCTGGGCGGTGATGAAGCAGGGGCGCTCTGGCGGCACGGCGCCAAACCAGGCGGCGGTGTCCAGCGCGCTGGCGCGCACGTGCAGGTGGCGCGCGTCAGGCTGGATGAAACGCTCGCGGATGGCAAGGGCCTCGGGCACATCCACGCTGATCCACAGGGCCTCGGGCGCGTCAATGCGGTAACGCTGGGTTTCCAGCCCCTCGCCCAAATTGACGATGGCGGCGCGGGGATGGGTGGCCAGAAAGATGCGCAGGTGCTCATCAAACAGCTGCGAGCGCACGCCGTGCGAGCCATCGGCATGGCCAAAGTGGCGCTCGTAGTCGTAATGCAGGGCGCGGTAGATGTGCAGGCACATGGGATCGCGCAGACAGCCGTCAGGGCGGGCGGCTTCGCTGGCGCGGTTGTGCAGCGTCCAGAGCATGGTTTCGGAAATGCCCGTCAGGCCGGGTTGCATGGTCGCGCTCCTTCTTTGGAAAAAGTAATGCAGTAAAAGCGCCCCTGCCAGAGCAGGCGCGTGCGGCGGTTCAAAACGCCGGGCGGAATGCAGCTTTCAATGGCGGAGAGGTCAAAGCGCGCGTCGCGGAAATCCCGGCGCGTGAAAAGGCTGCGCTTGTACTGGCGCTCGATGTGCTCAGCCGTTTCATCCGCAATGAGCAGGGCCGCGCCGGGGCGGGCCACGCGCAGCATCTCCCGCACGGCCTGCGCCGGGTCGCTGAAGAAGTTGATGCCGCCCACGTGAAAAACGATGTCAAAAGCGCCATCCTGAAACGGCAGCTCTTCCGCCTGGCAGCGCACCAGCTCAAGGCGCGCTTTCCGCGCCCAGACAGCGCGGCAGCGGCAAAGCATGCCCTGCGACAGATCCGCCCCAATGAGGCGGATGGCGTTCAGATCCGCCGGGATAGAGGCCAGATCCATGCCCGTGCCAATGGAAACATACAGCGCCCGGCAGCCAGGCCGCCAGGGCAGGCTGGCCATCAGCTCGCGGCGCATGCGGGCGATGGAGCGGCCATAAAGCAGCCGGCCTATCCAGCGCTCGCCCAGGTCGTACCAGCGGGCGAGGCGGTCGTACATGCGCATGTATCTGGCATTGCTGCCCTGCACCTGGCTCGCGTCCAGGCACTGCCAGATGCCGTCCCGCATGGGAATGCCCGCAGCGGCCAGGCCAGGCTTGAAGGGAATATCCGGTTCGGGAAGGTTCATGGCCTGGCCTCAAAGAGCAAATCGGGATGAAGCGCGCCGCACGGACAAAGCCCGAATGCACGGGATATTTCAGCTCCTTGTTTCATAGCATGATGTCCTAGTGGAAACTGCGCGAAGCGGCATTTCAGGCCGCTCAAATTCGCTCCTGTTTTTGCTGACTCCAGGCATGCGCAGGCGATTTGTCGCGCCAGCCCCTCACCCTTCGCCGCTCGCTGTCATGCCAAGGGCGGGTTCTGCCAGACGCGCGGCCATGCTGGCCGTTTCAGCATCAGGCTCTTAGCGCGACCGCCGAGGCAGCAAGCCTGCTCTTTCAGCAGCGGCAATGGCCGACTCGGCCGCTTCCGTGGGCGATGAAGGCGGCGGCATCAACGGAGCGGCAATGGCTGAAGGCACAGGCGGCTTGAGGCCGGACAACACGCGGCGCGCGCCATCAAAGCGTTGCTGCCAATAACGGGCATTCATGCTCTCCAGACGCACCTTCTCGCCCGTGCGCGGGGCGTGAATGAATTTGCCGTCCCCCACGTAAATGCCCACATGGCTATGGGCGCGGCGCTGCGTATTGAAAAAAACCAGATCGCCCGGTGCCAGATGAGCCGCGTCAATGGGTTGCGTGGCCGCCGCTTGCGATGCGGTATCACGCGGCAGTTTCAAACCCACCGCGTCCCGGTACATGTGCTGCACAAAGCCGCTGCAATCAAAACCCGTTTCCACCGAAGTGCCGCCCATCCGGTAGGCGCTGCCGCTGAACCCCAGCGCCGTCATCAGCAGCTTGCTGGCTTGATCCGGGCTGACGGATGGGCCGCTAACCGGCGTGCTGACTGGCAAAAGCCCCCGGCTGGCCAGCAAGGCTGCCAGTGGGTCCTGCTCGGGCGAGGCATGGACGGCAAAGGCCGTCAAGGCCAGACACAGGGGCAGCAATTTGTTCAGCATGACAGCACCGGGACAGGAGGAATGTGGGGCAAAAAACGCCTGAAGTTTAAGCGTCCATTCCGTTGCAAGGCAAATAAAACAGGCACTTTGAAACAAAAGATACGCAACTGCCTGGCGCTTGCGTCCATTTCCAGCGCATCCGGACGCGTTTTCCTGGATGCTTGGCAATTCGCCCCTGCTCACAACAAAGAGAAGCGTCGAAACCGGTTCGCGCAGCAGCTCAAAACCCGCTTTGCTGCTTTTCGCGTTGGCATGTGTCCAGCGCAGACAGCTATTCCCGCAGGCATAAAAAAAGCGCCTGAAACAGGCGCTTGAAAGTCGGGGAACCCCTTCAGGTTGCATAAAACCTGTTCACAGCCGACCGTCAACAGGATCTTAAGGCGCTCGCGTCAGTGCCAGGTAGTCCGCTTCATCCAGCAGGGTTTCCAGCTGGGATGGATCGCTCAGTCTGACCTTGAAAATCCAGCCCGCCCCCATCGGGTCGGTGTTGAGCAGGGCTGGATTGGCTGCCAGGGCGCTGGCATTGGTTTCGACAATTTCACCCGAAGCGGGCATGAAAACGTCTGCGGCGGTTTTCACAGACTCAATCACAGCGGCAATGGCATCCTTGGCAATGACTTGGCCCACATCAGGGCACCTCACGTAAACGATATCGCCCAGCGCGTCTTGCGCATGAATCGTGATGCCTACGGTGGCCATGCCCGCCGCCGCATCGTCCACGCGCAGCCATTGATGCTCTGGTGTGTATTTGAGGGTCATATGGCTTTACATGCCTGAGTAGTTGGGGCCGCCGCCGCCTTCGGGCGCAACCCACACGATGTTTTGCGTGGGGTCCTTGATGTCGCAAGTTTTGCAGTGCAGGCAGTTGGAGGCGTTGATTTGCAGGCGCTGGGCGTTGCCGCCTTTGGTTTCGTCGGGCACGTATTCGTACACGGCGGCGGGGCAGTAGCGCGCCTCGGGGCCTGCGTATTTGGCCAGGTTCACCTTCACGGGCACATCGGGGTCTTTCAGCGTGAGGTGCGAGGGCTGGTTTTCCTCGTGGCTGGTGTTGCTGATGAAAACGCCCGAGAGGCGGTCAAAGGTGAGTTTGCCGTCAGGCTTGGGGTAATCAATGGGCTGGCACTGGGCAGCGGGCTTGAGCTGCACGTGGTCAGGCTGGTGGCGGTGCAGCGTCCAGGGCATGTGGCCGCGCAGCGCCATTTGCTCGAAGCCGTTCATTAGGCTGCCCACCGTCAGGCCCTTCTTGAACCAGTTCTTGAAGTTGCGGTCTTTTTCCAGCTCGGCATACAGCCAGCTTGAGTAGAAGGTGCGCGGGTAATCGGTGAGTTCGTCTTGCTGGCGGCCTTGCGTCACGGCGTCATAGGCGGCTTTGGCGGCCAGCATGCCGCTTTTGATGGCCGCATGCGCGCCCTTGATGCGGCTGACGTTCAGAAAGCCCGCGTTGCAGCCCAGCAGCGCGCCGCCCGGAAACACCAGCTTGGGCAGCGACAACACGCCGCCAGCGGTGATGGCGCGCGCGCCGTAGGACACGCGCTTGGCGTTCACGTTGCCGTGGTCGTCGGTGAAATACCAGCTGATGCGCGGGTGCGTTTTCCAGCGCTGGAATTCCTCGAAGGGGCTGAGGTAGGGATTGGTGTAGTTCAGGCCAATGACGAAGCCGCAATACATCAGGTTGTTTTCGGCGTGGTACATGAAGGCGCCGCCGTAGGTCATTTCGTCCATGGGCCAGCCGGCGGTGTGCATGGCAAAGCCGGGGGTGTGGCGCGAGGGGTCGATTTCCCACAGCTCCTTGATGCCGATGGCGTAGCTTTGCGGGTCGCTTTCGGCGTCGAGCTTGTAGCGGGCGATGAGCTGCTTGCCCAGCTGGCCGCGCGAGCCTTCGGCAAACAGCGTGTATTTGCCCAGCAGCTCCATGCCCAGCTGGAAGTTTTCGGTCGGCTCGCCGTCTTTGCCCACGCCCATGTTGCCCGTGGCCACGCCCTTGACGCGGCCTTCTTCGTCATACAGCACTTCGGCGGCGGGAAAGCCGGGGAAGATTTCCACGCCAAGCTCTTCGGCCTGCGCGGCCAGCCAGCGCGTGACGTTGCCCAAGCTGACGATGTAGCAGCCGTGGCTGTCGGCAAAAGGCGGCAGCAGCACGCCGGGCACCCGCGCGCCGCCGCCGTTGCGGTTCAGAAAGACATAGGCTTCGTCCGTGACGGGCTGGTTCAGCGGCGCGCCTTTTTCCTTCCAGTCGGGAATCAGCTCGTTCAGCGATCGCGGATCCATGATGGCGCCCGAGAGAATGTGCGCGCCCGGCTCCGAACCTTTTTCCAGCACTACGACAGAAAGCTCTTTTCCGTCTTGGGCGGCCAGCTGCTTGAGCCGGATGGCGGCTGACAGGCCGGCGGGGCCGCCGCCAACGATCACCACGTCGTATTCCATGGCCTCGCGCGGGCCGTACTGCTCCAAAATGGCTTGTGCTGTACTCATGGTTTTGTCTCTTTCTTGTGAGTGGGAGAAGATCACTTCTCATTGTAAATATGCCTTCCGTCAAAACGAAGGAACAGCACAGGGCTGGAGCGCTCCGTAATACAAGGTATTGAGGTGGGTCACTGAACCTGCTTTCAACGCTGGCCAGCCCGTTACGCGGCCCTGATTCGCTGCTATCCTTTCAGGAGTTGCGCGTGTGCAAATGAACGTTTTTCGGGCGAAGCTCTAAGCATGTGGATTGGCGTTTTTGCGGGCTTGGGCGCGGGCGCGTTCTGGGGCTTTTCCTTTCTGGCACCGCGCGTGGTTCCGGCTTTTTCGGCATTGGATGTCAGCGCGGCCCGCTTCATCGTTTATGGCCTGACGGCGCTGCTCATGATGGCCTGGCGCTTCGCTCCCAGCCGTCTGCCCGGTTTGCGGCACTCGCTGTCGGCGCTGGCGCTGTCGGTGCTGGGCTTCACGGGCTACTACCTGCTGGTCGTGCTGTCCATCCGGCGGCTGGGCGTGGCGCTGCCCGCGCTCATCATGGGCACCGTGCCCATCTGGGTGATGCTGCTGGGCAAGCCCCAATCCCTGCGCTGGGCCGCCCTGCTGCCGGGGCTGGCGCTCACGGCGGCAGGCCTGTGGCTGATGGGACTGCACAGCGCACAACACGCAGCCACGGGCCGCTTAGACGCCGCAGGCCTGGCGCTGGCTTGCGGCGGCCTGGCGAGCTGGACGGCCTTCGCGCTGCTCAACGCCGCCTGGCTCAAGCGCCACCCCGATGTCGGCGCCCGCGACTGGACCAACTGGCTGGGCGTGGCCACGGGCCTGGGCGGCGCGCTCATGTGGCTGGCCGTCGGCACGCCCGCCACGCGGCTGGCCGCCACACCCGGCTTGGGCGTTTTTCTGTTGGTGGCCTTCGCCATCGGCTTTTGCGCAAGCTGGCTGGCCACCGTGTTGTGGAACGTCGCCAGCCAGCGCCTGCCCGCCAGCCTGTGCGGGCAGCTCATCGTGAGCGAAACCCTCTTCGCGCTGTGTTACGACGCGCTCTGGGCGCGCGCCTGGCCTGATGGCATGCAACTGGCCGCCGCCCTTCTTTTCACCCTGGGCATCGTGGCCGCCATCCGGGCGCACCACGGCAGTCATTGAGACCGGACCGGCTCGCTTCCATGAACCACCCTGCTTTTCTTTTCTGGGCCGCCCTGGCCTTGGGCCTGCTGAATGCCGCGCTGCTCATCGCCGTGCTGCTGCGCAGGCCGCAGCGCGCGGCGGATGCGCCTTCGCTGCAAGACATGCAGCTGCTGACCCAAAGCGCTGCCGCACAGGCTGCCGCGCATGCGCAGGAGCAGCGTGAAACCTCCGTGCGCCTGGAGCGCGAACTGCGCCAGCAAATCGCCCAAGGCGCGCGCGAAGGGCGGCAAGAAAGCCTGCACGCGCTCACCGCCTTTCAGCAAACCATCACCCGTCAAAACGCCGAAGCCACCCGCACGCAAAACGCGCAGATAGACGCCTTCGCCCAGCAACTGGCCCTGCTGCAAAAAACGCTGGCCGACACGCTGGCCACGCAGCTGCAAGCGCTGAGCGAAAACAACGCCCGCCGCTTGCAGGAAGTGCGCGGCGCCTTGCAGCAAGAGCTGGCCCGCCTGCAACAAGGCAACGCCGAAAAACTGGACGAAATGCGCCGCACCGTCGATGAAAAACTGCAAACCACGCTGGAGCAGCGCCTGGGCGAGAGCTTCCGGCAAGTGGCCGAGCGGCTGGAGCAAGTGCATCGCGGCCTGGGCGAAATGCACACCCTGGCGCAAGGCGTGGGCGACCTCAAGCACCTGCTGGCCAACGTGAAAACGCGCGGCATCTTTGGCGAAGCGCAGCTGGCCGGCCTGCTCGAGCAGGTCTTCACACCGGAACAATACGCCGCGCAAGTGGCCACGCGCCCCGGCAGCCGCCAGGCTGTGGACTTCGCCATCCGCCTGCCGGGCCGGGGCGAAGACGGCGAAAGCGTCTGGCTGCCCATCGACGCCAAATTTCCCACCGAAGACTACGAGCGCCTGCTGGACGCCCAGCAAAGAGCCGATGCGCCTGCCGCCGAAGCCGCCGCCCGCGCGCTGGAGGCGCGCCTGCGGCAAGAAGCGCGCAGCATGGCCGACAAATACCTGCAGCCGCCGCACACCACCGACTTCGGCATCCTCTTTCTGCCCGCCGAAGGCCTGTATGCCGAAGCCCTGCGCCGCCCCGGCCTGCTGCAAGCCTTGCAGCGCGAATGCCGCATCACCCTGGCCGGCCCCGTCACCTTGCTGGCCATGCTCAACAGCCTGCAAATGGGCTTTCGCACGCTGGCGCTGCAAAAGCGCAGCAGCGAAGTCTGGCAGGTGCTGGGCGCGGTGAAAACCGAGTTCGGCAAATTCGGCGACGTGCTCACGCGCATCCGCAGCCAGACGCAAACCGTGCTCAACACGCTCGAGCAGGCGCAAACGCGCAGCAACGTGATGCACCGCGCCCTCAAACAAGTGGAAGCCTTGCCCGAGAGCGCGGCGCAAACCCTGCTGCCGCCCGCGCCGCCCAGCAGCCGCCCGGCCGCTGAAAGTGAGGCCCCCCGCTAAGCGCCTGTTTGCAATCTGGCCGAGAGAAGCAAAACAGGCTCCAAACTTTTCCAAGAAAGAAAATGATTTTCAAATACATCCTTGACATCTGGTTGGGCAAGCATCAAAACACCTTCACGTCCTAGTCCACGCGTGTTTTCATGCTATCAATTCCAAAGCAGAAAAAGCTTTTTCAGCCCTTCTTTTAGGTGGTTTTCCAAGCCTGTCCGCCCTTGCCTTCCTCCTAGAATGCCTACGTGAACACCAGCCGCCCCAGAACCTCCATCTCCCCCCTCTCGTCCGAACTCAATGCCGACCTGCACAGCCACTCCACTGCCTCTGACGGCACCCTGGAGCCTGAAGCGCTGGCCGAGCGCGCCGCTGCCAACGGCGTGCAGTTGTGGTCGCTGACCGATCACGACGTCATCAGCGGCCAGGCGCGCGCGCATGCCGCCGCCAGCGCCTGCGGCATGCGCTATCTCACCGGCGTGGAAATTTCCGTCAGCTTCGCAAGCGATACCGTCCACATCGTCGGCCTGGGCTTTGACCCGGCGGAAAGCACCGCCCTGGCGCGCGGCCTGGCCGCCAACCGTGACGGGCGCGGCCCCCGCGCACTCAAAATGGCTGAAGGGTTAGCCAAGGCGGGGATCTCGGGCGCTTATGAAGGCGCGCTGCGTCACGCGGGCAGCCCCGCCCTCATCGCCCGCACCCATTTCGCCCGCTTTCTGATTGAAACCGGCGTGTGCCGCGACAACGGCGAAGTCTTCCGCCGTTTCCTCACCGCCGGCAAGCCCGGTTATGTGCCCCACCACTGGGCCGGGCTGAGCGAGGCCATAGGCTGGATCACGCAGGCGGGCGGCGTGGCCGTCATCGCCCACCCGGCGCGCTACCGGCTCACGCCCGTCGAAAAATACGCGCTGTTTACCGAATTCAAGGCGCATGGCGGGCATGGCATTGAAGTGGTCACCAGCAGCCACACTCCGGCCGAAATCGCGCACTACGCCAGCATCGCCCGGGAATTCAACCTGGCCGCCTCGCGCGGCAGCGACTTTCACAGCCCCCGCGAAAGCCGCACCGACCTGGGCCGTCTGCCGCCCCTGCCTGCGGGCCTTACTCCCGTCTGGATGCTGCCGCAGCTGGCTAGCCGCTAAATCTCCAGCGCTGCCGTTTTCGCCTTTTTGCCTTTTTCAGCCTGATGCAAACCGGCAAACGCCCGGCGCCGCAAACAACAGAAAATATCCATTTCCAGCATCGCCATGCGCTCTGGCGATATCCGTTTCAGCCATTCATTCAAGCGCATTCAAAATCTGGCGCGGCATTGCAAATACCCTGAATGCCCTGTCAGCATCCTGAAACAGCGGCGTCTTTCAGGCGCACGCCAGCGCTTCATGCAAGCCCAACGAAAAAATAGCGCCAGACAAACCCACGCCCGGCATGGCGCAATGGCGAATCTGAAAACTCCCGCCTGCCGCCATGCGCTGGATACCTTGAAAATCACCCATAATGACGAGGCGAAAGCGACAGGTGGCAAATTATTGCCGGATTTATCCGGCCATCTTTGTCCTGAAAAACACATCGCCCAGTCAATCCAGCGCATCTCCAATATGGCCAATCGCCCGCTCTGGCGAGCGGATTTCAGCGATTTTCAAACCATTGATCTGACGGGATCCGGGCGTTATTTTCATGTGCGCCGCTTTTTCAGGGCTGCGGCGCGTCCTGCTCCTGCGCAGGCTCCTGCTGCGGCTCGTCCCAGCAGCGCAGCGCCTGCACCACGGCCTGCATGACAGGGCGGGACTCGCGCACCGTGCCAAAGCCCGCCTCGCGCGCTGCCTGCGCGATGCGCGGATGCGTGGTCAGCGCGCGGGCCTTCTGCCAGTTTTGCCCGGGCGCGGACTTGCGCAGGTTGGAAATGGCTTCGGAGCTGCTGAACACCCACACCGTGCCATCGCCCGCCGCCTGGCGCGCCAGCGCCTTCTGCTCGGCGCTGAAGATGGGCGCGGTGCGGCAGTAGGCCACCACCTGCTCCACTGTCACGCCCGCCTCCGTCAGCTGCTCGGCCAGCCAGTCGCGCCCCTGGCTGCGCCCCTGGGCATCGCCGCCGCGCACGATCAGCACGCGCTCGCCGGGGCGCACGTTTTCGCGCACACTCTGCCATAGCGATTCGGAATCGAATTGCGGCGCATCCGCCGCAGGCTGCACGATCAACGCCGTAGGCCAGCCGCATTCGCGCAACACTGCGCTGGTGCCGGGGCCGGGCGACCAGGCGGCCATCTCCAGCAAGCCCGATTCCAGCAACTTGGGCGCAAAGCGCTTGAAGGCCATGAAAAAGTGCCGCGCCGCATTGCCGCTCACAAACATCAGCGCCGAATAGTTGCCCAGGCGTGCAAATGTGTCGATCAGCGCCGCTGCATCCGGCACGGGCTGAATGGCGATGAGCGGCAGCACATGCGCGGGCACTCCCCGCGAGGCCAGCGCCTGCACCCAGCGGCTGGCTTCAGGCTCCGGACGGGTAATGAGGGCACGGGGGCAAAGAAGCTCGGTCATGATCGTCAACTACTCGAAAAACGGAAGGGAAAAACAAAAAGAGATTTCCGTCCAAACGGATTTCCGCGCATTTTGTCACGCCATTGCCTGTGCACCGGCCCCGCTCGTCCCGCACGCGGCGCCGTGCACCCCGGTTCAAGGGCCATTCAACGCACGAAAACCGCCATTTTCAAAGCCGCAATGCCCATATTTGCAAAAAGCATTTTTGCCGTGTTTGAAAAATACCCGTCACACAAGGCCGCCGCCAAAAGAGCTGTGCTGATCCTGCTGTTTTTTCACCAAAGTCCGGAGCCTGCCCGCAACCTGGTTGCAAGTGCGGAAAGAACGGGCTATAGCGTTTAAAGCGATAACAAAGGGATATTTTTGCTCCTTTATTCATAGCACAACGTCCTAGTAGAACGTGCGCAGAAAGGCATTTCTGCCCCATCAAATCCGCTCCTGTTTTTAATGCTGCATGGCGAGCATACCGCCACTTGCTCCGGCGTCAGTCGCACAGATCCCGCCATCTGGCTGTGGGGGCGGCGGATCGGGAGCTGCGCGGCGCGAATCACAAACCACAAGCGGGTTTTGTGACACGGCGAGGATTTCCAAGGCCGCGCTTTTTGCCCCACGGCCTGACTTTGGAAAGGTTTTCAGGGCCTGGCGCCGCCCGCTTGCAAATCGGCCGCCACGCGCTGGCCCAGGGCGCGCGCTTCGGCCTGCGTGGCGACGGCGGCGCTGCCTTGCGCGGTCACCAGGCGCGGCTGTCCCTGCGGATCGCCCCAGGCGGCGCGCAGGCGCATGGCGCCGCCTTCCAGCGTGGCATGGGCGGCCAGTGGCATGGAGCAACTGCCGCCCAAGGCGCGGCTGACGGCGCGCTCGGCCTCCACGGCCAGCCAGGTGGCCTGATCCGCCAGCGGCGCCAGCGCGGCTTGCACATCAGCGCGGCCTTCGCAAATTTCGATGCCCAATGCGCCCTGCCCTGCGGCAGGCAGCATTTCGTCAGTAGAAAAAAGGCGGCGGATGCGCCCGCCCAGCCCCAGGCGCTTGAGGCCGGCGGCAGCCAGCACGATGGCGGCGTAGTGCCCTTCGTCCAGCTTGCGAAGGCGCGTGTCCAGGTTGCCGCGCAGCGGCTCAATACGCACGTCAGCCCGCCCCAGCGCCGCCAGCCGCGCGCGCAGCAGCACGGTGCGGCGCAGGCTGGAAGTGCCAACGGCCGCGCCCGGCGGCAGCTCCTCCAGGCTGGCGCAGCCGGGCGACACCCAGGCATCGCGCGGGTCTTCGCGCCGCATCACGCAGGCCAGCGCGAAGCCGGGCGGCAGCTCCATGGGCACATCTTTGAGCGAGTGCACGGCCAGATCGGCGCGGCCCTCATGCAGCGCCGTTTCCAGCTCTTTCACGAACAGGCCCTTGCCGCCGACTTTGCTCAGCGCCACGTCCAGAATCTGGTCGCCGCGCGTGGTCATGCCCAGCAGGGCGGCCGCATGCCCTTGCTGCTGGAGCAGCGTTTTGACGTGTTCGGCCTGCCATAAGGCCAGGCGGCTTTCGCGGGTGGCAATGGTGAGGAGCATGGTGCGCGGCATGTTCGAGTGGCGAAGCAGGCGATTATCGGAAGGCTTGGCGCCGGAAAGCCTCGCGCCCCTGTCCGCGCCGTTTTTCGCGCCGTTTTCCGCGCCAGTCTGCCCCCTTCAAAAACCCGCTTCGCTTTGCCGTCTGGCTCCAGGCCAGGCGCCAATCAAGGGTGCAAGAGCCTTTTTCTAAACGCTGTTCTTTTTTGAATCATCGACAGCGCCACCAAAAGTGCCCGCATGCATCAATATGGGGTTTATTTCGCATGGACGCCGGCTGTTTTCCGGCGTTTTGTGAAAGCAGTGACATTCAATTGGTTAATGACGTGCAGCCAGGCGGGTAAAACCATTTTCAGGCGAAAGACTGTGCCGGATGCGCAGAGGCAACGAGGCCAGCTCATCAATCAAAGCCGCCAGCGTCATGCGCGCGACAAAAATCAGCTTTCTGAAATTCGCGGCAGCCATTGCTTCAATCTTTCATGCCGCATCTGATTTGTCATTGCTGCCGGGGCCGCCATTCAGCCAGCGGGCCAGCGCGGCTTGCGCCCGGAGCAACGTGGCGCGCCAGGCAGCGGCATGTCGAAAAGGGCGGGTTGCAGAAGCTGTTTACCAAGGATGGAGAAGCTTATTTCGCTCCTGCATCGATAGCATGAGGTCCTAGTGGAACGGGCGCAGAAGCCATTTTTCGGCCTTCTGGATTTGCTCTGTTTTTTAATGCAAGAAGCGGCCGACTTGCTCTTCTTGCGCTGCTGGCCCTGGCGTCTGTGCCTGCCCATCCGGGTGCGGCCAGACTGTCCATCCACGCATCAATGCAGGCCGGTATGATGCCCGCCGCCTTGTCATGACCGCTGTTTCCGCTCCTTTGCCAGCTTGCGCGTCCTGCCCCGCCCGGCCTTCGCCTGCCGCGCGCGCCACGCGCGCTGCCGCCGTGGCCTGCGTGCTGGCGCTGGCGCTGCTGGCGCTGGCCTGGGAGCTGTGGCTGGCCCCGCTGCGGCCAGGCGGCTCGTGGGTGGCGCTGAAGGCGCTGCCCGTGTTGCTGCCGCTGGGGGGGCTGTGGCGCTACCGGCTCTATACCTACCGCTGGGTGAGCCTGTTTTTGTGGCTGTATTTCACCGAAGGCGTGGTGCGCGCCACGACAGAAGGCGCGCCTGCGCGCTGGCTGGCGCTGGGCGAGGTGCTGCTGTGCCTGGGGCTGTTTGCCGCGTGCGTGCTGCACATCCGGGCGCGGCTGAAGGCGGGCCGGCTGGCTGCGCAGGCCACGCAGACCGCCAGGCAGGAAGCGGCGGGCGCTTGAAAATCAGCCTTTCCTTTTTTCTCCCACTGCAAATAGCCAGATATTCATGTCCCATCCTGTTCTCGATACTTTTCGCAGCGCCATTGGCGCCGAACACGTGCTCACTGAAGGCGATCTTTCGGCCTGGGAGCAGGACTGGCGCCAGCGCATGCGCGGCAAGGCGCTGGCCGTGCTGCGCCCCGGCAGCCCGGCGGAGGCGGCTGCCTGCGTGCGCGCGTGCGCCGCGCATGGCGTGGCCATCGTGCCGCAGGGGGGCAACACGGGGCTGGTGGTCGGCTCTGTGCCCGATGCCAGCGGCCGCCAGGTCGTGCTTTCCACCACGCGCCTGAATGCCGTGCGCGGCATTGACGCGGCCAATCTCACCATGACCGCCGAAGCCGGCTGCGTGCTGCAAAACGTGCAGCAAGCCGCGCGTGACGCGGGCCTGCTCTTTCCCCTGAGCCTGGCGGCCGAAGGCAGCTGCACCATCGGCGGCAATCTGGCCGCCAACGCGGGCGGCACGCAAGTGCTGCGCTACGGCAACGCGCGCGAGCTGTGCCTGGGGCTGGAAGTGGTCACGCCGCAAGGCGACATCTGGAACGGCCTGACGGGCCTGCGCAAGGACAACACGGGCTATGACTTGCGCAACCTCTACATCGGCAGCGAAGGCACGCTGGGGCTGATCACGGCCGCCACGCTCAAGCTCTATCCGCTGCCTGCCGCGCGGCTAACGGCCTGGGCCGCCGTGCCATCGATTGCCGCCGCCGTTGATTTGCTGGGGCTGGCGCAAAAGTTTCTCGGCTCCAGCCTGACGGGCTTTGAGGCCATGTGCCAATTTGCGCTCCAGCTGGTGGACCGGCACTACCCGCAGCTGCGCGTGCCCTTGTGGCAAGGCAGCCCCTGGTGCGTGCTGCTGGAAAATTCCGACGACGAGAGCGAGGCCCACGCCCGCGCGCGCTTTGAGGCCCTGCTGGAAGCCGCGCTGGAAGCGGGTTGCGTGAGCGACGCCGTGGTGGCCGAAAGCCTGGCGCAAGCCAAGAACCTGTGGCACATCCGCGAAAGCGTGCCGCTGGCGCAAGCCGCCGAGGGGCTGAACATCAAGCACGACATCAGCATTCCCATCTCGCGCATTCCCGAATTCGTGCAAGCCACCGACGCGCTGCTCACCCAGGCCATACCGGGCGTGCGCCTGGTCGATTTCGGCCACCTGGGCGACGGCAACCTGCACTACAACGTGCAGGCGCCCGAAGGCGCGGATGCCGCCGAATTCCTGCGCACGCAAGAAGAGCGCATCAACGACATCGTCTATGGCAGCGTGAAGGCACACGGCGGCTCCATCAGCGCCGAGCACGGCGTGGGCAGCCTCAAGGCGCACACGCTGCCGCATTACAAGCCCGCCGTGGCGCTGGATTTGATGCGCGCCATCAAGGGCGCGCTGGATCCGCAAAACATCATGAACCCGGGCCGCGTGCTGGCTTGAAAGGGCCGCTGCGGACGGCTGGCGCGGCGCTGCCCGTCCGCCTTGCAGCAAGGCGCGCGATGCGCCAATGCTTTTTGCCACTGCTTATGAATTCATAGGTGGCATCCACAAGAAAAACATTCATGCGGCTGGCAACAATCGCCCCCATTCATTCACACACGAGCGAGGAGAAGAGAGCCGTGCTCATCAAAAGCCAGAAGGATTTTTTCGCCGGCTTGCTGTTCATCGCCATTGGCCTGGGCTTTGCATGGGGCGCCACGGATTACGAACTGGGCAGCACGGCGCGCATGGGGCCGGGCTACTTTCCCATGGCGCTGGGCGCGCTGCTGGCGGCGCTGGGTGCCGTGATCGCCTTCAAGGCGCTGGTTATTGAGACCGCCGACGGCGAGCCGGTCGGGCGCTGGGCCTGGCGGCCGCTGTTTTTCGTGACGCTGGCCAACGTGCTGTTTGGCGTGCTGCTGGGCGGCGCGCCCTGGCTGGGATTGCCGCCGATGGGCCTGATCGCTGCGGTGTACGCGCTGGTGCTGGTGGCGTCGCTGGCCAGCCGCGAATCGCGCCTGAAGGAATCGCTGGCGCTGGCCACCGTCCTGGCGCTGGGTTGCTGGGGCGCTTTCGTCGTAGGGCTGAAGCTGCCGTTCCAGGTTTGGCCCGCTTTCATTTCCGGGTGATCAGGCCCCGATAGCCGCAAAAACAAGAAAAATGGAAATTCTGAGTCAGTGGGCGGCGGGTTTCGCCCCCGCCCTGATGGAACTGCAAGGGCACCTGTCGCTGGGCTTTTCCGTCGCCTTCACGGTTGAAAACCTGCTGTACGCGCTGGTGGGCTGCCTGCTGGGCACGCTCATTGGCGTGCTGCCCGGCATTGGGCCGGTTTCCACCATTGCCATGCTGCTGCCCGCCACTTACGGGCTGCCGCCCACGGCGGCGCTGATCATGCTGGCGGGCATTTATTACGGCGCGCAGTACGGCGGCTCCACCACGGCCATTCTGGTGAACCTGCCGGGCGAAGCCTCGTCCGTGGTCACGGTGATTGACGGCTACCAGATGGCGCGGCGCGGGCGCGCGGGGCCGGCGCTGTCGGCGGCGGCCATCGGCTCGTTTTTCGCCGGCTGCGTGGGCACGCTCACGCTGGCGGCTTTCGCGGCGCCTCTGGCGGAGCTGGCTTTCAAGTTCGGCGCGGCCGAATACTTCTCGCTGCTGGTGCTGGGGCTGGTCGGCGCGGTGGTGCTGGCCTCCGGCTCGCTGCTCAAGGCCGTGGGCATGGTCGTTCTGGGCCTGCTGCTGGGCATGGTGGGCACGGACGTGAATTCGGGCGTGATGCGCTACACGTTCGACGTGCCGGAGCTGAGCGACGGCATCAGCTTCATCGTGATTGCCATGGGCATCTTCGGCTATGGCGAAATCATCTCCAACCTCTCGCACACTGAAAAACGCGAAGTCTTCACGGGCAAGCTGGAACACGTGTATCCCACCCGGGAAGACTTCCGCCTGATGATGCCCGCCATGCTGCGCGGCACGGCGCTGGGCGCGGCGCTGGGCGTGCTGCCCGGCGGCGGCGCCATGCTCTCGGCCTTTGCCGCCTACACCGTCGAAAAGAAAACGCGCCTGCGCCCGGGAGAGGTGCCCTTCGGCCAAGGCAACATCCGTGGCGTGACCGCGCCGGAGTCGGCCAACAACGCAGGCTCGCAAACATCCTTCATTCCGCTGCTGATTCTGGGCATTCCGCCCAATGCCGTGATGGCGCTGATGGTGGGCGCCATGACCATTCACGACATTCAGCCCGGCCCGCAGGTGATGACGGGCAACCCGGATCTCTTCTGGGGCCTGGTCGCCAGCATGTGGATCGGCAATCTGATGCTGGTCATTCTCAATCTGCCGCTCATCGGCATCTGGGTGCGGCTGCTGAAAGTGCCCTACCGCTGGCTGTTTCCGGCCATCGTGCTGTTTTGCGCCATCGGCGTTTACTCGCTCAACAACAACACCTGGGACGTGTGGCTGCTGGGCTGGTTCGGCATCATCGGCTACGTGTTCATCAAGCTCGGCATGGAGCCGGCGCCGCTGCTGCTGGGCCTGATCCTGGGGCAGATGATGGAAGAGAACCTGCGCCGCGCCCTGCTGCTCTCGCGCGGAGACTGGAGCGTGTTTGTCACGCACCCCATTTCCGCCGCGCTGCTGGCCGCCGCCGCCTCGCTGCTGGCTGTCGTGCTGCTGCCAGCCATCCGCAAAAAGCGCGAAGAAGCCTTCGTCGAAGAGTAGCCGGGCGCCTGCGCCTCAACCATCCGCGCTGGCTATAATGGCGGGCTTTGCGATCCTCTGCCAGCCGCGGCACGGAACCCCAGGCCCTGCGGGAGTCCTTTCCCCCAGGGTTGCCGCCTTTAGCGTAGCGTGAGCATGATCGGAAAACGAGGACTTTCATGAACCTGATTCAACAGCTCGAAAAAGAAGAAATCGAGCGTCTCGGCAAGCAAATTCCTGACTTCGCCCCCGGCGACACCGTGGTGGTGAACGTGAACGTGGTGGAAGGCAACCGCAAGCGCGCCCAGGCCTATGAAGGCGTGGTCATCGCCAAGCGCAACCGCGGCCTGAACAGCAGCTTCATCGTGCGCAAGATTTCCAGCGGCGAAGGCGTGGAACGCACGTTCCAGACCTACAGCCCGCTGATTGCCAGCATTGAAGTCAAGCGCCGTGGCGACGTGCGCCGCGCCAAGCTGTACTACCTGCGCAGCCGCAGCGGCAAGAGCGCCCGCATCAAGGAAAAGCTGCCCAGCCGCGTGGCCAAGCAGCAGGCCAAGGCCGAAGCCTGACCGACACACGGGCGGCCTTGCCGCCTTCTCATCAGCCGCCTTGCAGATTCGCCGTCTGCAAGGCGGTTTTTATTTGAGCCAGACAAGGCGTCTGGGCTGCCCCGCTGGCGGCATCACCGTCGCCGCATTCCGGGAATCCGTTCGCAATCCGTTCGTGCAAGCGCCGCAGACAGACGCTTATTTTTGCTACTGTATTCGTAGCATGAGGTCCTAGTGGAAACTGCGCGAAATGGGATTTTTGCCCCCTTGAATTTGCTCCTGTCTTTGATGCAGCCTGGCGGGCGGGAAGCGAACTGGAGACGCCGCTGCGCCGCCGCCAGCCGGGGCAGCTGATGGGCAAGCCGCAAGAGCCGGTTTTCAGAACCTGTTCGCAACCGGCCCGCAAGCGCGCGGACGCTCACATCTGCCTGAGCGCCTCACTGGCATGCCAGGCGCGCAAGTAGATGACGAGCAAGTCGAGCAGACGCTGTCTTTTCAGGCCTCTGGGGCTGGACATTTGTGCAATGACGCTGCGTTTTTTGGCCTTCACGCTCAAGCGCTGATAGTTGCCGTGCTGGCGGACGGGCAAGGCGGCTTCGGAAGTGAGCTGGAAGGTGATGGTGAAGAAGTTGCCGATGTCTTCGGCGCTGAAATCTTCAATATCGCCCCACTCCAGGGGCGCGGCCAGGCCGGGCAAAAGCAGGGCGGCGGGCGTCAGGGTCATCACCGGGTGGCGGCAGCGCAGCCAGAACCAGCGGGTCATGAAGGCGAAAAAGGCGCAGGCGGCCAGCAGCCCCAATGCGGCATGCCAGGCGCGGTGCATGACGCAGGCGCAAACGGCAGCGCCCAGACCCAGGGTGATGAACGCGGTCAGCCCCAGAAAAAAGCGCCCCTCGCGCACGATGACCTCGCCATGCACCTGGTCACGGATTTCGGTCAGTTCACGGCGCCTTTCTTCGTTGTGCATGGCGGCGTCGGTTTTGAAGTCTTGCAGCAGCTGGCGCTGCACGGCGTCGCTGTCGGCAAACAGGGAACGCACCCAGGCAAGCGAGTCGGCATCGGGCGCGGCCAGCGCGGGCAGAGCGCTGGCGCTGGCGCTGCCTTCTGGCAGAGCGCCAAGGGCGCGCAGGCGCTCCAGCGTGGGTGGGTGGCTGTCAAAGGGGTGGCTGGTGGCGGCTTCGGCGTCAAGGTCATGCGTCTGCAAGGGGTGGGCCTGCACGTCGGCCTGAAGCATGGCGATGAGGTCTTGCCCGGCCTCGGCGGGGCGGCGGGCAATGGCGCTCAGGCGTTCATACACCACCGGCTCCAGCGCGCTCACATGCACCAGCGCGCGGGCTGCGGCTTCGGGGCCGGCCACGCGGGCGCTGACAGCGTCGGCCTGCAACTCGCGCACGCGGCTCCAGTGGCTTACGGCACGGTGAAAGCTCTCCAGAACGTATTCGCCAAAGATGACGGCAGAGATGCAGCCCCAGGAAATCCGGTCCTCATCGCCGTCGGCCACGCTGTCGAGAGCGTGCATCATGCTGGCGTACATGGGCGCAAAGCGGACGCTGTAGGCGCTGTCTTCCCCCAGAAAATGGCCCAGCTCGTGGGCGAGGATGGCATCCGTCTCATCACGCCGCAGCAAGCTCAGGTAAGTCAGCGGCAGATGCAGCGTGCGGCCCTCCAGCAGCTGCCCGCCGGGCATCACGCGCTGGCGGGCGCAGGTGACGTAAAAGCTTTCGGTCATGCCCAGCACGATGTGATCGGGCGGCGCGGTGCCCACACGGCGGGCCAGGTCGGTCACGTGCCGCCACAAACCGGGCGCCTGCCCATGCGAAAGCAGCATGCCCAGCACTTCGCCCGGCTCATCGGCCTCCGGCATGGCATGCCGCAGCCGCCACAGAGCCGCCAGCGCGCCCAGGGCGGCAAAAGCCACCAGCAGCAACATCCAGACGCCGCCCCGCATATGGCTCCGCGCCGCGCCGTCACCCGCCAGCGCCGCCCACATGGCGGCCGCGCGCGCTACCAACAGCGCCACCAGGGCCAGCGCCAGCAGTGCGAGCAGCAGCCCCAGATAGCGCCCCAGCCCATGCCGCCAGCGTGAAAAGGCGCTGATCAATTCGTCACGCGAGCGCATGGCCCGTCGCCCCGAGCGGCGCGCCGCCCAAATGCCCAGGCCGCCCCACAGCGCCGCCGCCACGCCTGCGGCCACCGTCACCTGCGCCGCAAGCCGCACCAGGCGGACCGCGCGCTCATCGCCGTCAGGCGCGGCCGCCGCCTCCTCGCGCAGGCGTTGCAGGCGGCGTTCCACCTGCATTTGCGCGGCCTGCCCTACCTGCTGTTCGTCAGTCACCTCTGCCAGCAGCGGGGCGGCGGGGCGGGCTTGCAGCGCAGCCTGCAAATCGGCCTGAATACCTTCCAGCTGGCGGATTTCTTCCTGCCGCTGGGCCTGTCCATCGGGATACAGCGCCAGCTGCCACGCCCCTACAGCCGCCACGGCCAGAGGCAGCGCCACCGCCCACAGCAACACACGAACAATGCGCGGCAGGTTTTGCAGAAACTTGAACAGCAGGTCTGACAGGTACTGGAACATACAGGGCAGGCGCTGGCAGGGCAGCGGAAAAAAGCCAATGGCCGCAGCGGGCAGGACAGCCGCAAAACCGGACGAGCCAAAGCGCGCGATTGTTGCAAACAAATACAAGCCATAACAGAGCGGCAGCGCCGTGCCGGGCAAAGGCTGCGGGCACAACGGCCAGCCGCTGGTTTGGCTGCGAAAGGAATTCGCCTGCTCTTTTATCCATGGCAAACCCTCGTTGCGCATCCAGCGGCAAAGAGCATCCAGAACGGCTCCGTTGCGCCTTCACCCAAAGCCTGCGCGCAATGGGGGCCTGCACATGATCTGGCCGCAAGGGGCGCAAGTGCGGATCGGGATGGGCTGCAAGGCGGTTTTTCTCTGGGGCAGACGAGGCGTCTGGACTGGGCGCCTGGACTGCTCCGCTGGCAGCAGCACAATCGTCACATTCTGAAACCTGCCTCGCCTGCCTTCACCCGCCATGCTGATTCCGAAATACTGGGCCAGCGCCTCCGCCCCCGCCCAAAACCGCTGGCGCCACACCGTCACCGTGCGCCGCTGGGGCTGGTCTGACGACAGCCAGCAGGCCGCCGAAGCGCACGCGCAAGAGCGCCTGCGGCAGGCGCTGGCCGCCTACGCGCAAGGCCAGGCCAGCGCCCATGAAAACCGCCCCGGCTACAACGGCGCGCAGGGCTTGCCCATCTGCGAGGAAGTGCTGGCCCGCCACGGCAGCGCCGTGCTCACGCGCAACAGCTATGGCGCGCACTGCATCAACACACCCGACGTGCTGTTTGCCGACGTGGACGATGCCCAATACACCGGCTACGGCATCGGCTGCCTGATCGCGCTGCTGGCCCTGGTCACGCTGCTTTGCGCGCTTTACTGGCTGCTCTCCCCAGCCTGCAAGCCGCCTTGCTCGCCGCTGCCCTTTTACATCTCGTGCGCGCTGCTGCTATCCGCATGGATTTATGCGCGCTGGCAGCGCTGGTGCCATCGCCCCGCCGCCGCGCGCCGCGCCTCGCTGGAAAGAATTCGCCGCTTCGCCTCAGCCCGCCCAGACTGGAGCCTGCGCCTCTACCAAACACCGGCGGGCCTGCGCCTGCTGGCCACGCATCGCACCTTCACGCCCGGCGATCCCGCCGTTCAGGAGCTGTTCAAAGCCGTGCGGGTTGATCCGGTCTATCAGCGCATGTGCCTGTTGCAACAGTGCTTTCGCGCCCGCGTCACGGCCAAGCCCTGGCGCATCGGCATCAATGTCCACATCCGGAACGGGAGCCGGGCATGGCCCATCGCCCCCGGCAGGCAGGCCGAGCGCGACGCCTGGATCGCTCGCTACGAGCAAACGGCCAGCGCCTGGGCCGCCTGCGCCTTCATCGAAACGCTGGGCGCCGGACAGATCGATATCAACGTCCGTCCCGTGCTGGACTGGCACGACGAACTCAGCCGCGCCACCTGCGCCCTGCCCTTGGGATAAGAAAAAAAAGCGACATGAAAAGCCAGAATCAGACATAACATGGCCGCTTATTTGATACATTTGCAAACCTTCCAACCTCCATTGCCAGAAAGGGAAAAACGCCATGCCGGTTTCTTTCATGGGCCTCATCATCGTGTGCGCGCTGATTGCAGGCGTGCTGCTGTGGGCCGTGCGCGCCTACAACCGCATGGTGGAGCTGCGCAACCGCATCGCCAATGCCTTCGGGCAGATTGACGTGCAGCTCAAGCGCCGCCACGACCTCATTCCCAACCTGGTGGAAGTCGCCCGCAAATACATGGAACATGAAAACGCCACGCTCACCGCCGTCATCCAGGCGCGCGGGCAGGCGCAGGGGGCCACTGCCGCCGCGCGCGCCAACCCGGGCAACGCGGCGGCCATCGGCGCGCTGGCCGTGGCCGAGCAGGCGCTCATGGGGCAGGTAGGCCGCCTGCTGGCCGTCTCTGAAAGCTACCCCGCGCTCAAAGCCGACCAGAACATGCGCGAGCTGAGCGAGGAAATCACCAGCACCGAAAACCGCATCGGCTTCGCCCGCCAGGCCTACAACGACGCCGTGCTTGACCTGAACAACGCCGTGCAGGCTTTCCCTGATGTGCTGCTCGCCCGCCTGACCGGCTTCGCCCCCGCCGCGCCGCTGGAATCCACCGCCAGCGAGGCCGAACGCGCCGCGCCGCGCGTGGCCTTCTGAACGCGCCCCAAGCCGCAAAGCGGGCCACTCCGGCCCGCTATTTGCCATTGGCATGCAGCCCTGTTCATGAAAACAAACAAGCAAATGCTCTGCGCCATGATATTGATCCTGGCGCCTGCGCTGGCCCTGGGTTTTCTGTTCTTTTCTGAACTCAGGGAAAAAGAAATGCACGAGCCTTCCATTTTCAAAAACGGGTTCCGGGCAGCATTTGAAATTCCGTGCAACCGCTTTCATGCAATGGAAATTGGCTTCGAAATTGATCCTGCGCTTCCCGTGGCTGATTTCGCGAACTTCAGCAAGGCCATTGCGGGAAATGCCACGCTTTCCTTTTCGTCCCATGGCGTGACCGAGCGGCACGACATCAATCTTCTCGAAACATCCACGGGAATGAACAGCAAGGGAATCTGGATCAAAACACTGCCTCTCAAACCCGGAAAATGGCGCTTGGCGTGCCCCGAAACCAGAGTTTCAATAGAGGCGAGAAACGTCAATTTCGACATGAGCCAGCATCGCGTCAGCATTTTCGTCTCAAGAAGCCTGGAAAAATAAGCACCATCAGCGCTGCATATTGAACAAGGTGATTTGCAGCGGTTTTATCCAGCCATCTCCATCTGATTTCAGAAAACATGCGCTTTTTTGACCGGCAAGCCGACGCCCGCACCCGTTCCCGCCAGCTCTCATGGGCTTTCGCGCTGGCGGTGACGGCCACCGCCGTGGGCATGAACCTGGCGCTGTCGCTGCCGTGGGTCATCTGGAATGCGTTCGACCCTCATTACGCCGCGTATCCGCTGGGCTTCATGCCCATCAACATCGGGCTGACGCTGCTGCTCATTCTGGGCGGCTGGTGGATTGAAAGCAGCAACTGCCGCCACGGCGTGCGCCTGGCCGAAAAGCTGGGTGCGCGCCGCGCGCAGCCGGGCACGCGCTTTGCCGAGCAGAGGCTGGTGAACATCGTCGGCGAAATCTGCATTGCCGCGCACATGCCCGCGCCCGCCGTCATGGTGCTGCCGCGCCATGAAGGCATCAACGCCTTTGCCACCGGCATGACCCCGCTGGACTGGGCCGTCACCGTCACCGATGGCGCGCTCGAGCGCCTCACGCGCGACGAACTCATGGGCCTCATCGCCCATGAATGCAGCCACCTCAAAGAAGGCGACACCGCCCTGAACATGCGCCTGATGGGCATGGTGGCCGGCCTGGAAATGGTGTGGGACTTTGGCCGCAGCCTCATCCCTGAACTGGAGGCGGACGACGAGCGGCGCAACAAAGACTGGCGCTGGCAGCTGCGCACCTTCCAGACGCCGCTGGCCGCGCTCGGCCTTGTTTTCGGCCCCATCATCATGGCCGTGGGCTGGCTGGGCTGGCTGGCCGGCCACATCCTGCAAGCAGCCGTCTCGCGCGAGCGCGAATACCTGGCCGACGCCCGCGCCGTGCAATGGACGCGCCAGGCCGACGGCCTGGGCCGCACCCTGCGCAAAATCCTCACCCAGCAGCAGGAAGCCGCCGCCCAGCGCCCCCTGGCCCGCCCGCTGCTGCGGCTCAGCCGCGCCTCCCACCTCTTTCTGGTGGCCGACGACGGCCAGTGGCCTACCCCCGAAAACCCGGGCCGCCTGGGCCGCTTCCTTGCCACGCACCCGCCGCTGCCCGAGCGCATCCGCCGCATCTATGGCCGCCCCCGCAGCCCCCTGCCCCTGCCGCTCATCGACCAGCGCACAGGCGAACCCGTCATTGAGCTGCCGCCCCACGCCTGGTAGGCGGCCTCAAAGCAGACCGGCTCATATTTGCTCCTTATTCAATAGCATGATGTCCTAGTGGATATTGCGCGAAGCGGCATTTCAACCCCCTTGGATTTGCTCCTGATTCTGATGTTGATGCTCCGGCGGGCGTGGCCGTCAGATGCCGCATCAGGCTGGTGCGCAAGGCGGCTTTCATGCGAGGGCATGGACGCGGCTCTTCCCGTGAGATGCCGGCATTGGCCCGGCGGAAACCGGCCAAGGCGGGGAGTGAATGGCACTCCCGCCAGCAGGCGCTGCCGCTCCCGGATGTATGTGCAGCCGCCAAACCATTCGAATAGGCGGCCTTTACGGTTTTCCTGAGCGGCGTTTCTTTTTGGGCGGCAACACCTGGCTGGTGTACTGCGTAAATTCCAAAGGCGGAATACCGGCAAATCCGTCAAAACCGCTCGCCATGCCGCTGTTGCTTTTGCTGGCCAGAACAAAACGCCTGCCTGTCCACACCCAAGTTTCCCATGATTGCCCATCGCCCGTGGCCGTTTCTTTCCAGTATCCGGTAATGGTCAAAACGCCTTGTTCGTCAAGCCCATAATCGTTAGTGATATGGCTGTCAATTACGTCCACAACGTGATTCAGATCGCGAGTCAGCACGGCATAGGCATTATGGCTGTTGAAACCCGTATGCGCGCAGGGAATTTCTGCCAGCGTGAGATTGGAAGTCAGAGGGTCAAGCGTAATGGTCCGCCATTCGTCGTGAATGAACACATCGCACCCATCCAGCCCCCATTTATTCGCGTTTTCCTTTTTTTCCAGCATTTCGCGCAAGGCGGCAAATTGCGGATCGGAATGCGCCAGCATGCGCCTTTGCTCCGTGGCCGTGGCAGCCGCCGCCTGAATTTTGGGCACGGCGGCAGGCGCTCGCACGGGGCGCCGCGAGTGGCCTTTGTCAATGAGCGCGGATGGCGTGCCGCTGCGTTGCTGGTAATCGTCCATGAAGCGCAGGGCAGCAAGCGCGCCATTGCTGGAAAGCTGCCAGACCGGCCCGCCCTCAGGCGCCCAAGTGATGCTGCTGCCGCGCTTGAGTGCATCGAGCAGCGCGGCAATTTCCTGCGGCGTGAGTATTTCATTGCGAGTGAGCGGTTTGCCGTCAATCCGCAAACTGCCGCCTTCAGGCAATGGCTCGTCGCTGCCGCGATAAATGGCAAGCCATTGGCCTGTAACCTTGGCTTGGGCGCCTGCCTTGCGATAAAAAGACAAGGTAATGAGGCGCTCAGCGCCATCAGCGTTGTAGCCCGCCGTGCGGCAGCTGCCCGTGTTATCGCAAACGGTCAGCCAGTCGTCCGTCCATAAATCGGTGGGCTTAGGGCCGGCGGTTTCAGCGGCGCCGGCTGCACGGGCGGCCAGCAGGCAAACAAGCAGCGCAAAAAACCAAAACCGGGCATGCCCATGCATGATTTTCACGCTCCCTTGACTTTGGGCAGAAATCCCGCGTTCTGCATATTGCGTTTCCACAGGTTTTCGGGATAGCGGTATTTGGCTTTTTGCGCGGGGTCCAGCTCGGTTTCAATGCGGTCATATTCGCCGCTTTTCAGCAGTTCAGCCATATTGGGATTGAGCAAAACGGCGCGGCCCAGCGCGATCAGTTCCGCCGCGCCGGTGGCCCAGGCTTTTTCAATTTGCGCAGCGGTCAGCAGGCCGCCTACGGCCATGAGGGGCAGTTTGCCGCCAATATGCTGGTGCAGCAGATCCACGCGCATGCGCTGGCTGTCTGCGCCACGGCGGGCGCAGCTGAAAAAGTCGTGCAGGGAAACGTGCAGGTATTGCAGCGGCTTTTGCACAAGCGCGTCCACCAGCGCGAAGGTTTCGGTCATGGTGATGCCGTTTTCTTGCGGCTCTTCGGGCGAGAAGCGGTAGCCGATGATGAAGCCGGGGCAGCGGTGCTTTTCGCGCGCGGCCAGCACGGCGTCCGTCACGGCCAGGGGAAAGCGCAGGCGGTTTTGGCCCCATTCGTCAGCGCGGCGGTTGCTGTGGCCGGAATAAAACTGCTGCAAAAGATAGCCATTGGCGCCGTGAATTTCCACGCCGTCAAATCCGGCCTGAATGGCCCATTCGGCGGCGTGGCCGAATGCGGCGATGACGCGGGCGATTTCCGCCTCTGTCATGGCGCGCGAGCCGGTGGCGCTGTCGTCGCTGGGGGCGATTTTGTCCAGGCTGCCAATCAAATGTTTTTCGGCCAGTTTGCCGCCGTGGTGCAATTGCAAAATGGCTTTGGCGCCCTGGGCCTGAATGATTTTTGCGACTTCGCTCAGGCTGGGCACATCGGCGGCGCTGATGGCGTAAGGCTCGCCTTCAAAGGATTGGCCTTCGGGCGAAACCAGCGTGGCAGCAGCGATGAAAAGGCCGAAACCGCTGGCGCGCCCTTGCAGAAACAGGCGCTCTTCTTCGCTGATGCGCCCTTGCGGCGTGGAAGCAAAATGGGTCATCGGCGCCACGGCCAGGCGGTTTGGAATTTCAACGCCGTTATTGAAGGTGAAAGGCTGAAAAAGGTTTTTCATGGCGGTTTTGGGGCAGAGGTTGCTGAAAATGGTGCGTTTTTCCGGTTCGCCGGGCGGGCGGTTTTTCGCGCCGCCGTGCAATAACCGGCCTTGGCGTATTGTGCGTTTTCCGGTTTCAAATGGCCAGATAAATGGTCGAACGGCGCGGAGCGCGCCCTGAAAACGGCGGGCCGCAAAGCGCTCGCGGGGCCGTCAGATATTCAGGCGCTTCAGGGCCGGGGCGTTGCGCGGGCCTCGCCAGGGCTTGCACGCGGCGCTTTTTCGGCCAGGCAGCGGGCCATGAGGCGGGCGGCCTCGGCCATGCGGGGGCCGGGGCGGATGAGGGTGTCGGTTTCTTCGGCGTTGAAGATGCAAAGGCGCCCTTCGCGCCAGGCGGGCAGCTTTTCCCAGCCGGGGTAGGGCTGCGCGGCCAGCTGGCTGCGGCTGGTGGCCATCAGCACGTCGGGGCGGTGTTCGAGCACGTATTCGGGGTTGAGGTGCGGGAAGGGGCCTAGCGCAGCGCCCACTACGTTGCGCACGCCCAGGCGCTGGAGCGTTTCGCCGATGAAGGAGCTTTCGCCCGCTGCGTAGGGGCCGCTGCTGACTTCAAAGAACACGCTCGCGCCACGGGCCTGCGCGGGCATGCCGCGCGCGGCTTCATCCACCGCGTTTTCAATGGATTGCCATGTCTGCTCGGCCTGCCCGCCGGGCAGCGCCAGCATGGCCGCCAGCGTGTGCAGCACGCGGCGCACGTCGGCCTGCGTGCTGGTGTCGAGCTGCGCCACGCGCAGGCCCAGCGCTTGCAGGCGCGGCGCGGCGCGCGAGCCTGCGGCCATGAAAACCAGATCGGGCTTGAGCGCCAGAATGGCCTCCACGTCCGGGTCTTGCCCGCCGCCCACGTGCGGCAGCGCCTGCACGCTGGCGGGCCAGTTGGCGTAGCGGTCCACCCCTGCCAGGCGCTGGCATGCGCCCAGTGCGCAAATGCTTTCGGTGATGGATGGCAGCAGGCTCACCACGCGCTGCGGCGGCGCGGCAAAGCGCAGGAGCTGGCCGCGGTCATCCCGCGCTTCGTAGCCCTGCGCCGCCTGCGCCAGCCCGCTTGCGCCGGCCAGCAGCAGCGCCACGGCGGCCAAACGGGCCAGACGGGCCAGACGGATCAAACGGGCCATCCAAGCCAGATTGGGGCCGCCAGTGCAAGGCGCAGCGGCTGGCAAGCGAGGTTCAGAAATCATGGCATTTCTTTCATCAGAAAAAGGAGCAAATCCAAGGGGTGTAAAAAGGCTGTTCGCGCAGTTTCCACTAGGACATCGCGCTATTGATCAAGGAGCTGAATCAGCGCTCTTTCATGCCTGCCGGCTTCGCGCGCCTTCGCTTGCCGCCGCGCGCTCATGCCTTGAGGTGCAGGGGCAGCCCGGCGGCCATGAAGGTCACGCGCTCGCAGCAGGCGGCGGCCTGCTGGTTGAGCCAGCCCAGGGCGTCGGCAAACGCGCGCGTTTCGCGCCCCAGGGGGATGACGCCCAGCCCGATTTCATTGCTCACCAGCACCAGCGGGCCGGGGCAGGCCCGCGCGGCGTCCAGCAGCCAGGCAGCCTGCGCCTGCCAGGCCGGGGCGCCGGGCGCGGCCAGAAAGGCGTCGGGCGGCTGCCGCAAGGCGGGCATGCCCGGCGGCGGCAGCATGATTTGCGTGAGCCAGAGCGTGAGGCAGTCCACCACGCGCAGGGTTCGCTCGCCGCCTGCGCCGGCAATGGCGGCGGGCAGATCGCGCCAGGCTTCTTGCGTGCGCATGCCCGGCGCCCGCCCGGCGCGCTCGCGCTGGTGGCGGGCGATGCGCTCGCGCATTTCCGGCCCGTGCGGCCAGGCGGTGGCCAGCAGCACGGCTTCATGGGCGCAGTCTGCCGCCAGCCAGCGGGCCGCCGCCTCTTCGGCCCAGCGGGATTTGCCGCTTTTCTGGCCGCCCAGCACCAGATGGGCGCGCGCGAAAACATCTGAAAAGTGAGGCGAAGAAGGCGATGGGGAAGATGACATTATGCGTTCGGGCGGATATACGGCTCAAGATGCGGCTGCGCTCTACACCGCGTTGGGCAGTGCAGGCCGCCACTATTATCTGTTTCCACAACTTTTCCTTGATTCGCTCTATACGCTCTGCTGAGTTTTTTGGGTGCTTTGCTTCCTTTGACCCCGTTTTGCTTTTTCCTTTTGGAAAATGGGGTTGATGCGGGCTTGTTCTTCAATGAATTGTTTTATAGCCATATCAGCACCTTTTTTGCGCTTGACGTGATAGTGTCCGTGCTGGTTTTTATTGCCTTCGTGGTTTCAGAATCCTTAAAGGCAGGAAAAGCATGGATGATGTGGTCTGTTTTGTGCTTGTTAATCGGCATCTCTTTCGCGCTCCCGCTGTTTTTACTTTTTCGTGAGATAGCGGCCAATGAAAAAATTGAGTGAGTTGTGGCCGAAGTATTTTTTCAGCCGTGCAGGTCGGGCATTTATAGCCATCCACCGAAAGCTTCATACAGCGTTGCGCCGCTTCGCCGTACAGAACTTTGTGAGTATCGCTACAAGACCCAAGCTGCAAGGCTCTAAACCAAAGGCAGCCTGAAAAACAGGCTCTTCCACCACGCTTAACGGAGAACCACATGAACCTGACCGACAAAAAAATCCTTCTTACCGGCGGCAGCAGCGGCATCGGTGCCGCCCTGGCAAAAGCCCTGCACCGTCGCGGCGCACACGTGCTGACCTGCGCCCGCCACCTGCCGGAACCGCTGCCAGGCGGCATTACCTTCCGCCGCTGCGATTTATCCCTGCCCGCCGAACGCGACGCGCTGGCCGCATGGGTGCGCGAGGAACATCCCGATACCGCCGTTTTAATCAACAACGCCGCCGTGCAGCACACGCTTGATTTTGTCGGCGGCGAACGCGCAGCCCTGCTGCAAAACCTCGCACAGGAGCTGGCGGTCAACCTTGAAGCCCCCGTTGCCCTGACCGCCGCGCTGCTGCCTGTGCTGGCGCGCCAGCCGCAGGCCGCCGTGGTCAACATCACCACCGGCCTTGCCCTCGCGCCGAAAAAAAGCGCCCCCGTTTACTGCGCTGCCAAGGCAGGACTGCACAACTTCACCCGCGCCCTGCGCTACCAAACGGAAGCCGCCGCGCCACACATCCGCGTACAGGAAATCGTGCCGCCCCTGGTTGACACCCGCATGACCGCCGGACGCGGCAGCGGCAAGCTCAGTCCCGAAGCGGTCGCTGATGCAGTCGTCCGCGCCATTGAAAGCGGTCGCGCCGAGACCTGCATCGGCAAAATACGCCTGCTCAAATGGCTGCTGCGCCTCGCCCCATCCGCCGCCTACCGCATTTTGCGCAACGAATAACCCCGTTCATTCGCACGGCAGCCTGAAAACGGATTTCCCTCCTTTCAGGCTGCCTTTAAACCAAACAAGGGCGCAAAGCATAGTGGCGCAGCCGCCGCCGGGTATGCCCGCCTTGCGGCAGCCGCCTGCCGCGCACAGACCACCCGCTGGCGGGCTATGGCCCGGTCGCTCCGCCCCGCGCATGCCGCTCCGCTGCCCAAGCGACCTTGCCAGCCGAGCGGCCCGGCTCCAGCAAATCCAGCAACTTCAGCGCCCGCCAGTGCCGCCACAGCGCGGGCAAGGCGGGCGGGGCGTCTGGCGAGGCATCCAGCGGCGCACCGGCGTCAGCCTGCGGCGGGGCCAGCAACAAGCGCTCCACCAGCGGCGCCAGCGGCGTGCGCGCCGGATCAGCCAGCAGCACGTAGCGCGGCAGCGGGCAGGCGCCCTGCGCGCTCAGCTGCCCCGTCCAGCCCAGCTCCTGCAAGGCTTGCAGCACGGGCGGCAATTGCAGCGGATCGGCGCGCAAAGCGGCGGCCAGCTCCATCAGCGTGAGGCCATGCGCGGGCGTGTCGCGGGCGGCGGCCAGCTGCTGCAAGGCTTCAGCGGCCAGCTGGAAAGACCAGCCTGGCGTCTGGCCGCAGCGCAAGCGCGCGCGGGCCCGCCGCCTCCTGCAACAAAGGCAGGCTGGCCGCAAGCACCGCGCCCAAAAGCACGATGAACCACGAAAGATGCATCCACAGCAGCAGCAGCGGCACGGCGGCGAAAGCGCCGTAAATGAGCGAATAGCTGGGCGCCTGCGCCAGATACAGCCCCATGCCCCAGCGCAGTGCAGCCAGCCCCAGCGCGGCAAAAGCGCCGCCCGCCAGCGCGTGCCGCCAAAGCACGGCCGTATTGGGCACATAGTGATACAGCAGCGCCAGCCCGCCCACCGGCAGCAGCAGCTGCAAAGCGCGCAGCGCCGCCACGGCGCCCTGCTGGGCATGCCGGGCCACCCCCGCCTTCTGCGGCAGCCAGGCCAGCCACGCGCCGGATTGCGACATCACATAGCTCGTAATCGCCAGGCTGGCGCCCAGCAGCAGCGGCCCCAGCGTCAGCGCCGCCCAATACACCAGCAGGCGCTGCCCCAGCGGGCGCGGGCGCGGCACGCGCCAAATGCCCCCCAGCGCGTGGTCAATGGTGAGCATCAGCGACAGCGAAGTGAACACCAGCACCGCCAGCCCCGCCGCGCCAAGCTGGCTGGCCTTGCCCGCAAAAGCCGTCAGGTTCTCCAGCACGCTCTGGGCAATGCCGGCCGGAATCAGGTTGCCCGCCAGCCACTCTTGCAGCGCCAGCCGCAGCCGCTCAAACGAAGGAAAAGCCGTGAAAAGCGACAGCGCCACCACCGCCAGCGGCACCAGCGCCAGCACCGTGGTGAAAGTCAGCGAGCCGGCCGTCACGCTCAGCCGCTCCTGCGCGCAGCGCCGCATCAGCACGCGCCAGGCCGCCAGCACAGGCGAAGCCGCCGGATTCATGAAATGCCAGGCCAGCCTGCGCGGCAAGAAAAAAAGCCAGCGGGAAAGAGCAGCGCGTTCCGTCATGGCCGGGCATGATGCCTGAGCGCCTGCTCACAGGGCCGGGCCGACTCAAGAAGAGGAGCAAATTCAAAGGGCAGAAAAACGCCTCTTGCGCAGTTTGCACTAGGACTTGCAGCTATCAGTTAAGGAGCAAAGAAAGAGCAAAGCTCGTCCCTCGTCTTCCTTTGCCTGCTCCTGGCTCAAGCCTTGCCGCTACCCATCTTGCAGAGCATCCGCCAGCTGTTTTTCCGTTTGCCATGGGCAGCGGGGGTGAAAAGGGAGCAGCAAAAGGTTCTTCAGGGCGACATACAGATAATCCATTCAAACATCGCATGGCCGCACCTGACAAATTTCAGGAATATTTGAACCGGCCGTCAAACCGGGAAAGACAAAAAACAAGGCAGCCCGGGTTTGATCATTCACGAAAGCAGAAGAAAACAGTTTGCATCAGGAGCGACCGGAATGAATACTTCTTTGTTTGATGCGGCCAATAAGGCGCTGGATTGTGGAGATGCAGATAAAGCATTTCGCCTTTTCATGCAGGATGCACAAGACGGAGGACCAGATTCATTGAATAGCATTGGTTTCTTGTATGATCATGGGCGGGGCGTGAAAAAAAACCGCAGGCTTGCCATTCAATGGTATCGCCTGGCTGCAAGCAAAGGATATTTTGTCGCATGCTTTAATCTCGGCCTTGTTTACAAAAATGCTGGGCGAAAGAGATTAGCCAGGTTCTGGTTCAAGAAAGCATATGCGTTGGGCGATTTTGACGCGGCGTATGAGCTGGGCATTTTATATGCACGCGCGCCATCCAGGCATATACCTTCCCGCAGATCAGTCAGATATTTTTTGGCAGTGCTCGGGCAAGAATGTTTGACGGATGAGCAGGCAAGGGAAATCAAGCGGTATATTGATCGTACTCTTGTTGGCAAGCGAAGTTTGATGGCAAGGGCCGGTTCTCATTGAACATTATTTTTCATTCCAGACTGTTCGCCGAACAATACGTTTCAGCCGCTTCATGCAAAGCGAATCATTGGAAAATGATATTTATCGCCTTGCATGAAGCATGCAGGTGAATTTTTTCACGCTTGATTGTTCTTTTCAAAGCATGGTTGATTGCTCCGTGGAACAGGGGCATGAATCAAAAAGTGAGAAACCGGATGACAATGTGCCTGAATGCCATTCGGTATTCAGAGCGTTTATTCATCATTCGCGCAGGCAATTCAATTCGCCTTGTTTTAAAGCAACGGGATTGAAGCCATTGGTGGGGCGGGCGCGCCTTCAGCCGCCCCACAGCGCGGGCTTGTTCACCATGAGCCAGTAGATCACGCCCATGGCTGCGAAGGCGGGGTAGCCCAGCGCCTCCCAGCGGCGGGCGTAGCGCCAGTAGAGCGGGGGCAGGGGCGCGCCTTGGGCGTGGGCGGCTTGCGCCATGCGGGCCATGCGCAGTTGCAGCCAGACGACGGGCAGCCAGCATGCGCCGGCCAGGGCGTAAAGAGCCAGGGTGAGCACAAGCCACGGCGCGCCAAGCGGCCAGCCTGCGGCGTGAGCGAGCCACAGCCCGCTGGCGGGCTGGATGAGGATGGCGGGCGTGGTGAACCACCAGTCGGCGCGCACGAGCAGGCGGCTGACGACGGCCTGGGCGGCCACGCTGCCGCTGCGGTTGGCAAAGAACATGTAGAAGGCCGAGCCAAAGCCCGTGCCCACCATGAAGACGCTGCTGACGATGTGCAGCCACTTGACGGCCAGATAGAGGCTGAAGGCTTGGCTCATGGCGCGCGCCTCCACAGCACGGCCAGGATGGCGAGGATGGGCAGGTTCTTGCTCAATGGCCCGATGGGGTGCAGCCACAGCGCGGGCAGCAGCGCCGTGGCGGTGAGGGTCAGGCCGATGACGCTGGCCGCCGCCAGGGCATAGGCGGCGCGGCCGGGCCGCCAGATCAGGGCCAGCGCCAGCGCGGCGTCCAGCGCCACGCCTGCGGCGATGAGGGCGTGCGCCAAGGGCAGCGAATGCACGCCGCCTTGCCGCAGCAGCGCCAGGCTCTGGCCGTTGCATTCCAGCAGGCTGGCGGCGATGGTGATGAGCCAGACGGCGATCAGGCTTGCGCGCAGCAGGCGGGCGTCGTCAGGCGAATGGGGGCGCAAAGCAGTGGGCATGGCGGGAGAGGTCATGGCAGGCAAAGGCGGAAACGGGGCCGGATGGCGTTGGGCCGGGCGCGGCTGCGGGCTTCTTGCCGTCAGGCCATGAAGAAGGCCGCAGGTCATCAGAAACAGGAGCAAATTCAGGGGCCGTGAATTCCGCCTTGCGCAGATTCCACTAGGACGTATTGCTATGGAAACATGAGCGAATTCAGCCGGGCTGGGCGTTCCGCCTGCTTCAGGCGTTCCGGGCGCTGAAGCGCGCGGGCATGCAGGCGCTCCATGCGTTCTGCGGTTCATGGCGCGCCTCCTTCGTCTCTGCCGTTTTGAGGCTTTCGCACCCCGGGCGCGTCCGCCTGGGCGGCAGCGGCCAAAGCCTGCATGAATTGCGCGGGGGCGGTGGCGGGGCGGCCCAGCAGCTCCGGTAAAGCTGCGGGGCTGGCCACGTTGCCGGCAGACAGCAGGTGCAGCGACTGGGTGCACCACGGCGAAAAGGGCAGCGCGTCGCCCAGGCGGGCGCTTGCGCGGGTGATGCAGGCGGGCAGCGCCAGCGCGCGGGCGGGCGGGCGGCCCTGACTGGCGCGCAGTTGCTGGATGTAGGCGGCCAGGGTCAGCGGCTGGGGGCCTGCCAGCTCCAGCAGGCCGGTGAGGGGGCGGGCGTTCGCCGCATGGCTGGCTGCGTGGCTGGCGGCAGGGCTTGCAGCCAGGCGGGCCACGGCTTCGGCCAAATCCCACACGGCCAGGGGCTGCACGCGGGCGGTGAAGGCGCAGCGCGGCAGCGCGAGCACGGGCAGGCGGGCCAGGGCCAGAAAAAGGCGGGTGCTGGCGCCGCCCGCGCCAAAAACGAGGCTGGGGCGCAGGGCGATGCCATCGAGCCGCCCCTGCGCGGTGAGGGCGAGCAGGCGCTCTTCGGCCTGGCGCTTGGTGCGGGCATAGGGCGTGCGGGCGGCGGGGCCGCCGTCTATGCCCAGGGCGGAGATGTGGATGACGCGCCGCACGCCACTGGCCGCGCAGGCTTCAAACAGGGCGCAGGGCGCATCCGCATGCAGCGCCTGCATGGGGCGCGCGCGGCTGTCGCGCAGCACGCCCACGGCGTTGATGACGGCGCTGGCGCCTTGCAGCAGGGGCTGCCAGTCGCTGGCGTGGGTGGCGCGGGTGTAGTCCACCGCCGGGGCGCTGCGGCGGCTGGCGGGGCGCACTTGCCAGCCGGCGGCCCGCAGGGCGCAGGCGATGTGGCGGCCAATGAAGCCGCTGGCGCCGCACAGCAGTGCAAGGGGCGGGGTGGCGGATGCGGCGGATGCGGCGGATGGCGTTGCGGCTTGGGCGCTCATGAGCTGGCCTCCCCGTCTTCAGGCCAGCACACAGCGGGCGTAGGCGCGGGCACGGCCCCAGGCGGGCGGCGGGCGGCGAGCAGGGCCGCCACGTGCTTCCACACGTTGAAAGCAATGAAAGCCACGCTGGCAAACACGCCGCCTGACACCAGCAGCAGCCCGCGCCGCAGGGCCTGCATGGGGTGAATGGCGTCGAAATCGCCCCACAGCAGCACCAGCAGGGCCGTGCCGCTGATGGCCAGCACATAGGCGGCGCGCGTCCAGAAATCGGCGGCAATGGGGCCGCTGCCCTGCCCGTCGTCACACAGGCGGCCAATGGTCTGCATGAGGATGGGGCGCAAATAGCGCATGGCGGCCAGCGGCCCGGCGACGGCAAGCGCCAGGGAGATGAGCAAAGCGGCAAAGGGGGACAGTGACATGGTTTTCTCCGGTTGGGTTGAGGCAATGCATTCGCTACCGCATCAATGGCGCAGGGCTTTTCCGTTTTTGCGGGGACGTTTCGCGGTTTGGGAACCTGCCCGGAGCCTGACCGTGAGAGGCCGCAGACCGCCTGAAGGCCGCGCTTTTCGCGCCTGTCGGCAGCCTTTGAACAGGTTCTTGAGCTTTCACGTCTGCTCCTTTTCTTGATGCGCCTGGCTGCACCGCCCAAGCGGCGGCATCGGCCTGGCTGGACGGGTTGGCGCGTCTGTTTTCATCAGTCATGGCAGTTGCTTTCAAAATTTCAGTTGAAAATGAAAATGATGGACAAAAAAAGGGGTGGCGCGCCGCAGCGCGAAGCCTGAAGCCCCGCTCCAGCCGCTGTCCGCAGCCCGGCCAGCGGCGGAAGCCAAAGCGCCCGCGCCGCGAAACAAGAGCGGGCCAGCCCGGCGAAGGGGTGAAAGCAAAGGCGCCATCGTTCAGACTTTCATCAAAAACAGAAGCAAATTCAAGGGGTCAAAAATACCGTTCCTCGCAGATTTCACCAGGACATCATGCTATGAAGAAAGGAGCTAGAAAAAGCCATACGCCCGCCGTCTGCGCCTGGCGCCATTGCGAAGCGCTGAACCCTTCGCGCTGGCGCCCAGTCCTGCTTCAGTCCGGCTTGTCGCGCACGAAGCGTTGCACGCTCGCGCCCAGGCGCAGCACTTTTTCCAGCGTGTGGGGCGACAGGCGCAGCATCTCCTCCGTCCACGCGCCCAGCGCCTGCATCAGGCGCAGCGTTTCACGCACGCGGTCTTGCGCCTCGGGTGGCTCCTGGGCGAAGTCTTCGCGCACGGCCAGCTCGGCCAGCAGGCGCGTGGTGGGGTCGAACTCGCGCTCCTTGCGGCCGCGCACGATGGTGCGGAACAGCTCCCACACATCGCCCGAAGTTTCGAAATAGTCGCGCCGGTCGCCCAGCGTGTGGGTCACGCGCACCAGGCCCCAGTTCTGCAATTCCTTGAGGCTGTTGCTCACGTTCGAGCGCGCCACGCCCAGCGTGGCCGCCAGCTCTTCGGCGTGCAGCGGCCTGCCGTGAATGAACAGCAGCGCGTGAATCTGCGCCACCGTGCGGTTCACGCCCCAGGCCGAACCCATCTCGCCCCAGTGGATGACGAAGCGTTGCTGAATGTCAGTGAGTTCCATGAGCGCGGATTGTAGGTTGGCTGAAATTTCTGTCAATAATGAAATTTGGTACGTGAAGCGCCCTGCCCTGCTGGCCCGCGCGCTTGCGGAAAGCCATTCGTCACTCATGCAATTCAGGTTTCCCCTAATATCCGCGCCGGTGCGGCCAATCCGGGCCGCATCTGTTTTTTTGATCTTTCATTTGTGAGCCATATCAACATGAACCGTCGTTCATTCGTGGGCAGCGCCGCTGCCGTCTCCCTTGCCGCCCTGTCGGCTGCCGCCATCGCCGCCGAAGAGCACCAGCACGGCGACCACGCTGCCGCCAAGGCCGCGCCCAACCCCTATGACGCCGCCCGCCTGGCCGCCGCCCACTGCCTGAGCGCCGGTCAGGTGTGCCTGGACCACTGCATTCGCCAGCTCTCCAAGGGCGACACCAGCATGGCCCAGTGCGCCAAGAGCGTGAACCAGATGCTGGCCCTGTGCGGCGCGCTGCAAAGCCTGGCCGCGCAAAACTCCGCCCTCACGCCCGCGCTGGCCAAGGTTTGCGCCAAAGCCTGCAAGGAATGCGCCGAGGCCTGCAAGGAGCACGCCGCGCACCACGCCGAATGCAAGGCTTGCCACGAGTCTTGCCTGGCCTGCATCAAGGAATGCGAAAAAATCGCCGCCTGATGCGCTGATGCGGTCCCGGAAAGGCGCGGCAGGCCCGAAACGGGCGTCATGCCTCTTCTTTCCGGATATTTCCGGAAAATCCGCTGCCGGCCCCGCCGCCCGCAGCGGATTTTTTCATGCCCGCCATTTGGCGCCTCAAGCCGCCGCGAATATAAAGCGCCCATTCGCAAAAAGCTGATGCCAGAAACGCGTAAACAAATGCGAATACCAGCGCGGCAAGCCAGAATTTATCCCGCGTTCCACCGACCAGAATGAACATCATGGCCGGGGCAATCAATAAGGCCGCTGCCATTCGCTGCCACCATTTTGCTTTTATATTGAGGCATTCATAGTATTTCAACAAAGATTCTATGGAGCTGCTGGCAATAGCGCTGGTTGCGTTGGCGCTGTTTGAAACATTAGTCGTCCTGAATATAAATTTTTACCAAACCAAACTTCGCCAATACCAAAATATATAGACGTCTTGAAATGATAAACAGGAAGGGCAGCAAACACGCTACGATAAACATCGCCAACAAACTATTAGTGTACTTTGCTGTAAACAGTAATAAATGACCAGACAACCATATGCTGAGCACAGTAAAAATTACATCGAAAAATGAAAATCCACGCATATCTTATTGATCCTCTAAAAAAATACACGCCTACAACCAAAGACGCCATTTTAAGCTTTTGCCCGCACGCGAAAATAAAAAGCGAAAACGGTTCGAACTAGCCAACGAAATTCCTCATGGCGTGAAAAAGGCTTTCTTTCCCTGACATGGGTGAGAAAAATCATTCAGAAAATCCTTTCGAATATCGGAAAACGCTGTTTCCGAATATCCTTCCAACTCGCCAGAGCGCGGCCAGCCCGATTTTGCTGCGTCCTGATCCAATATCCATGCTCGCCGTTCATTTGGATTTCCATTATGCATGCCAGGCAGGCGCAAAAACAGGGCCTATCCGAATGGCGGGGCGAAATGATTGGAGACGGCGTGAGCGGCATCCGGGCAGGCCGTTGCGCGCTTGCGCCATGAGCCTGTGCAGGCAGACAAGCGGCGAAGGGAGCAAAGCGTCGTTTTTCGCTCCTTGATTCATAGCAAGACCTCCCCGCCGAATGGGCGGGAACGCCGGTTTCAAGCGGCTTGAATTCGCTCTTCTTTTTAATGCACGCCGCCGCTTCCGGCAGCGAAGGCGCGGCCTGCGGCGGCTACAGACGCTTACATCCGCAGCCGCGCCGATAGAATTTCCCCTTTTTCGACTGCCTTCACTGCCTATGTCTGCCTGGCTCCTGCCGGATCACATTGCCGATGCCCTGCCCGCCGAGGCGCGGCACATTGAAGACTTGCGCCGCCAGCTGCTGGACGCGGCCTGCGCCTATGGCTACGAGCTGGTCATGCCGCCGCTGGTGGAGTATCTCGATTCGCTGCTCACCGGCACGGGCAGCGCGCTGGAGCTGCAAACCTTCAAGCTGGTCGATCAGCTTTCGGGCAAGACGCTGGGCGTGCGCGCTGACACCACGCCGCAAGTGGCCCGCATTGACTCGCACCTGCTGGGGCGCGAAGGCGTGGCGCGCCTTTGCTACTGCGGGCCGGTGCTGCACACGCGGCCCGAGCGCGCGCTGGCTTCGCGCGAGCCGCTGCAAATGGGCGCGGAAATTTACGGCTACGCCGGGCGCGAGGCCGATCTGGAAATTCTGCTGCTGGCGCTGGACTGCCTGCGCGCCACCGGCCTGGCCGCGCAAGGGCCGCTCACGGTCGATCTGGCCGATGCCCGCATTCCCCGCGCGCTGCTGGCGGGCCTGCCGCTGGAAGCGCGCACGCTGGGCGAAGTGCTGGCCGCGCTGGGCGCCAAGGATGAAAGCCGGCTGGACGCGCTCACGCGCGACTTTCCTTCCGACACGCGCCAGCGCCTGCTGGCCCTGCCCGGCCTGTATGGCGACGAAAACATGCTGGCGCGCGCCGAGCGCACGCTGGGCACGGCCCCGCTGCTGCGCCAGGCGCTGAAAGATTTGCGCTGGCTGGCCGCGCGCCTGGGGCCGGATGTGCGCGTGAGCTTTGACCTGGCCGACGCGCGCGGCTACGCCTACTACAGCGGCATGCGCTTTGCGGTCTACGCCGGCTCGCCCGCGTGCGAAGACGACGCACAGGCGCTTTCCAGCGCCGAGCAGGCGCGCCGCCAGGCCCGGGGAGCTGATGCCGTTTTGCGCGGCGGCCGCTACGACGGCGTGGGCGCCGTTTTCAACCCTTATGTGGAGCGCGAACGCCCCGCCGTGGGCTTCA
>ERZ773070.169-NODE-169-length-50252-cov-8.148634_pt1 | contig 50252 bp, 51 predicted proteins | sample MGYA00580618_ERZ773070 | MGnify/ENA primary metagenome ERZ773070 (study PRJEB29015, sample SAMEA2738023) | human oral metagenome | biome: human oral; feature: human-associated habitat; material: dental | place: China | collected 2019 ...
GAAGCACAGCAATGTGTGGAGCTGACCAGCACTAATCGGTCGAGGGCTTGACTTAAGTAGCGAACCAAAACTGCGTGAGCGAGAGCGAACGAACAGTTTTGTGTGAGTCACTTAGTCGACGTTTGCGAAGCAAATGTCGACTGTGACTTAGCAGTGTGATTTGCTAAGGTAGTTTTGCCTAACAAGAACAATTTGCTTGAAGTTTCTTCTGTGAAGTTTTGAGTGAGCAAGACTCATTCAAGTATGCGGTGATGATGCCTGAACGGAACCACCTGTTCCCATTCCGAACACAGCAGTTAAGCGTTCAGAGGCCGAGGGTACTTCGCTGGAGACGGCGCGGGAGACTAGGTAGTTGCCGCTCAAGGGACTCGTGAATCGCGTGGTTCACGAGTTTCTTTATAAAATTTTATACTGGCGGCTTTGGTGAAGTGGTTAACACACTGGATTGTGGCTCCAGCATGCATGGGTTCGATCCCCATAAGTCGCCCCATTAGGGGTATAGCTCAATTGGTAGAGCAACGGTCTCCAAAACCGTAGGTTGTGAGTTCAAGTCTTACTGCCCCTGCCATTGAGGTTCAGCCGTATCGATTTGATACGGTTTTTTTGTTCTTTTATGTTCTTTTTCTTGTCAAACGTTTCATTATGGTGTAGAATGGCGAACAGCAAAATGATTTTTTTGCCTTGAATTTAAGGAGGAGATCTATCCATGAAGAAATTCGTCCAAATGGCGCTTGCTTTGTGCCTTATGCTGCTTGCCGTACAGGTGAGCGCATCTCCCTATACGGATAAAGTGACGCTTCCCGAGGGAGCAGTGATTACAAATGTTAATCGTTTGGCGATCGGTGCACCTCTTTATGTACAGGTCGAGGATACGGCTCCTTCCATTGAGATCCTGACCCAGGTTGTTGCAGATGCTGCCCGTGTGACGCGTACTAACGTAGTCAGCTATGATACGGTGGTGAACGGGATCAAGGAGAGCAAGGGCGTTGATCTGAAGACACTTCCGCGCCGTGATGCTGCGAAGACGTTTAAGGAAAATGTTGCCTCCTTTGCTGATGCCTATGTGATTCTGACGGTAGCAAACAATAGCCGTACGGTCTTTTTCTTTGATGTCTATCGCTCCGGTTCGAATGAGCTTCTCTATACCTATGAGGTGCGTGCGAATTCGACGGACGGCAATACGGTTGCAACGTTTTCCAGTCTTTCCGAGCAGTTCTATAAGAACTGGCAGCGTTCGGTGGATGCGCAGAATAAGGGGAAATAATCAGATATATCCGGCTCCCACTCTGTGGGAGCTTTTTTGTTGAATAAGGAAATTTTGTAGCATCTGCTCATAATTTTGGTTGACAAAGATGCTGCACTATAATAAGATAGACACACTATCTTTTGGACGGATGCAGGGGAGGCACATCTTTTTATGGTGACGAATGAAAAACTGCGCAATATCGCAATTATTGCACATGTTGATCATGGTAAGACAACACTTGTTGATGCGATGCTGAAGCAAAGTCATGTGTTTCGCTCGAATGAACAGGTGAATGAGCGCGTGATGGACTCGGGCGATATTGAGCGCGAACGCGGCATTACGATTCTTTCGAAGAATACGGCGATCCTTTATGATGGAATCAAGATCAATATTGTAGATACACCGGGACATGCTGATTTCGGCGGTGAGGTGGAGCGCGTTCTCAACATGGTGGACGGCGTACTCTTGCTTGTTGACGCATTCGAGGGACCGATGCCCCAGACGAAGTACGTGCTGCGCAAGGCACTTGAACAGGGGCTGAAGCCGATCGTGGTCATTAATAAGATTGACCGTCCGGATCAGCGTGTGGACGATGTATATGATGAGGTTCTAGAGCTCTTTATGGAGCTCGATGCAGACGACAATCAGCTCGATTTTCCTGTGATCTATGCGGCGGCGCGTGACGGTATCGCAAAATTCAAGATGGAGGACATGAACGACAATCTTGAGCCGCTGATGCAGACGATTGTGAAGGAGATTCCGGCCCCGCAGGGCGATGCGGATGGCCCTCTGCAGATGATGGTGACGACGCTTGAGGCGGATGACTATGTTGGGCGTGTTGCCATCGGTCGCGTGATTCGGGGGTCGGTGCGTCCCAATCAGAATGTAGTTGTGATCAGTGGTGACCATGAGACGAAGGCGAAAGTCGGCAAGGTCTATGTCTATCAAGGACTCAAGCGTGTCGAGGTGGATGAGGCAGGTATGGGCGAGATTGTTGCTCTGACTGGCCTCGGTGATGTGAGTATTGGGTACACGGTAGCGGACGCAGAGAATCCGGAGGCGCTGCCGACGATTAATATTGATGAGCCGACTCTCTCGATGACCTTTGGTGTCAATACGAGTCCCTTTGCGGGCCGCGAGGGGCAGTTCGTCACCTCCCGCCATCTGCGTGATCGTCTGTTCAAGGAGATTGAGACCAATGTTGCTATGCACGTTGAGGAGACGGATTCTGCCGATGTGTTTAAGGTATCGGGACGCGGCGAGCTTCATCTGTCGATTCTGATCGAGCAGATGCGCCGTGAGGGTTACGAGCTGCAGGTCGGAAAACCAGAGGTTGTCTATAAGATGATCAATGGCCAGAAGTGCGAGCCGATGGAGAATCTGACGGTCGAGGTGCCGCAGGAGTACATGGGCGCGGTCATGGAGGCTCTCGGCACACGTAAGGCAGAGCTGTCGAATATGACGGAGCTCTCGGGTTATATCCGCATGGAGTTCTTCATCCCTGCACGCGGGCTGATCGGCTTCCGTTCTGAACTTCTGACGAGTACGAAGGGCAACGGTATCATGAATCATGTCTTCCACGGCTACGTGCCGTATAAGGGGGATATGACGGGGCGTTCGCACGGGTCACTTGTTGCGTTTGAGCAGGGGGAGACGACAGGATACGGAATCTTCTCGCTGCAGGATCGCGGTACGATGTTCATCTCGCCGGGGCAGCAGGTCTATGAGGGCATGATCGTCGGAGAGAATTCACGCGATATCGATATGGATATCAATCCGTGCAAGAAGAAGAATGTCACGAATATGCGTACATCTGCCTCGGATGAGGCAATCCGTCTCACACCGCCCCGTATTCTGAGCCTTGAGCAGGCGTTGGAGTATATCAATGACGATGAGCTCGTCGAAGTGACACCGGAGAATATTCGTCTGCGCAAGGCGATTCTCGATCGTACAGCACGCGGTCGTGCGGCGAAGAATGCCCGTAAGTGAGTCTTGTCCAATAAAATCCTTCGATCATAGAATTATTTTGTCAAAGATGTGCTTGCTTTTCTGAAAGAAATATGATAGTATGTCTGCGTTAGCAGGATGAGGTTTTGTCGCCAATTTTAGGCAGCGGTTAGAGAAATCGAGGAAGGAAGAGGTAAATGGGTGCAGATTCGTTGTTTTCACGAGTGAAAGATATGTTTTCACACGTGGTGGACTCATTTCTACCGACCGATGAAGAAGATGATGAGGAGGATATCCTGGAGCAGCAGGCGTCACCGGCCATTCAGGCGACACAGGCGGCACAGAATGTTGCTTCCGCGCGCCGTGTAGCCAATGGCGGTACGGTTGCTTTCTCCGCGCCTTCCCCTTCCTCTTCTTTCCAGACGCCGCGTACGCCGGCAATGGGGGAGGGCGGAACGACCCCGTTGACCGTACATACGACAAAGGTATCAGAGCTGCGGGTGCGCATTCATCGTCCGCGCCGCTATGATGATGCGGCTCCTGCTGTTGTGCAGCTGAAGCAGGGGATTGCAATTGCGGTTAATTTTGACTGCATGAATCATCCTGAGCGACGTCGCGTTTGCGACTTCCTAAATGGTGCCTGCTACGTGATGCATGGTACAGCACATGTGGTGTCGAGCACGATCATCCTCTATGCGCCCAAAGGGGTTGATGTGACCGAGGCACTTGCTATGACGCAGTCAAACTGAATGACGACGCAAACATGGAGGGATAGCATTCCTCCATGTTTTTTGTGTAAAATTTTTTGGAGGGCGTTGTTTTACTGGTGACGGTATGTTATAATACGCCCTAGTGTGAAAAAGCACGCGTTTCCGATAGCCGTTCTGTGCTGCATTCTGTGTGGTGGTACGGCGGATGAGGGACGCGGAAGAACAACAGGAGGTATTTCCATGGCAGTAATTTCTATGAAGCAGCTTCTGGAGGCGGGTGTCCATTTCGGGCATCAGACGCGCCGCTGGAACCCGAAGATGGCGCGTTATATCTTTACGGAGCGCAACGGCATCTACATCATCGATCTGCAGAAGACGGTACGCAAGGTGGACGAGGCGTACAACTTTCTCCGCAGTGTTGCACAGGAAGGAAAATCTGTCCTCTTTATCGGCACGAAGAAACAGGCACAGGAGGCAATCCGTGAGGAGGCGCTCCGTGCAAATATGTTCTATGTCAACGAGCGCTGGCTCGGCGGCATGATGACGAACTTCCAGACGATTCAGCGTCGTATTCATCGCCTCAAGACACTCGAGGAGATGGAGGAGAACGGCACGTTTGAGGTTCTTACGAAGAAGGAAGTGCAGGGGCTGCGTCACGAGAAAGAGAAGCTCGAGCGCTATCTGGGCGGTATTAAGGAGATGAACCGTCTGCCGGGTGCACTCTTCGTCGTCGATCCGCGCAAGGAGCGCATTGCGGTTGCTGAGGCACGCAAGCTGAATATTCCTATCGTCGCGATTGTCGATACGAACTGCGATCCGGACGAGATCGACTATGTGATTCCGGGCAATGACGATGCGATTCGTGCCGTCAAGCTTCTCACGGGCTGCATGGCAGACGCTGTGCTCGAGGGCAGCCAAGGAGGCGCGCAGGAAGCGGAAGAATAACAGAATGCAGTGGGGTAAGGGAGTGTTATCCCCTTACCCATTTTTTTGGAATGATCGTAGGAGGAACAATGATGGCAATTAGTGCGGCAATGGTAAAGGAACTGCGTGAGCGTACAGGCGCGGGTATGATGGACTGCAAGAAGGCTCTTGCAGAGACAAATGGCGATATGCAGCAGGCGATTGACTATCTGCGTGAGAAGGGAATTGCAAAGGCGGAAAAAAAGGCAGGTCGTGTTGCCGCTGAGGGTGCTGTAACGGCATACCTTACGCCCGATGCGAAGGTCGGTGCTATCGTTGAGATCAACTGCGAGACGGATTTTGCTGCAGGGAATGAGCAGTTCCGTGAGCTCAGCGCAAAGGTCGCAAAGCATATTGCTGAGACAAATCCGGCAGATCTCGATGTGCTGAATGCGAGCACACTTGATGGCAAGGAGGTTGCCTCCCTCATCACCGAGGCAACGGCAACGATTGGGGAGAAGATCTCCCTGCGCCGTTTCGTTCGCTATGAAAGCGCGGGGCGCATTGCGGTATACATTCATATGGGCGGCAAGATCGGTGTCCTCGTCGAGCTCTCCGGTGGAGATGAGCAGCTCGGCAAGGATATTGCGATGCAGATCGCAGCAGCGGCGCCGCTTGCTGTTGATCGTGCCGGTGTAACAGCAGATCATATCGAGCATGAGAAGGAAGTCCTCCGCAAACAGGCACTTGAGGAGGGAAAGCCCGAGAAGATCATCGAGAAGATGGTTGAGGGACGTATCAACAAGTTCTATGAGGAAGTCTGCCTGCTTGAACAGAAATTCGTCAAGGATCCGGAGAAAAAGATCGCTGATGTGCTTGGTCCGGTAGAGATCAAGGCGTTCACGCGCTTCCAGTTGGGGGAGGGCATCGAAAAGAAGCAGGAAGATTTTGCTGCGGAAGTTGCTGCACAGATGAAGTAAAATGACATGAGGAGAGCTGCCCGTCGGCAGCTCTTTTTTGCAGATGGTCTGCGGATTTTTTTGAAAAAGTATGCTATAATGGCGCAGAGAATGTGCGTGAGGAGGAGTCGTCTTGGAAACGAAATATCGTCGCGTCGTATTGAAACTGAGCGGAGAGGCATTGGCAGGAGATCAGGGATTTGGGATCAACCCGCAGGTGGTTGAGGAAATTGCGTCACAGATAAAAAAGGTGCGCGATCATGGCATCGATGTTGCTATTGTTGTCGGCGGAGGGAATATCTGGCGTGGTCTTGCCGGCAGTGCCAAGGGGATGGATCGTACAACAGCGGACTATATGGGGATGATGGCGACGGTGATGAATGCGCTTGCCCTGCAGGATGCGCTCGAAAAACAGCATGTCGATACGCGCGTCCAGAGTGCAATTGAGATGCGTCAGATTGCGGAGCCGTATATTCGTCGCCGCGCTATCCGCCACATGGAAAAGGGGCGTGTTGTGATCTTCGGTGCAGGGACGGGCAATCCGTATTTTTCGACGGATACTACGGCAGCGCTGCGCGCAGCCGAGATTGAGGCGGATGTCATCCTGATGGCGAAGAAGGGGACGGACGGGATCTATGATTCTGACCCGAACAAGAACCCGAATGCCAAACGGTTTGAGACGTTGACCTATATTGATATTCTTAACAAGGGGCTGGCGGTCATGGATGCGACGGCGACCAGTCTTTGTATGGAAAACAAGATCCCCATGGTGGTATTTAGTATCGATGTGCATGAGAATATTGCGCGTGCATCGTTTGGGGAGCCGATTGGAACGACGGTAGGAGGCGAAGCTGTATGATCAAGGATATTCTGTCAAAGCATGAGGAAAATATGAATAAGGCGATCGATGTGCTTCGTCGTGAGTTCTCGTCCCTGCGTGCGGGTCGTGCGACACCGAATCTCCTGGATAAGGTGATGGTCCCTTACTATGGCACACCGACCTCGGTCAATCAGCTTGCCAAGGTGACAGTGCCTGAGCCGCATATGATCGTTATCACTCCGTGGGAAAAAGCAATTCTGCACGAGATTGAGATTGCAATTTCGAAATCCGATCTTGGTCTTTCGCCGAATTCCGATGGAAATGTCATTCGTCTTGCAATTCCGCAGCCAACGCAGGAGCGCCGCAAGGAGCTGATTAAAACGGTCGGAAAGAAGACGGAGGAAGCGAAGGTCGCGCTGCGCAACATCCGCCGTGATGCAAATGAGGCGATCAAGAAGCTCGAGAAGGACAAGGAAATCAACGAGGATGAGTCTAAACGCGGGCAGGACTCCGTGCAGAAGCTTGTTGATAAGTTTGTCAAGCAGATGGATGAGATGCGTACGGCAAAGGAAAAAGAGGTCATGGAGATCTGATGCAGGATTTCTTTTCGGCACGCCCGTGGGACGAAGTTCGTCGAGAACTTGATGCGGCAGGTGTTCCGTATGTTGTAACGACGACATGTGCTTCGCGGCAGTTTTTCCCTGTAGACAAGGTGCATCCTTATGTCCTTCGTGTTCGAAGGGAAGGGGAGGGATATGCGGTGACGCTTGCCGCTCTCCCTCTGCGGAGTGCAGCGGTTGCTGCCTATGAAGAATATCTCCGCTGAACGCGCGGCACCCCTTTCGGCATTTGCCGAAGGGGTGTTTTGGTCATGGAATCGTCTTGCGGATAGGAATGGAGCGAACGAGCATGTGGAGAAAACTCTTTGGCAGCGCTGAGGGGGAAGTACCATCTTCGGAAGCCTCCCTTTCAATGGATCATACAGGCTCTAAGGATATGCTGCCGCGCCATGTTGCCATTGTGATGGATGGGAATGGACGATGGGCAAAGGCAAAGGGGAAATCTCGTTCTACGGGACATGAAGCAGGAGCACGCACGCTCAAGCGCATTGTGCGGGCCGCATCGGAGATGGGGATCGAAGTGCTGACCGTCTATGCTTTTTCGACGGAGAACTGGAAGCGTCCACATCGGGAAATCGACTTTTTGCTGCGGCTTTTTGATACATTTCTGGCACGGGAAATTGATGAGATGAATGCAGAACAGGTGCGTATTCGTTTTATCGGCCGGCGTGACCGCTTCTCGGATCATCTGCTTGCTCGTATGGAGGAAGCGGAGCATCGCACGGCACAGAATACTGGTGTGCACTTTAATCTGGCAGCGAACTATGGCAGTCAGGATGAGATCCTGCGTGCCGTACGGACGCTGGCTGCCCGTGTGGAGAAGGGAGAGCTTCGTGCAGAAGAAATTGACGAAATACTCTTTTCCCATACACTTGATACGGCAGGGGATCCCCCCGTCGATCTCTTCATCCGTACGAGCGGCGATCTGCGACTGAGCAACTTCCTTCTGTGGCAGTCTGCCTATGCGGAGTTGTACTTTACGGAGACGCATTGGCCGGATTTTACGCCGGAGGAACTCGCACATGCTATTGAGGATTTCGAGGGACGGAGCCGTCGGTTTGGCGGCTTATCTGCGGAAGAATAGATGGGAGGCTGTCTTTGATTACACGCATTATCTCCGGCATTATCGGCATCGGTATTGCAGGTTATGTCATACAGTCGGGCGGAACAACGTTTGCCATTGCAGCGGCAGTGCTTGCCGCTCTTGCATGGTTTGAGTATACGCGTGCTTTTTCGCGACGTGGTGGCAGTCCTGCACTTTTTTCAGGGCTGCTTGGTATTGGCGGGATGCTGTACGGCGCATATGTCGGACATGAGAATATTATTCTGCTGGCTCTTATGGCGTCCTCAGTTCTTGCGCTCATGACCTGTGTGCTCCTGCGCGGCGATGTGTCTGTTCACGATGCAACTGTTTCTGTGGCGGGGATCTGTTACATCGGTATGCCGTTTGCCCTGCTTATTCTCCTGCGGAATATGACGGGGCCTGTCTATGCGACGCCAATCGAGACGTTTTCCTGCGGGGCGGCGATGGTCTGGGTGATGTTTATCGGGACCTGGGCAAGTGACAGCTTCGCCTATTTCGCAGGATGTGCGTTCGGTTCCCACAAACTGGCACCTGCCATCAGTCCGAATAAGACCATCGAGGGGTTCTTCGGCGGGCTGATCGGCACGATCGCTGTCATCGTAGGGATTGGCTGGCTTCTCGCAATGCCGCTGCCGCAGATGGCGGGACTGGGTGCTGCGATTGCCGTGCTCGGTACGCTTGGTGATCTTGTCGAGTCAATGATGAAGCGGCAGACAGGCATCAAGGACTCAGGTGCGATTATTCCAGGGCACGGCGGTGTATGGGATCGCTTCGACAGTGTCCTCTTTACGGCGCCGCTGGTCTACTACTATACGGTATACATTGTCCTGCGCTGAACGGGGCAAAAGGAGTTTGGATGTTAGAGAAAATTGCTGCGACAGTCTTTGTCTTTGGGCTGCTCGTCTTTGTGCATGAATTGGGACATTTCATCACGGCAAAATTGACCGGGATGCGCGTGGATGAATTTGCCATTGGCTTTGGACCGCGTCTTGTGCATTTCCGTTATGGAGAGACGGTTTATTCGATCCGTTTGGTTCCGCTGGGCGGGTTCAATGATATTGCCGGTATGGCAGCGGATGACAATGATGCCGGTGATCGCGGCTATTGCCGCAAACCGATTCTCTCCCGCATGATTGTGATTCTTGCGGGATCGGCGATGAATTTTATCCTGCCCGTTGTCCTCTTTTTTGGCATCTTTTTCTTTGCCGGGGTGCAGACGCCGAATCCCGCGCCTGTCCTTGGCAAGGTGCTCGCAGATAATCCTGCCGCACAAGCAGGGCTCATGACGGATGATCGTATCCTGGCGATTGACGGGCGTACCATCGATACATGGCAGGAGCTGGTGGATGCGATCCGCACGAACCATGGAACGGTACCGATGACCATGCAGGTGGAGCGCGGCGAGCAGGAACTGACGGTAAGCGTGACCCCGCATTATGATGCATCACAGCAGCGTGGATATATCGGTATTGTGAATGCCTATACCAGCACCTATCCTGGTTTCTTCCAGTCCATCTCAATGGCATTCGAACGGACGATGATGATTATCGTGATGATGCTCGATGCACTCTATCGAATCATTCTTGAGCTCTCCGGCTCAGAACTTGCGGGGCCGATTGGCGTAGCGCAGATGGCGGGGGAGGTCGCAGAGATGGGGATTGTCCCGCTCCTCAATTTCGCCGCACTTCTCAGTCTCAATCTTGCGATCATCAATCTACTTCCTGTACCAGCACTGGACGGAGGGCACTTTCTAACGCTCTGCGTCGAGGCGGTGCGCGGCAAGCCGCTGAGTCCGAAGGTCATGCACTACATTCAGAATGCGGGCGTGGGATTGATTATTCTCCTGATGCTGCTCGCCATGAAGAATGATGTCGTTCGTATCTTTGCAGGAGGCTGACCCACGCTATGTCAACATTCGAACGCCGTCGCACGCGGCAGATTCACATCGGAAACATCCCCATCGGGGGCGATGCACCGATCTCTGTGCAGTCCATGTGCAATACCAAGACGACGGATACGGAGGCAACGGTAAGGCAGATCCGCGAACTGGCCGCGGCAGGATGTGATATCGTACGCCTCGCTGTGCCCGATATGGCGGCGGCAAAGAACCTCGGCAATATCATTCGTCAGGTGAAGACGCCGCTCGTCGCCGACATCCACTTTGACTACAAACTTGCACTTGAGGCGATGGCACAGGGGATTGCAGCTCTGCGCATCAATCCCGGCAACATCGGCGGTACGGAGCGCGTGAAAAAGGTTGTCGCGGCGGCACGTGAGGGGGGAATCCCCATCCGCATCGGAGTGAATGCCGGCTCACTCGACCATAAGATGCTCAAGCAGTATGGCGGTGTTACAGCAGAAGCCTTGGTTGAATCTGCCATGGAACATGTGCGTATTTTGGAGGAGTTGGATTTTCATGATATGAAGATTTCGCTCAAGGCGCATGATGTTCCGCTGACACTTGCGGCGTATCGTCTAATGAGTGAGCGCACAGATTACCCTCTGCATCTTGGCATTACAGAGGCGGGCACGGCAGGGACGGGGATCATCAAGTCTGCCGTCGGCGTCGGAACTCTCCTCGCTGAGGGCATCGGTGACACGATACGCATCTCGCTGACGGGTGATCCCGTGGTCGAAGTCCGTACGGCAAATGAGATTCTGAAGGCGCTTGGGCTGAAGGAGTACGGTCCGACGCTTGTCGCGTGTCCGACCTGCGGGCGTACGAGCATCGATCTCGCATCCATTGCAGAGAAGGTCGAGGAACGCCTGCGCGGCATGAAGGATCCCATCGAGGTGGCTGTGATGGGCTGTGTTGTCAACGGTCCCGGCGAGGCACGCGGTGCGGATGTCGGTATTGCCGGAGGGAATGGTGAGGGGCTGATCTTCCGCAAAGGAGAGGTCGTTCGCAAGGTAAAGGAAGAAGAACTGCTGCCCGAACTCTTTCGGGAGATTGATGCGATATTGGAGGAACGGAAACGGTCATGAGAGCAACGAATCTGTACGCGCCTACCCTTAGAAATACGCCTGCGGAGGCGGAGATTGCGAGCCATCAGCTCATGTACCGAGCTGGTCTCATTCGCAAGTCTGCCGGCGGGATGTACACCTATCTGCCGCTCGCATGGCGCACCATCCGAAAGATTGAGCAGATCATCCGTGAGGAGATGGATGCCGCGGGCGGGCAGGAGATCATGATGCCAATCCTGCAGCCGTCCGAACTCTGGGAGGAGAGCGGCCGCTGGGGGGCATACGGCGCGGAGATGATCCGCGTGAAGGATCGTCATGGCCGCGAGTTCTGCATGGGGCCGACGCATGAGGAGATGATTACAGCACTCGTACGTGATGAGGTGCGCTCGTACAAGCAGCTGCCGCTCATGCTCTATCAGATTCAGGACAAGTTCCGTGATGAGCGCCGCCCACGTTTTGGGGTGATGCGTAGCCGTGAATTCATCATGAAGGATCTCTATTCCTTTGACAAGGACATCGCGGGGATGAACGAGTCCTATCGCAAGATGTCCGTGGCCTATACAAATATTTTCACGCGCTGCGGACTGAACTTCCGTGCGGTGGAGGCAGACAGCGGCGCGATCGGCGGCGGGCATTCCGAGGAGTTTACCGTTCTTGCCCCTGAAGGGGAGTCGCGTATTGCCTGCTGCGACGCATGCAGCTATGCGGCGAGTGACGAGAAGGCGGCACTGCGTCCGATCAATGCACCGGACGAGGCGGAGCTGCCGCTCGCGAAGGTAGCGACTCCGCATACGAGTACGATTGCGTTGCTTGCGGAATACCTCAAGATCCCCGTCGAAAAGACGATCAAAGCAGTCGCCTATCAGACGGAGGACGATGTCCTCATTCTCGCGTTCCTGCGCGGTGACCACGAGGTCAACGAGATCAAGCTCGTGAACGCCGTGCCGGGCGCACGGGAGCTGCGCATGGCGGACGAGGAGGCGATCCGTGCGGTTGGCGGCTGCCCCGGTTTTATGAGTCCCATCGGCATCAAGAAGGGCACGCATATCGTCGTCGATGAGACGGCGATGCGGATGCACAACGCTGTTTCCGGTGCGAACGAAGCGGATTTCCACTATACGAATGTCAATCCGAAGCGTGACTTCGGTGCGGTGACTGTGGCAGACATTCGCCTCGTCGAAGAGGGAGACGCGTGTCCCGTCTGCGAAAACGGGCATCTCCATATCGGCCGCGGTATTGAGGCAGGACAGATCTTTGCCCTCGGCACGAAGTACAGTGAGGCAATGGGGGCGACCTTCCTCGATGAGGCAGGGAAGACGCAGCCTTTGCAGATGGGCTGCTATGGCATCGGTGTTGGACGCACAATGGCGGCGGCAATCGAGCAGAATCACGATGAGCATGGCATCATCTGGCCGCGCGCGATTGCGCCGTATGAAGTCGTCGTCGTGGCAGTAAACGCCAAGGCGGAGGAACAGCTCGCATACGCCGAAGAGGTTTACGAGGAGCTGCGTGCAGCGGGTGTCGATGTACTGCTCGATGATCGTCGCGAGCGTGCGGGCGTGAAGTTCAATGACTGTGATCTCATCGGTTATCCTGTGCGCATAGCGATCGGCCCTAAGACCATTGAGAACGGAACAATTGAGGTGAAGATCCGCAAATCCGGTGCGCTCGTGAACTTTGCGCGGGATACCTATCTGAAGGGCGTGCAGGATATGCTGGCAGTGCTGTAACATCTGAGATAAATGTGTAAAAGTCTAAGTTATGTTGTGAATTGAAAATATCAAGCGTTATTGCTATAATGAAAACATAGGCAAGTATATTTTATTGGAGGTGGCTGTTATGTTTCGTCCATTGCCATTCAATCTGAAAGAGAATGCTGAGAAGGGGCAGGAGATGCTGAGCAAGGCACTTGATACAGTGATGGAGCACTCTTTCAACCCTTTTGATAAGGTCGGCGGGGTACTCTTTCCATTTCGTGTTGATGTGATCGATACGGAGGCGCAGTATGAGATTTTTGCCGAACTGCCGGGATTCGCAAAGGATGCTATTGAGGTTTCGTACAGTGAAGATGGTCGACTGAAGATCAAGGCGGAACGCAGTGCGTCCGAGGTTTCGGAGGTTCGTTATCTCTGTCATGAACGCAGGACGGGTACATTTGAACGCTCCTTCTTCATCGATGATGTAGATGATGCCTCGGTGTCTGTTTCCTATGAGGCAGGAATTCTGCATGTGATCCTGCCAAAGCTTGCCGAGAAACAGTCACGCCGTATCTTTACCGTACAGTAATTCTTTTCATCATGGATAGAGATATATAGAACGGGAGAGGGTATCTATGCCGGAGGATCGTGATTGGGGACTTTTTAAACAGAAGCTCAAGGCAAGGACGGAGATCGATCTGGATCTCTACAAAGAACCGCAGATGAAGCGCCGCATCAATAATCTGGTCATGCGTGCAGGGTATAAGGAGTGCTGTGCATATTTTGATCATGTGTGTAAGGACAAGGATGAGTTCGCAGCGTTTATCGAATATCTGACGATCAATGTGTCAGAGTTTTTCCGTACGCCGGAGAAATTCAGCAAGCTTGAGACGGATGTTATTCCCGATCTCCTAAAGCGCTCGTCGAAGCTCAATATCTGGAGTGCAGGGTGTTCCATCGGGGCAGAGCCTTATTCGCTTGCCATCATTATGAAGGAGATGACGCCGGGGACGCGCCACCGCATCCTTGCGTCTGATCTCGATATCGAGATCCTGGCGAAGGCGAAGCGCGGCGTTTATACGGCGGATGAAATCAAGTGTATGTCACCAGAGCGCCGCCGTAAGTACTTTGATGAGGACGGTGACCACTATGCCGTCAAGCAGGAGATCAAAAGTATGATCGAGTTTAAGCGTCACAATCTCCTGCAGGATAAGTTCGAGACGGGCTTCGATCTCATCCTTTGCCGCAATGTGGTCATCTATTTCACGGATGAGGCAAAGGATCAGCTCTACCGTCATTTCTTTGAGGCACTCAAGCCGGGCGGCATCTTATTTGTTGGTGCGACAGAGTCGATTCTCAACTTTCGCAAGATGGGATATACGAGCTTTCAGCCGTTCTTCTATCAGCGTCCGCTCGAGTCATGAGCGGAACTGTACGACTCACGCGGGGCCAGCGGTGCGCGCTGCTCCAGCGTGAGGTAAAATGGGCGGAGGAAAAGGCCGCGGCATACCGCGCTGCGTTTTCACGCATCGGTGTGACCCATGCCGACGTGAAAGATTTCGCGGATATGGCACGGCTGCCGTTTTGGGACGCCGTAGCAGAGGAGGGGGCGCATGCCCCCTTTTTTATGCTTACCCTCCCCTTATCGGGGCTTATGCGTATGAGTATGCTGCGGGATGCGGCAGAGGGTGGTGGGCACATTCACTGCTATACGCAGGGAGATGTGGCACGGCAGGTACAGGTGACAACGGATATGCTTGCTGCCTGCGGCATTCACCGTGCGAGCACGGTGCTGCTCGTCGGCAATGCTGCAGACAGCAGGATCCTTGATCTCCAATATGCTCTCGATGGGCTTGGTGCGACGGTTCTGTCCTGTGCTTCGGCGGCGGATGCCTTGTGTCTCATGGACGTTGCTGTGCCGGATACGCTGATTGCATGGGAACATGATCTTCCTGTATTGGAAGGAACACTGCAAAAGATGGCACTCTATCGTCTGATCTCGATTGGCACGCAGGTAGGTGCACGAGAGAGTACACGGCAGATGGCGGCACGGTTGGGGGCGTGTCACATGCATCTCTTTACGCGTGCTCCGATGGGCGCGCTGATCGGGTATCACAGCGGCAATGGTGCGGGCATTCATATCGAGGAGCGGCTGTTCCTTGCTGAGATCGTTGATGCAGCAGGCAATAGCTCCACAGCAGATGGGGGATGCGGGGAGCTTGTCCTCTCGACGATTGCGGCAGAGGCAATGCCCGTTCTGCGCTATCGTATGGGTCTGCGCGTGCGCTTGATGCGTGGGCAAGACTGCAGCGGCAATGAGAAGATATGGGTGGCGGAGGCTTGATATGGTGGCAGATGAACGGCTGATTGCAGCACTGGATGTCCATACGCGCGAGGCGCTGGAGGAATTGGTCGGACGGCTGGGGGACAGCATTTCTTACTATAAGGTCGGTATGGAGCTCTTTTATGCGCTTGGCGGGGACGTGGTCACGTGGCTGAAAAGAGAAGGCAATAAGGTGTTCCTCGATCTGAAGCTGCACGATATACCGAACACTGTTGCTGGTGGGCTGTGCTCTCTGCTGCGTCTGCGTCCTGATATTCTGAACGTCCATACGGCGGGCGGCTTGCGCATGATGCGGACAGCGTCAGAGGCACTGCACCGCGCGGCAGAGGAGGAGGGCATCCCCTGTCCGAAGCTGATCGGTGTGACGGTGCTTACGAGCATGGATGCGGAGGACTGGACGGGGCTCGGTCATACGGGAACCGTCGCGGATGCAGTGCTGCGCCGTGCAAAGCTGGCGCAGGAGGCGGGATTGGATGGTGTTGTTGCATCCCCTGCGGAGGCAACGGAGATTCGACGTGCCTGCGGCCGTGATTTTTGGATTGTTACACCGGGGATTCGTCCCGCAGGTGCGGCTCATGACGATCAGCGCAGGGTGATGACGCCGGCGGCGGCACTCCGTGCCGGTTCGTCACAGATCGTGGTGGGGCGTGCCATCTGCACAGCGGAGGATCCGCGCGCAGCGGCAGAAGCTGTTTTGAAGGAGATAGAGGAAATATGATGACGCAGGACGAGGTGCGCGCACTGTTGGTTAAGACTGGTGCAATTATGGACGGACATTTTCTGTTGACGTCGGGACTTCACAGCCCGCACTATGTGGAGAAGTTTAACGTGCTGCAGCATCCGCAGTATACGCAGAGGCTTTGTGAGGCGATGGCAGAGAAGTTTAAGGATGCGCGAATTGAGACGGTGGTTGGCCCCGTGACGGGCGGCATTCTGCTCGCGCATGAGACGGGCAAGGCACTCGGGACGCGTGCGATCTTCACGGAGCGAGTTGGCGGGAAGATGACGTTCCGCCGCGGTTTCTCCCTATGTGAGGGGGAGCGCGTACTGATTGTCGAGGACATCGTGACAACGGGCGGATCGATCAAAGAGGTGATCGACGTGGTTAAGGCGGCGGGGGCTGTTCCTGTAGCCGTCTCTATGCTCGTTGACCGCAGCGGCGGGAAGGCCGCATTTGGCGATGTGCCCGCAACTGCTCTCCTCACGATGAGCGTGGAGACGTATATACCAGAACAGTGCCCTCTCTGCGCCAAGGGAATTCCCATGACGAAGCGCGGCCGTACGGGCAAGTAAGGGCATGTACGATGGCGAAGGAGTTTACGAAGGAAGTTGACGAGGCTCTTGCTGCATGTGTGCTGCTCGATACATTGCCGAAAGAACTGGATGGTTTTATGCTTGCCCCAATGCGGCAGGAGCACGAGGGACAGTATGATTTCTTTCTCTATGATGCACCTGCAGAGCACCGTGCGATCGTGGGCTTCTATGATAGTGCCACAAAGACCTACAAGGTGCGCGTTGTAGTCGGGGTTGTGAGTTTTGCGCTGTCTTCCTTTGTCTGTGGAGATTTGGAGACGTTCGGGCGGGAACTCACAAGGAATCTGCCGCGTGTGACGGCGAAGCTGCATGCGGACGCGCTGGCATCGCAGGAGCTTGCTCCCGTGTGCGATGCTATTCGTACGTGGTCGTATGGAGCAGCCCTTGCTGAGGAGTTGGAGGGCTTTTCTCTCTTTGTCCTACCCTCTGCACCGGCACAGCTGACGAATGGGTCGTTTCTTATCATCGACTATGTGGATTTTGCCAAGGGGAACGATGTTGGTATCTATTACAATTGCTATCGCAATGAGTTTTTCGGTGAGTATCACGTGGCAGGAATGCCTTATGTAAGCTATGACTTTGATGCAGAAGATCTAGAGGGGCTGGAACAGCGGCTGGAGCTTCATCTCGTGCGCTATCTGCGCCTTGTGGCAGCGCAGTGGGCGAAAGAGCAGGGAGTGGATGATGGAAGCGGGAGGTAGTTGTGCAGAGAGATCAACTGAGTACACTGCGGGCAGATGTACTGGAACGCGCGCGCAGCGCATTTGCACATATGGACGAGATTTCCGAGCAAAACACGAAGAAGGTGCTCGATGTCATGCGGGCATGCCGCGTCTCCGATGTGCATTTTAATGTGAGTGCGGGTTACGCATACAGTGACCTCGGGCGTGAGAAGCTGGATAAGGTCTATGCACGTGTCTTTGGTGCGGAGCGTGCCCTCGTGCGGACGCAGTTTGTCTCGGGGACGCACGCCCTCGCAGCAGTCTTGTTCGGCCTTCTCCGTCCCGGTGATCGCCTCGTCTCCATCACGGGCACGCCCTATGATACGATGCAGACGGTGATCGGCTGGGCGCATGAAAGCTGTGGATCGCTGAAAGAATTCGGCGTCTCCTACGACGAACTGCCCCTGCGTGAAGGGCACGTGGATCTGGACAGCATTGCACATGTCATGACACCCGAGACGAAGATAGCACTCGTTCAGCGTTCACGCGGCTACAGTGAGCGCGAGCCGCTCAGCATCACGGATATCCGTGCTGTCAGCGCGCGCATCAAGGCGGCAAATCCCAACTGCATTGTCTTCGTGGACAACTGTTACGGCGAGTTCGTGGAGACGGAGGAGCCGACAGCAATCGCGGATGTGGATATCATGGCGGGCTCGCTCATCAAGAACCCGGGCGGTGGACTTGCACCGACAGGCGGCTACATCGCGGGACGCAGCGACCTCGTGGAGATGGCGTCCTATCGCCTGACGGCGCCGGGGATGGGGGACGAGCTCGGCGCGAGCCTCGTCTCGAACCGTCTGCTCTTTCAGGGGCTGTTCCTCGCGCCGCATGTGGTCGCACAGGCACTCAAGGGCGCGGTGTTCGCCGCAGGCATCTTCGAGAGGCTGGGATGTCATACATTCCCGCGCTTTACGGATGTGCGTAGCGATATCATACAGGCGATTGAGCTGGGAGATGCGGAGCGCATGAAGGCGTTCGCACGCGCGATACAGGCAATGTCGCCCGTGGATGCGTTCGCCGCGCCTGAGCCGTGGGATATGCCGGGCTATACCGATCCGATCATCATGGCGGCAGGAACGTTCGTGCAGGGCGCGTCGATCGAGCTGAGCGCGGACGGTCCCATGCGCGCACCGTACTGCATCTATCTGCAGGGCGGACTGACGTTCGAGCACGCCGCGCTCGGCGTGATGGCGGCAGCAGAAGCCATCCTGCCGCAGTAGATTCCGTCAGGAGGGATGAATATGTGCGGTCATTGCTCACAGGTCGAGGAAGTCCCTCATTTAAGGGAGATAACGCATACATATATCGAGATTTTGCAGCTCATTCAAAGGGATGGGCTTTTTGTATGTTCAGTTTTTCGGATATTTTTGCAGTTTTAAGGATATTATTCTATCGCAAATATTTGTATAATACATATAATTGAATAAATAATACTATGATCGTGCGTATTTCCGATTGGAGGAGTGAATATGAGCGTAGCGATAGAGATTGAGAATGCCGTCAAGAAATACGGCGATCTCACGATTATCCCGGGGATCACGGAGCATATCCGAAATGGAGAGTTTTTTACCCTGCTTGGCCCCTCGGGCTGCGGAAAAACAACGCTCCTGCGCATGATTGCAGGGTTCAACAGCATCGAAGGCGGTGACATCTGCTTTAACGAGAAGCGCATCAATGACATCCCCGCGCATCAGCGCAACATAGGCATGGTGTTCCAAAGTTATGCGATCTTCCCGCATCTCACCGTGCGGGAGAATGTGGAGTATGGGCTGAAGCTGCGTAAGGTGCCAAAGGCGGAGATGAAGGAGCGCGTCGATAAAATCCTCGATGTGGTGCAGATCACAGACTATCAGGATCGTTTACCCGAGCGTCTCTCCGGAGGACAGCAGCAGCGTGTGGCACTTGCCCGTGCGATTGTCATCCACCCGAGCGTGCTGCTCATGGATGAACCGCTCTCAAATCTTGATGCAAAGCTGCGTGTGGAGATGCGTTCCGCAATCCGCGAGGTGCAGAAGCAGGTTGGCATCACGACGGTCTATGTTACGCATGATCAAGAGGAAGCGCTCTCGATCTCCGACCGCATCGCTGTCATGAACAAGGGGGAGATTCAACAGACGGCACGTCCGCAGACCATCTATGAGCGTCCGTGGAATATCTTTGTCTCGACCTTCATCGGTCACTCCAATCTGTTTCACGGTACGGTGAAGCGGGGGGAGGGACAGACGAGCGTTGTTTTTCGCAATGGCTGGGAAATGCCCATGGACGGCATCGAGGATACGGCAGAGGACGGGATGGAGGTCGTCGTCTCTGTGCGCCCAGAGGAACTGTCCATTCAGTCCGAAGGACTCTCATGTGAGGTACTCACAAAGGTTTTCCTCGGCAAGTACATCAATTACAGTCTCGGCTTTGCCGATGAGATGATCCTGCCGAATCAGGCGTCCATCGAGTTCTCTCAGGATCTCGGCCATGCTGAGCAGCAGCTCGAGGTGGGGGATACGGTCTGTCTGCGCCCCAACGCCAAGCGCATCAATGTCTTTACGGCAGATGGCTCGCGCAATATTTTGAAGGATGTGGTGCACTATGAGTAAGCATGGGGTGCGCCTTGACTTCTGGACGGGCATCACGGCTCTGTCGATTGGTGTGTTTGGGCTCTTCTTAATCTATCCGCTCTTTTCCCTCTTTATCTCTGCGTTTCAGGATGCCATGACGGGGGAGTTCACTCTTGAGCACTTCACGCACTTCTTCGAGCGGAAATATTACTATCAGTCGATGATCAACAGTTTCAGTGTGACCGCCTGTGTGACGGTTCTCGCCATCGTGATCGGGACGGCACTCGCGTACTGCATGACGCTCTTTCGTGTGCGCGGCAAGACGGCACTCGAAATCTGCATCATCATCTCGCTGCTCTCGCCGCCCTTCATTGGCGCGTACTCATGGATTCTCATCGGCGGACGCAGCGGCATCCTGACGCAATGGCTGCAGACGACATTCCACTATGAATTCCCGTCAATCTACGGGTTTACGGGCATTCTGCTCGTATTGACGCTGAAGCTCTATCCGTTTATCTACCTCTATGCCGCTGGTGCGATGAAGAGCATCGATGCGGCACTGGTTGAGGCAGCAGAGAGCCTTGGGTGCAGCGGCATCCGCAAGGTGGCGACGGTCATTGTCCCGCTCATTACACCGACCATTCTCGCCGGTGCGCTCATGGTGTTCATGAATGCGATGGCAGACTTCGGTACGCCGATGCTGATCGGTGAGGGCTTCAACGTCATGCCTGTCATGATCTACTCGGAGTTCATTAATGAAGTTGGCGATCAGGCGAATTTTGCGGCGGCGATGGCGGCGATTATGGTTCTCATCACCTCGACAATTTTCCTGCTGCAAAAGTACGTGGTGAGCCGCAAGTCGTTTACGATGAGCTCTCTGCGTCCGATTGCGGTCAAAGAGCTGCATGGTGTGCGAAATGTGCTAATGCATGCAGCGATATATCTGCTCGTCGCGCTGTCACTCATCCCCCAGCTGGTCGTCATTTATACGTCGTTCCTGGAGACAAATGGTGCGGTATTTACGGGCGGCTACTCGCTCGAGAGCTATACGACGATCTTCAGCAGTCTGGGAACATCGATCTCGAATACGTATCTCTTCAGTACGGCGGCTATTCTTGCTATCGTATTTCTCGGTATGACGGTCGCCTATCTGACGACGCGGCGCAAGAGTATACTCACAGACATCATCGATACATTGACGATGTTCCCATATATCATCCCTGGTTCTGTCCTCGGCATTACGCTTCTCTTAGCGTTCAACGAGGAACCGATGCTGCTCTCAGGGACAGCACTGATCATCATCATTTCGCTCGTCATAAGGCGTCTGCCCTATACGCTGCGCTCGAGTTCGGCGATTCTCTATCAGATCAGCCCGAGCATCGAGGAGGCCTCCATCAGCCTCGGGGCCTCGCCCCTCAAAACGTTCTTTAAGGTGACGGCAGTGATGATGCTCCCGGGCGTCATGAGCGGCGCGATTCTCTCGTGGATCACGGCGATCAATGAGCTCAGTTCCTCGGTCATCCTCTTCACGGGTGCGACCAAGACCATGTCGGTCGCCATCTACACAGAGGTCATTCGCGCCAGCTATGGTACGGCGGCGGCACTCTCGACGATCTTGACGCTCACGACGATCGCCGCGATGCTGATCTTCTTCCGCGTGTCGGGCAGCCGCGACGTTACCCTCTAATGCGTTTCTTTCGGGCACGTTCCCGATTATGTTATAGGTTTGGTCGTTTTGTCAAAGGAGGTTATCTCATGCGATTCAAAAAGGTGATTGCTGCTGTCGCGGCATCCCTCGTCCTCGGTACCGCGCTCAGCGGATGCGGTGGCGGGAGCGGCGGTGAGAAGCAGACGGCACAGGCAGATGACAACAGCCTCGTCATCTACTGCCCGCATCCGCTTGCCTTCATCAACCCTCTTGTCGAGGAGTTTGAGAAACAGAGCGGTGTGAAGGTTGAGGTCATCGCTGCCGGTACGGGCGAGCTCCTGAAACGCGTCGAGTCCGAGAAGGCGAACCCTCTCGGGGATATTTTCTGGGGCGGGTCACTCAATACGATGAAGCCGAAGGCGGCACTCTTTGAGAACTACACTTCGGTGAACGAAGATCACATTCAGGCAGCGTTCAAGAACACAGAGGGACCAATGACGCGCTTTACGGATATTCCGAGCGTCATTATGATCAATACAAATCTCATTGGCGATGTGAAGGTTGAGGGCTATGAGGATTTGCTGAACCCCGCCCTCAAGGGGAAGATTGCCTTTGCCGATCCGTCGAAGTCCTCGTCCTCCTATGAGCATCTCATCAATATGCTCTATGCGATGGGAAATGGTGACCCCGACAAGGGCTGGGACTATGTGGAGAAACTCTGCCGTAATCTGGACGGCAAGCTCCTCTCCGGTTCGTCTGCGGTCTACAAGGGGGTCGCCGATGGTGAGTACGCTGTTGGTCTGACCTTTGAAGAGGGCGGCGCGAAGTACGTTGCTGACGGTGCTCCCGTCAAGCTCGTCTACATGAAGGAAGGCGTTATCTCGAAGCCGGACGGCATCTATATCATCAAGAATGCTAAGCACATGGAGAATGCGAAGAAGTTCATTGACTTCATCACGAGCAAAGAGGCACAGAGCATCATCGCCTCGCAGCTCCATCGCCGCTCCGTGCGTGACGATGTGGACCCGCCTGTCGGACTCCTGCCGAAGGATCAGATCAAGATCATCAACGATGATGAGCAGGTTGTCGAGAAGAACAAGAAGTCTTGGCTGGATAAGTTCAAGGACATCTTCACGAGTGTACAGTAATCGTTGGATGATTTCCTGAAAAGGGCTGTTGGAGAGTTCTTCCCATCGGATCGATGTGCTAGCCGCTTCCCCGCTTATGGGGAAAACTAATGCTCTCTTCCCCTAAGAGGGGGAGGGAATCGCTAGTGGTAGTTGAGGCACAAAACGCAGGGACTGTTGTATTAGGTGAAAACCTTTGTACAGCAGTCTCTGTTTGTTTTTGTCTAAATTTGGTATAATAGAGTCCGGATGAAGATTATTTCGTAACTATAGTTAAGGAGGGAGTGCGTGCGGAAATTTCAAGACGAGGTGCGCAGTGCACTCCTCCTGTATGCCATCGTTCCTGTTTTGCTCATCACGGTGATCTGTCTGCTGCTGGCAGCATTTTACTGGCATCGGAATGTCGCCGCTCACACGGAGGAGGAGGTGCGGGCGACGGGCGCAATCTTTACGGAGCTGACACAGGATTATGAGGAGCGTGCGGCAGAGATTGCAGCGGTCGGGCTCGATGGGTTCCATACGGACGAAAATGGACGAAGTGCCGCGATGGAGCGTGTTTACGCGCAGCTCAACCGCTATGGTGCACAGCCGCATTTCTTCCTGTTGGACGCGGGGCGGCATGTCCTCTTTTCCACAGAGCGGGATGTCCCCCCGTATCTTGTGTCCACGTCAATGCACTGGGGCGTACTCTCGCGTATGGAGCAGCATGATGGGGGTGTGGCGGAATTTGTCCCGAACGGGGCACAGGATTGGGACTATGTGGTCGGGCAGGCAGTTCACCGTGCTTCTGCCATTGGAGATGCCGCATCGACGGTCGATGGCTATGCCGTCTTTGTCGTGCCCGTGCGGGAACTGGGGCAGCACTTGCAGATGGGGGAGAAGGTACACTTCGCCATTGCTGACCGTGCGGGACGTGCACCGTTTGTCACAATGCCCGCGCTGCGGGACCATGCTTTTCAAAAAATCGTGCCCGCATTGGATGGCAGAGCGGGGCTGGTCAGTGTGGATGGGCAGCACTATTATGCGGCATCTGAACCATTGGACGGAGGATTTACTATCTATGCACTTTTGCCGCTCGGCAGCCGTATCGCTCAATTTGCGACAGGGGTGGTGATTCTTCTCGGTGTCTTTTTGCTTATGCTGCCGCTGATCGTCATCAGTGTGCGCCGCGAGACGCGCGATAAGACGCGGGCGGTGGGGGAGATCGTGGATGCATTTCGTGCCGTGCGTCATGGACATCTGGATCGCAGACTCGCGATACGCTCGGGCAATGAGTTTGAGGAGATCGGTGCGGCATACAATCGTATGGCGGAGAGTCTTGTCCGGCTCATGCGCGAAAATGAAGAGGAGGCACGAGCGAGTGTGATCTCAGAACTTCGCCAGCTCGAGTCACAGTTCAATCCGCATTTCCTCTTTAACACACTCGAGAACATCAAGTTTATGACGAAACTCGCACCCGACGATGCCGTGCGCATGATTTCTGCTCTTTCGGCACTCCTGCGGTACAGCATCGACAATCGGGTGCGGCAGGTGACCCTCGCCGAGGATCTCTGCCATCTGGAGCGTTATATCGAGATTCAGCGGCTGCGCTTTGGGGCACATTTTTCCTATCGACAGGAGGCCGCAAAAGGGGTGGAGTCCTGCTTCGTTCCGAAATTGCTCCTTCAGCCCGTCGTGGAAAATGCCATTCACTATGGTGCGGATGCAGAGGGGAACATAGAGATTACGTCGCAGATTACCATGGAGGCGGAGCATCTGCACATCGTCATTGCGGACAGGGGGATGGGGATGGATGCAGAAACGCTGCATCGTCTGCGAACGATGATGGCGGAGGGGGAGAATCGCTCCGTGCACACGGGGCTCTACAATATCGACCGTCGGATTCGTTTGCTCTATGGCACGGGATATGGTGTGCATATTACGTGCCCTCCGTCGGGAGGGACACGTGTGGAGATGGTGCTGCCGATTCGGTGCAGCGGAGGTGAAGAAAATGCAGCGCGTGCTGATTGTCGAGGATGAAGAGATCATCCGCAAGGGGCTGGTATGCACGATTGACTGGGCAGTGATGAATTGCGTCGTGGTTGGCGACGCCGGCGACGGTATTGCAGGATTGGAGCTGCTGCGCACGACGCATCCCGACATCCTTTTGACAGATATCCGTATGCCGCGTATGGATGGGATCACGATGGCAGAGTATGCACGTGATGCGGGAATTCTGCCGCAGCTCATTTTTCTTACGAGTTATGCAGAGTTTGATTATGCCAAAAAGGCGATTGAACTCCAAGCCGCTGACTATTTGCTGAAACCGGTCAATGAGGAGGAACTTGCAGCACTCCTGTATCGTCTTGCAGAGCAGAAGAAAGATAAAACGAAGACAGAGCCTCTGTCAGAGGGGCTTGATTGGGCACGATATTTCTCGGATGATGGACTAAACCCCTATGTACGCTATGCTATGGAGCGCATTCGTTGTGATTATCGTGACAAGCTCAGTATTGAGCAGCTGGCAGAGGAATTTGGTGTGAGTGCGAGCTACCTCAGTCGGAAGTTCAAGGAAGTGCTGGGGCAGACCTTTCTTGAGGCTTTGACGCGTCAGCGCCTGCAAAAGGCGGTGAGTCAGCTCGCATCCGGAAAATATCGTGTTTATGAGATTGCTGAAAACAATGGCTTTGGTGACTATAAGAATTTCTGCAGTGTGTTCAAAAAGTATATGCACATATCACCGCGTGATTTCCTGCATTCTGTTCAGGACCGTGTGCGGCAGAAGGAAGAATAGGGAAAGAGCGTATGCGGCGTGCATCCTATGCCTACACGGCACGGATTATATTTTTGTGGATGAAATGCTTGCGTACTGCTGGAAAACATGATATACTGTCACCTGTCGCGTGAGCGCCGCGTTCTTTTCGTGTGCGTTCGCAGAAGAATAACTCTGCCGCCGACAGGTACGGCGGCCAAAGACCAAAGAGGAGGTGATTTCGTGAGATTGTACGAAGTCATATTTATTGTGAAGCCGATGGAGGAAGAAGCGACAAACGCCGTCATCGAGAAGTTCACAAAGCTCATTCAGGCAAACGGCGGTAAGATCGAGAAGGAAGACCGCTGGGGCAAGAAGCGTCTCGCCTATGAGATCAAGGACATGACCGAAGGATACTACGTTCTGCTGTACGTCAATGCAGAGCCTGCCTGTGTCGCTGAGTGTGACCGTGTGATGAAGATCACCGACGATCTGCTCAAGCACATGATCGTCCGTGCAGACGGCATCGAAGAATAAGACATGACGGGATCCATGCAGGAGAGAGACCCATGAACAGAGTCATACTGATCGGTCGCCTTGCGCGCGACCCTGAGATTCGCTACACACAGAGCGGCAAAGCATTTTGCCGTTTTACTGTGGCGGTTGACCGCCGCTTCTCGCGTGCGGCACAGCAGGAAGGACAGCAGACGGCTGATTTCATCCCCGTGACATGCTGGGAGAAACTCGCTGAGATCTGTGGCAATAACCTTACCAAGGGGCGCCGCATCGGAGTCGAGGGACGCATTCAGGTGCGCAGCTACGACGGCAGTGATGGACAGCGGAAGTATGCGACAGATGTTGTTGCAGACAATGTGGAGTTTCTCGATTCGAAAAATGCCGGCAGCGCACCGCAGGGCAGCTATGATGCACCAGCATCGCATAGTGCAGCACCCGCTGCGGGTGGAAGTGCCGCACCGGATATGATGGGACCCGTAATTCCGGATGATGACATTCCATTCTGAGTGAAGTACACCTCAGAATATCCTGTAATAAGGAGGGACAGCCAATATGATGAAACGAGATCGGGGGCGCAAGCCACGTCGTAAGGTCTGCTCGTTCTGTGTAGACAAGGTCGATCATATCGACTATAAGGATGCTGCAAAGCTGCGTCGTTTTACGACGGAACGCGGCAAGATTTTGCCGCGCCGGATTTCCGGCAACTGCGCAAAGCATCAGCGTCAAGTCACGCTCGCTATCAAGCGTGCGCGCAACATTGCGCTTCTTCCGTTCACGGCGGAGTAAATATCGCGCCGCACCGCTATGGTGCGGTGTTTTTTTACGGGGATAAGATTCGGATAGAGGGATGATATATATGATACATTGCCAGAGAAAGTATATCGTATGTGTTCTTGCTGGCATACTTGGGTTCGGCATGATGACTCTGTTTCTTCCGTCGGCAGAGGCGTCAGAGGCCTTGACGCTGAGTTATGAGGAGGGAGCCTCGAATGAGTATGATTTCCGTATCAGACGGGAAGAGCGTATTCATGAGGAGAATGTGCGAACCATCGAGTTCAATTTCCGTTGTGACGGTGATCAGGAAAAGTATGACCGTGCGATGCGCGCCGAACAAAAACGGCATGCTGAGGCAGTGAACGAGATCGAACGAGATTATCGAAGCGGCAGTCCTTGGCGTTGATAGACAACTCAAAAAGAACGTATCCTATGGGGCCGTCCGATTACTCCATGGGATACGTTCTTTTGTTTTTCTACTTTCGCAGTTCAATCGTATCGATTACTGTTCCGTCAAGGGATTCACAGCATATATGAAGCCGATGTACATCGGCTTCCATATAGAGATAGTTCGACGGAGCGGGATTGGGGGAGGCGGCGAGGTCATAGATCTCGGCAGGGACATCAAAGTATTCATTTCCGCCGGGACCCCCGAGCAGATACAATGTCCCGTGAGGATCCGTTTGGTGTGCACGGATTTGCCGCCGACGATATGCATGGACATGTCCGGTAACAACAAGATCTATGTCAAGCGCATCAAATACGTCCATGAAGATGTGCCCTACATCGCTGATGCCGTGCTGTGTCTGCTGATCGATCTGATACTCACCGTATGCGAGGATATCCTTATGCATGAGGACGATCTTCCATGGGGCGTGGGATGCAGCTGCATCCCGTTTCAGCCAGTCAAGCTGCTCCTCCTTTAGCGCCGTTCCACATGCTCCGCACTCGAGAAACTGCGTATCGAGGACAATGACGTGCAGCACACTGAGGTCAAAGGAATAATAGTGACCACGAAATGCCGGACTTCCATTTTCCGGCAGGACGAAGGTATGCAGATAGCGCACAGGGGGAACGTCTTCCCACGCGAGGCTGTAATATTCATGATTACCGAGTGCGGGGGCGTGGGGAATGCGTGCGAGGGGGGACGGTTCGCCCTCCATTGCAGCGAAAAAGTTATCCCAATGCCATGCTGATTCACCGTTATCTGTGAGATCGCCGATGAGTGCAGCGAAGTCGATATCCCCATGTCGCTGGAATGCTGCCTGATAGACAGTATTCCAGATGTTGTAATTCTCTCCGCACTGGCTGTCTGAAAAGAGCAGGGCCCGCACAGGGGCATATGCGCGGGGGACGGACAACGGAATCCAAGCGGTTTCCCCGCCGGAATGTACGATACGATATGTACCGCCAAACTTTGGCAATGGGATCTCTGCATGGAAGATAAACTGTTCTGTGTCATCCATTGTGAAATGTGTGCACTCAGGGGGGAACGACACGGTATGTCCATCCTTGCCGCTGCGGAGTTCAACATAAGCATCGCGCAGCAATATCGGTGCATCCCACTGGATCATACGTGTCGATGCAGGCTGTGCTGTTATGATTTGGCGCAGGTGTCGGATGTCTTCCACAGCGGCGGCAGCGTGGGATGAAAAGAGACTGCCAAGTCCCATCGTAATGATGGAATGCATGGCAGTCTGTAAGAAACGGCGTCGTGTCATCATTTTTTCTCCGTGTTTTCAGGTATGGTTTCCGTGTGCATCATGCGTTTTTCAAAACGGATTGCAGTATAGATGAGAATAGCAGCACAGATAACGACAATGATAAGGCGCGTATTGTTCTCCTGCTGCATGATGAGGTCATGTCCGATGATTGCCTCGATGCCCGTCGAGGGAAATTTGCCAACGAGAGAGGCAAGCACATAGTCGCGCAGACGGATAGAGGAGAGTGCACCGACCGCATTCATGACAGCGGAGGGAAGATAGGGGACCATGCGGCCGATGAGCATAATGATGAATCCTTTGCTGCCGCTGTAATGGTCGATCTTTGCAAGGAAGGGGCTCTTGGCGATGGCACGTTCTGCCGCATCCCGGAAGTAGAAACGCATCAGCAGAAAGGCGATGGTTACACCAACGGTCTCGGCGACGCAGGAAAGAATAATGCCGGGGACAATGCCGAAAAGAATGACGTTTGCCGTTGAGAAGATAACGGCGGGCGGAAAGCCGAGTGCATTGGTAAAGAGAGTAAGCAAAAATGCGAAGAAGACCGCTCCCTGACCGAAGGTGTGAATGTAGTCTACCGTTGCCGGAATATCGCCGCTGGCAAGCAGCGAAAACAGTGAGGGGAGGAAATCTGGTGCGATAAGATGAATGATGGCAAAGAGAAGGATAATAGCGAGTGCCGCACCTATTTTTAGAATGCCCATGCCCTGTGGTTTTTTCACGTAAATACCTCCTCCTGGGAGTTTTAAGTCATAAAGAGAAGTACAAAGGCACCGAGGAGCAGGGAAAGGCTGAAGCCCCGCATGACGTTTGCGATATCTCGTCCATAGGCAGAAGAAAAATATGCTGCAATTTTGCGCAGCTCGAAAATCAGGAAGGAAAGACAGAAAAAGATGAGTGAGAGATCATCCTGTGTCCATCCATAGGCGAAGATCAGTGCAGTGAGGACGATGCCGGTCTGTTCTCCACGGGAAAACAGGCATTCCGTCTCTTTTTTTCGTTCATGTGCATCAATTTCTGCGCGCGTCAATGGAATGCCCATCTCATCGAATTTTTCTTGCTCGCGGTCAAACCACCGGTAGTGGAAGCTCATGGATTTTCACCTCCGTTTTTTCTGTGTCAAATCTTATTTCGTGGCGATTCTCCGTTGTGTCGTATTTCCTGGCTTCGGTATGTCGGGACGCTTATTCGGACGCAATGACGGCCTTTCCGGAGTAGGACGTACGGGAGGATTTGGCGTGCTTGGTGTGGGGTGTGAAGGTCGGCCATTCTTTTTCTGTGCGGCCTCTAATCTCTCGCGCAGGAGGGCTTGCTGTTGTTCTTGTTCCTCACGTTCCCGATGCATGATATGCAGACGCTCCGCTTGCAGTTCTTTTGAGCCGTAGTAGATGCATGACTCCTCCACAATATCCGGCATCTCTGCGTAAAGATATCGGCCAGGACATGCTGTGGCGTTAAAGTCACGGTGACCTTTTACGGTGACGCCCCAGATGGGATTGAGTTGATAGACGATGCACAACGCAGCGATGAGATGTGCTGCACTATGTTTTTGCGCTTCGGTAGGAACGGCTGACTCGAAGTCTCCCACAATGTTGATGCCGATGGTATGACGGTTCTCTCCGTAGACGTGTGCACCGACCGTGCCCATGGGGCGACCCTCCTCGATTGTGCCGTCCTTACGAATGAGGAAGTGATAGCCGATGCCTGACCAGCCGTTGTGAAGATGCCATTCATGGACGGTTTCGGCAGAGACATCTGCGTTGGTATTGCCAATGTGGTGGATGACAATACAGTCCGTGACAAAGCGGTTTTCCAGCGGGCCAAAAGATAGATACGTTGGTTTTATCGTTACGCCCGGCAGGACGGGGGGAACGTACCATGATGCCTCTGCCGCATCTGGACAGAAGGGGAATAGGGCGGCACCAATGCCGACAAGCGTCATGCGGCGCAAAAAATCTCTACGATTCATGTGGGAATCTCCTGGGAAACGATTGTGTTGTCGTGTATACGAATTTCGGTTTCATGGAACGCATAGAGCGTTGAGCGATGTCCGACACTGATGATGCCAGCCATAGGAAGCTCCTGCCGGAGAAGTTCATACAGTATGCGTTCGCGCGGCTCGTCGAGGGCGGATGTCGCCTCATCGAGAAAGACCCAGTCGGGACGAATGAGCAGAATGCGTGCAAAGGCAAGGCGCTGCTGTTCGCCGAGCGACAGAATGCGGCTCCAATCATCTGTGTCGGATAGGCGCGCTGCAAGATGCGGCAGCCCAACCTGCGCGAGCACGTGTGTCATCTTCTTATCAGAAGCTGCTGCCGTACGCGGATAGGAAAGCACACGGCGGAGTGTACCGAGCGGCAGGTAGGGATGTTGAGGGAGAAAGAGCCGCGAGGACTTCTGCGGCATTGCTACCGTGCCGCTGCCCGTGAACCAGATCCCCGCAATGGCACGCAGAAGTGTGCTCTTTCCAACACCTGATGTCCCCGTGATGAGGGTGCGGCTGCCGTGCGGCAGGGTTAATGCAGAGACAGAGAAAAGCTCTGCGCCGTGCGGGAGCACAACGTGAAGATCTGTAAGTCGAAGTGCATCCTCTGTATTGTTCGTGTGTGCAATCGCAGATGATATGGCAGATGCCTCTGCGATATGCGCCGTAAAGCCTGATAGTCGCTGGATGACAGCGGACAGCTCGGCGATGGAGCTGTAGGAGTCGACGAAGAAGGACAGCGCATCCTGTACGCGGCCAAATGCCGAGATAGTCTGCATCAGACCGCCGAGGGCGATCTCGCCTGCATAGTAGCGCGGTGCTGCCATGATGAGCGGGAAGATAACGGCGAGCTGACCGTAGCCGTTCACGTAGAAATTCAGCAGCTTTGTTCGCCGCATCAGTCCCCAGTAGTTTTTTACGACATAGGCAAAGCGTTCCTTAAACCCCTGTGCCTCTGCCAGCTCACCCTGATAGAATGCGATGCTCTCGCTGTTCTCGCGCACGCGCATCATGCTGAAACGGAAATCCGCCTCATAGCGCTGCTGATTGAAGTTCAGTCGGATAAGCTTTCGTCCGACAAAATGGACAAGGACACTGCCAACGCCTGCGTAGAGGAGAGACAGCCAGAACATATAGCCGTAGATAGTGAATGTCTCGCCTCCAATAGGAACGGTGAGCGTTCCGGAGAGGTTCCACAGAACGACGGCGAATGCGCCGAGTGTTGTGATTTGTTTCAGTGCGCCGACAAGGAGTGCCAGAGTCAGCGTAACGAATTGATTAATATCCTCACTGATACGCTGATCGGGGTTGTCCGTATCGCTGCGGAGCATTTGCAGACGGTAGTAGACTTGTCCGTGCATCCAGCGCGCGAGGTAGTCCTCCGTCATCCATGTACGCCAGCTGATTGTCAGCATCTGCCGCAGATAGACGGCGTAGACGGCAATGATGATGTAGAGAAGAGCGAGTCCTGTGAACGTACCGACGAGCGGCCAGAAGGAAGCCAAGTCGTACGCCTGAAGTGCATCGTAGAAGTCACGATACCAATCATTGATGCGGACAAGTAGGTACACCATGACGAGATTGAGCACGATGACAGAGGTGAGCAGTCCGCGCGCCCGCCACTTCTCGGCGGAACTCCAATATCCCTTGAACAGCCGCCAAAAGCCATGAATGAGGGGCAGTTTCACGCAGTATCCTCCTTTTTTGAACGAACGATATTCATTATAGTATTTTTTCATCAGAACCGCAAGGGAGTTAGCCGGGAAAAGATAAGCGCTGTCATTGACTCAGACCTCTATATATAGTAGAATACAGCTGAATTTAAGCCCATATTTACCAAATGGAAAGGGACTGCCATGAATTCTATTGCGCAAGGCATTGCATTTTTTCAGCAGGGAGGTATCGTCATGTATTTCTTGACGATAGCGTCCATTTTTGTTGTCTTTATTGGGATTGAGCGTGCGTTTTACTTTTCACGTGCTGATGCGGGCCGTGCCTTTGCTCACGCATTCATGCTCGATATTGCAAATGCGCGCTATGCAGAGGCACTTGCCCTCGCGCGCGATCGTCGCGGGGCGATTGCCGATATTTTGTTCAGTGCAATCACTAAGAACAGCAGCCGTGCCAATCAGATGAGCTCCTACATGGAGATCCAGTCCGGCATCGCACTCTCCAAGATGCGTCGCCGCATCTATTATCTGAGCGTGATCGTAACGATGGCCCCCCTCCTTGGGCTCTTGGGAACGATCAGCGGAATGATTACGACGTTCAGCGTGTTCAACATCCAGGCGGGCGAGCCGACGGCGATCACGGGGGGCATCGGCGAGGCACTGATCGCTACGGCGATGGGACTCTGTGTTGCACTCATCGCACTCATGGTACATGCGTATTTTTCGCAGCGAATTGAGAATATCGTCACGGATATGGAGATGTGTTTTTCTGCCGCTGAGAGCAGCCGTCTTGCTCTCGCCGATGCTGCCGGCGTCACGGCAGACAATCCATCGGAGGGGGCGGCACAATGAGACTGCGTGACCGCAGGGCATTCGGAAAGCCTGAGGTCGTCATCATTCCGATGATCGACATCATGTTCTTCCTGCTCGTCTTCTTCATCATGAGTACCCTATACATGGTCAACGTCAAGACCGTGGATGTAAATCTCCCCAAGGCGCAGTCGGCACAGACTCAGCTGAATGTGACCTATCTCATCACGGTGCGCAAGGACGGCTCACTCTGGCTCGAGGATCAGCCAATTGATGCGGATACTCTTGTGCGACAGGCACGCGCGGAGGCACAGAAGAATCCGCGCTTTGCGGTTGTTGTGCGTGCGGACGGGGATATGAACTACAGCGGCGTCATGGAGCTGCTGGACCGTTTCCGCCAGGCAGGGATTACGCGTTTCGGATTGGCTGCAGAATAGAAAAAAGGAACCGTTGTACGAAGGAAGGACGTGTCATACAACGGCTCCTCTTGCTTTTGTTCTGGGTATCCAGATATTATGGCGCTTTCCGTTCAATTACGGGCACGGATTCAAGGCGTATCTCGAATGTGCGGGGCCATGGGCAGTATGCATTGATATTGTTATGCGCAACGCGCAGTGTCATGCCGTTTTGTTCAAAAGGGGCGCGGAATGCGGCAGTTGACTCACAGCTCCTCATGCGGCGGCTCAGGTCATTCATCAGGAGGTCGTTTGCCCAATGCCAGTTTCGCGTGAGATCGAGATCGGCACTGTTCGTATAGCCCGCACGGCGAAGTGCGTCATTCACGCGGTCAATCGTCTCCTTGAGGTAGAATTCGTCTTCTGCCATGCGCCCCGTGAGAAAGGCGAGATTTGCAGCGGCGGCGCGTTCCCGCTCCTCTGCCGTCGCGGCGTTTCTCATGGCACAGTGATAGAGAAGCGCCTCCGCAAGTGCCGTACCGATGGCGTTGCTTGCCGTATTCCACCCCGCGTATGCTGTCAGGGCGTTCACGGGGACATTTTTTTCGGTCAGAATGGGGAGCAGCGTTTCCTCCGCACGGAAATGGCGCGAGAGATCGACGAGTGCGACGGATTTTCCTGCGGCCAGCATTTGATCGATTGCGGCGGCAGAGGGCGCGCGTGAGCCAAGCGTATCCGCATCGCCGTCACCCGCCGTGATAAAGAGGGTCAGGTCGTGGTCCGTGTCATCTTCTGCAAGCATGCCGCCGAGCATGGCGATCTTCTCCCGTGCTGTCACATCGTTTGAGACCGCCATAAAGGGAAAGACGGCGTCTGCCATATCGTCACGCGCATAGCGCAGTGAAATGCGCGGGGGCGTCTCATCGCGCATACGCAAGCCATCGACTGCCATCCGCGTGAGCATAGAGAGCCCAATCTCATCTGCTCCGTGCACGATCATCGCCCGCTCCGGGGCGATGTTTTTTTGTGTCAGCAGGGCGGACAGTTCCGCCTTTTTCAGATTGCCGACGGAGAACTCTTCGCCGTCGTCCTGCCCGAGTACAAGACGCGTGAGCGTGCCCTCCTCGGTGAGCGTAATGAGCATAGCGGCAAGAGATGTGCTCTCGTCGAAATGCGCAAGATACTTTTGCAGATCTGTATCGGGGATCTCGGCGCGCAGACGCGCCATTTCCTCTGCATCGACCGGAAGCCCCGCGCCTGCGCGTCCCAGGAGACGAGCATAGGAGAGAAGCGCGCGCCGCTCGCGCCAGCCATTGATGCCGTCCTGCGGAATCGCACGCGGCAAAATATAGAACGCGTGCAGGGGAACACTAGGATATGCTGCGTGCAGGCCGCGGAGATACGCGGCGAGCGCATCGATGTCCTCTGCCGAGATATGTGTCTCGCGTGCGGCGAGGAGCCCTCCCGAGAGCAGTTGATCGACCGAGAGAATGACGGCATCTGCATCATTGATATGTTCGGCTAACCAGTTCCGCATTTCCGATGTATTTCCAGCCGTGGAATAGTAGTCCATGAGTTCGGATGGCGGCGTCATGATCTCCTGTCCAATGATTCTTCCGCCGTTTATCACAAACTCTCTGCACGGCGGACGTGAGTCGAGCGGGATGAGCAGGATGGGGCGCTGCGCCCCGGCGGCAGACGAAGCTCCTGCGGAGAGTGGCTGCCATGTGCCGGTGGGAGTGAGGTGGAAGACCAAATGAAAAAGGAAGAGGGCAAGTGCGAGGAAGACAGCGACGATCCCCAAGTTATGTTTCATGCGGTAACCCCCTTTTTCCTCCAGCCCTTTGTTCTGTCCTTATTTTACTGGATACCGTTCCGTTCCGCAATCCATTCTTTGTTGAGGGCGGAGGCGTATTCGAAAAGGCGCAGGGAAAATTGCACAATGCGGTACTGCATAGGAATTTTGCAGAAATTGTTAACTGTGCCTACGGAATGGGCTTCGATCTCTCCGTCATTTCCAATGGCTCGCTGCTGCTCGACTGTAAGAATCTGCCGCAGGACTTCTTTTGCAAGATCACACACCTCGGGATCTCTGTGGACAGCATCGTACCTGAGACACTGCGGACGTTCGGCTGCCGTGACGGCGGCAGCCGAACGTCCTGACGGAGTAGTGTCTCATGCAGTTGCTTTTCACTGCGAAAAAAGAGAACCCCGATCTTATCATCAAGCTGAACACGGTGGTCACGAACGTCAATACCGCAGAGACGCTCATTCACTCAGAACGGGAACTTTCGATTACGCATTGGAAGTTTCTGAAGATGAATCTCCTTGATGATGGGAAGCGTTCGAACAGAGATCTAGAAATCGAGGAGGGAATGTTTCAGTGCTTTTTGCAGAACAACACGCGTACGTGTGGGAAAAACATCCCGGAAAGTTCCCTTGCACGCTCCTATATCATCGCTGACAACCGCGGTTCACTCATCAACAACACAGAGGAGATCTACAAGACCTCGGCAGTCTGCTCCGTAAGGATTTTTGGACGGAGGTTTCCTGGTATACATTCGATGAGGAACTCTATGCAAGCAGGTATGGAAACGTCGGAGAAAAAAAGGCCCTAAGTTGCAGGAAACAAGATTCGAAAAGTAATTGATTTTTCTGAATGGAGATGTTATAATGATTTCATAGTTCAGATCTATTGGTATACCTTGTTTTAATTGTGTTGTTTATTGTGAAACAAGCAGCACAAGAGCTTTACTTAAGGAGGAAATACGTATGAAGGTAACTGTTGTTGGTGCAGGTAACGTAGGTGCTACCGTAGCAAACGTCGTTGCGCTCAAGAAATTTGCGAGTGAGGTTGTCCTTATCGACATCAAAGAGGGTGTCTCCGAGGGCAAGGCAATGGACATGATGCAGTGCTCGCATGCGCTCGGCTTTGACACGACGGTCAAGGGTGTTACGAATGACTACGCTGCGACGGCAAATTCCGATGTTATCGTCGTTACCTCCGGTCTTCCGCGTAAGCCGGGCATGACGCGTGAGGAGCTTGTCGGCGTCAATGCAAAGATCGTCAAGAGTGTTGTGGAACAGGCGCTGAAGCATTCCCCGAATGCGATCTTCATCATCATCTCCAACCCGATGGATGCGATGACCTATCTTGCACTCAAATCCACGGGACTTCCGCGCAACCGCATCATCGGCATGGGCGGCATGCTCGACAGCAGCCGTTTCCGTTATTATCTTTCCGAGGCACTCAACAAGGCAGGTCATCCTGCAACCCCGACCGATGTGGACGGTATGGTCATTGGCGGACACAATGACAAGACGATGGTTCCGCTCGTCAGCATTGCAACGCTCCGCGGCATTCCTGTCACGCAGCTCCTCTCGAAGGATGTCCTTGCTGATGTTGTCCAGAAGACGAAGGTCGGCGGCGCAACGCTGACGGGGCTTCTCGGTACGTCTGCATGGTATGCGCCGGGCGCATCTGCCGCAACGCTGGTTGAGGCGATTGCGCTCGATTCGAAGAAGGTTATTCCTTGCTGCGTCTACCTCGAAGGCGAGTATGGCGAGAAGGAACTCTGCGTCGGTGTTCCTATTGTCCTCGGCAAGGGCGGCTTTGAGAAAGTTGTCGATGTCAAGCTCGAGGGCGAGGAGAAGGCGAAGTTCGAGGAGAGTGTCGAGGCTGCACGTGCTGTCAATGCACAGCTCGCTGATGCACTGAAGTAATCTTCTCTCCGTGAAGGAATAAAAAAGGATCTCTTCGGAGATCCTTTTTTGTACGCGTGATTTATTATGGAAAACACGCGGAAGGGATTGACAGGCATGTATTGTTCCTCTATAATAGCTATGCACTGCAAGGTGCAGACGACTCACTAGCTCAACTGGCAGAGCAACTGACTCTTAATCAGTAGGTTCACGGTTCGATTCCGTGGTGGGTCACCATGAATGTTGCCCGCATATGCGGTTTTAGGCAGGTTGGCATACCAACCTGCCTTTCGTGTATCAAGCAAATGAGAGGAAGATGCCTTTGAATATCCTGATATCAAATGACGACGGGATTGCTGCAGAGGGGATTCATGTACTTGCGCGCCGCCTGTCTGGAGCACATCATGTGACGGTTGCAGCTCCTATGCATCAGCAGAGTGGTACGTCTCACGCGCTGACGATCGGGCGTGCGATTGAGGTGCGTGAGGATGAGAATTTCGATGCAGAGTGTCATGTCGCGGCGTGGGCGATCGACGGCACACCGACGGACTGTGCGAAGCTCTACCTGGATGCGATCGCAGAGGAACGTCCGGATGTTGTGCTTTCAGGGATCAATCACGGGTCAAATCTCGGTACGGATGTGATCTACTCGGGAACGGTTGGTGCCGCTTTTGAGGGATATTTCCACGGAATTTCATCGTTTGCACTCTCGCTTCTTGATGGCAGCAGTCTTTCATTTGCCGATGCGGCAGAGTATTTTGTCCCATTCATGGAACAAGTTCTTGCTGCTGCAGATCAGCCATTTTTGTTGAACATCAACTTCCCGAAGGAGCTGGCGGGGGATGAGCCACGATTTGTGTTCTGCCGCCAGGGCGGACGCGATTACGTGAATGCATTTGAGCGCATTGAGATGGAAGAGGGGCGTGTGCATTACAAGGTAGCAGGCGAGGTGTCTGATACGGATAAGGGAATTGGAACGGATATCTATGCGGTGGAGCATGGGCTGATCGCGGTGACCCCACTGGGCGTGGATATGACGGACTATCCGCTGCTGCGCCAACTGGGTGATGCGCTATAACCACATTGATAATCACTATAAAGAGAGGAGATTCGGCCTTCTCCTCTTTTTTTTCATTCCTGTATGCGGTATAATATTGAATATGAATGGGGTTCATGTTTCTTTAGCTAAAATTCGCGCGGTAAAGAGGAGTGAGTTGTGTGCTGTATCCGCTGAATGTCGATCTGAGCGGACGTTCTCTTATCCTTGTCGGCGGCGGCAGGGTGGCAGAGCGTAAAGCATGCAGCATTCTCTCTGCTGGGACGGAGGCATCCATCTGTGTTATCGCACCAAAAGTCACTTCTGTGCTGCAGGAGCATGCCGCGGCAGGCAGGCTGTGCTGGAAGCAGACATGCTATGCGGACGGAATGCTCGAAGGTGCGTTTCTCGCCTATGCGGCGACGAATCTGCGCGAGGTCAATGCGGCCGTGGCGTCGGAGGCAAAACGCAGAGGGATTCCTGTCAATGTCATTGATGATCCTGCGGCATCTACTTTTCAGGTGCCTGCCTCGATACGCCGCGGCGAGCTGATGCTGTCCGTCTCGACCGCAGGCGGCAGTCCGGCGCTCTCGCGTGCGATACGGATGGAACTGGAGGAGATGTATCCGCCCGCCTTCGGAGTGTGGCTGGAGCGTGTATCATCCCTGCGGGTGGAACTACAGGAGAGTGTCTCATCGAGCAGTGCACGCACGCGCTTTTGGCATACGGCACTGCGCCCTGATATTTTGACCATGGTTCGTCATGGTGCGATGGAGAAAGCAGAGGTTGAACTACGGAATGCGGCTCTTGACTTTGGGGCTCAATCATCGGACTGCACCGATTGATGTACGTGAGCGGGTTTCATTCTCGCGCGAGGAACTGCGCACGGGGCTCCAGAACCTAGGCGATTACGACGGAGTGAGCGGGCTTGTGGTTCTGTCTACCTGCAACCGAACGGAGCTTTACGCTGCTGTGGAGGATCTCGCGGAGGGGGAGCGCTCCGTGCGGCAGTTCCTGTGCGATCTGGCGCAGGGCGGCGATGATCTGGATGCATATCTCTATACGTACACTGACGATGCGGCGATTGAGCATCTCTTCCGCGTGGCGTCGAGTCTCGACTCGCTTGTACTCGGTGAGGGGCAGATTCTCTCACAGGTGAAGGGGGCGTATGCGTTGGCACGAGAGGCAGGCGTGACCGGGACGATCCTCAATTTGCTCTTTCACCGTGCTATTGCTACGGGAAAACGCGTACGGACGGAAACGCGCATAGCTTACCGTTCTGTGTCAGTAAGCTATGCTGCTGTCGAGCTTGCTGCTGCGTCTCTGGGAGGGCTTGGCGGCTGCGGAGCATTGATCTTCGGTGCAGGGAAGATGGCGGAATTGACGGCAGAACATCTGCGTGCGCATGGGATTGAGACGATCTATGTTGCCAACCGTCATATTGAGCGCGCGCGGGGGCTTGCCGAGCGGATCGGCGGAGAGGCCATTCCATTTGATCGTGCCATGGACTATGCGACAAATGTTGATGTTGTCGTTACATCGACTGGGGCACCGCATTATGTAATCAAGGCGTGGGAGGCGCGCCGCCTCATGACGCGTCGTCAGGGACGCAAAATCTTCTTTATCGATATTGCCGTTCCGCGTGATGTTGACCCCGATGTTGCGGGGATCAAGGGAATTGAGCTCTATAATATTGACGCACTCGAGGCAGTGGTGGATGAGCACCTGGGAGAACGGCAGGCGGAGGCGGTCAAGGCACAGAAAATTGTGGAGGAGGAAGTTGCCGCCCTTCAGGAACGCTTCAAGTATCTTTCCTTTCAGCCGCTTATGGCACTGCTCTCAGGACGATGTGAGCGCATTCGCGCGCGTGAGATCAAGCGTGTGAGCGCGAAGCTGCCCGATCTCTCGGAAGAGGAAGGCCGTCAGGTTGAGCACATGAGCCGCATGATTGTACGAAAGATACTGCGCATCCCGATGATGAAGCTGCGGTCATCTGCGGGAACTAAGGATGAGGCATTTTACATCGAAGCAATGCGTTCTCTTTTTAAGTTAGATGCGATGGGAGAGACAGGAACCAGTGAACAGCGGCACAATCACTATCGGTACACGAGCGAGCAAGTTGGCTCTGTGGCAGGCGAACTATGTGGCGGAGGCCATTAAAAAGGAGCATCCGTCCTGCTGCGTGGAGCTGCGTGAGCTGACGACGAAGGGAGATCGCATCCTGGATGCACCGCTCGCTAAAATCGGTGGCAAGGGGCTCTTTACGAAGGAACTTGAGCAGGCGATGCTGGATGATGCGGTCGATCTTGCCGTGCATAGTCTGAAGGATATGCCGACGGAGGTTCCCGACGGACTGGTCATCGGTGCGATTACAACACGGCTCGACCCCGGTGATGCCTTTGTCAGTGCACACTACGCTGCAGTGGAGGATCTTCCTGTCGGGGCACGCGTGGGTACGTCGAGTCTGCGCCGCCGCGCACAGCTTCTCGCCGTGCGTCCCGATTTAACGATCTGTGATCTGCGCGGAAATGTCAATACGCGTCTTGCCAAGCTCGACGCAGGGGAGTTCGATGCGATTGTGCTTGCGGCGGCAGGACTAAAGCGACTCGGTTTTGAACGTCGTATCCGCACCATTTTGCCGCGCTCTGTGATGCTTCCTGCGGTTGGGCAGGGAGCTCTTGCCATTGAATGCCGTGCTGGGGATGCCGCAATTCTTTCCGCCATTGAGTTTCTGCGTGATGCGGGTATGACGACGGCGGCACAGGCAGAGCGCGCTTTCCTGCGTCGTGTTGAGGGCGGCTGTCAGATTCCTGTCGGGGTTTATGCTGAGGTCGATGCTAATGGTCAGATTTCCATTGATGCTATGATTGCTTCGGTCGATGGACAGCGTATCTGCCGTTCTAATGCACACGGAGCAGGCGAGCAGGCTGAGGCTCTTGGAACTGCTCTTGCCGAGGAGCTCCTCGATGCCGGCGGACGTGAGATTTTGAAAGAGATTGGAATTACAGCATGAAGAACGGAATGGTGTTTCTTGTTGGCGCGGGTCCCGGAGATCCGCGCCTTTTGACCGTGGGGGCGATGCAGTGCCTGAAACGGGCGGATGTCGTTGTCTATGACCATCTTGCCGATGAGAGTATTCTCTCCTATGTGCCTGAGGCAGCAGAGCGGATCTATGTCGGCAAGCAGTCCTGCCATCATACAATGCAGCAGGAGGAGATCAATGTCCTGCTCGCTGACAAGGCGGAGGAGGGAAAGACGGTCGTTCGTCTGAAGGGCGGAGATCCGTTCGTCTTTGGCCGCGGTGGGGAAGAGGCTCTTGTTTTGCTGGAACGTGGAGTTCCTTTTGAGATTCTGCCCGGTGTCACCTCTGCGATCAGCGTGCCGGCCTATGCCGGTATTCCTGTGACACATCGAGGTATGGCGGTTTCCTTTGCCGTGGTCACGGGACACGAGGATCCGACGAAACCCGAGTCTCACATCCGCTGGCAGCATCTCGCGACAGGTGTGGATACACTGATCTTTTTGATGGGCGTGGCAAATCTGCCTGAGATCACGAAGCATTTGATCGAGAATGGGCGTCCCGCAGATACCCCGGCAGCACTTATCCGATGGGGGACGCGTGCCGATCAGGAGACGTACGTGACGACAGTCGGTGAGGCGGCTGAGATGGTGCGTCGTGATGGGATACGTCCTCCTGCGATCTTTATTGTGGGAGATGTGGTGCGCCTGCGAGACCGTCTGCGCTGGTTCGACCGCAGAGAGTTCCGCCCTCTTTTTGGGAAGCGCATTCTTGTCACACGCGCGCGTGCTCAGGCCTCGGCATTGACGGAGAAACTGACGGCACTCGGTGCATCCTGCGTCGAGGCACCGGTGATTCGCATTGTTCCGCCGTCCGATTCGTACGCAGGACTGGATTCTGCCATCGGAAAACTGCAGGACTATCACTGGGTGATCTTTACCAGTGTCAACGGTGTGGAGCATTTCTTTGCACGGCTTCATCACGCAGGAAAGGATGCACGAGCACTCGGCTATGCTAAAATTGCTGCCATCGGTACGGCGACACGGGATCGTCTGCGCACATACGGGATCGAGGCAGATCTTGTGCCGCAGGAGTTCCGCGCAGAGGCAGTCGTGGATGCGCTCCGTCCGATTCTGCCGCCGCGTGCCCATATCCTCCTGCCGCGCGCACAGGAGGCTCGCGACGTTCTTCCTGAGTCCTTGGGTGCACATGGGGCGGTCGTGGATGTTGCCGCAGCCTATGAGACGGCACCCGAGACAGAACATGGGGAAGAGCTCGCCGCCCAGATGATGGACGGTGCGTTTGACTACGTTACATTTACCAGCTCCTCAACCGTCAAGAATCTCGTGCGCATGCTCGGCAATATTACGCCGCTGCAGCATACGAAGATTGCCTGCATTGGACCGGTAACGGCAGAAACCGTAGAGAGTTATGCGCTGATGTCTGCCATGACAGCCAGAACTTATACGATTGATGGGTTGGTAGAATGCATAAGGGAGAATATAGAATGAGTATGATTCAGCGTCCGCGCCGTTTGCGCATCTCGTCTGGAATGCGCGATCTTGTGCGTGAGACAGAGCTGTCGGTGCGCGATTTTGTCTATCCGATCTTTGTCGTTCCTGGAGAGAAGATCAAAGAAGAGATCCCGAGTATGCCGGGGTGTTTCCACTACTCTGTGGATCAGGTCGCAGCACTCGCATACGAGATCGCAGCGCGTGGGATTCGCGCCGTCGAGGTGTTCGGCCTTCCTGCTTATAAGGATGAGGACGGCAGCTCTGCATGGGATATGGAGAGTCCTGTCCAGCGCGCGATCGCTGCGATCAAGGATGCCGTTCCTGACCTGCTGGTCGTCGGTGATGTATGTCTCTGTCAGTATACGACGCATGGACACTGTGGGCATCTCACGGGACACTATGTCGATAATGACAGGACGCTCGCACTCCTGCAGAAGGTTGCCGTAAGTCAGGCGAAGGCGGGGGCAGACATCGTTGCGCCGTCCGATATGATGGATGGACGCATCGCCGTCATTCGCGAGGCACTTGACGAAAATAAATTTGAGAACACCTCCATCATGAGCTACGCAGTAAAGTATGCCTCGGGATATTATGGCCCTTTTCGCGATGCGGCAGACAGCACGCCCGTTTTCGGCGACCGCAGGCAGTATCAGATGGATCCGGCGAATGTCCGTGAGGCACTGAAAGAGACCGCACTGGATGTGGAAGAGGGCGCCGACATCATCATGGTAAAGCCGGCTCTTGCCTATCTCGATGTGGTACGCCGTGTCTATGAGGTGACAGATCGCCCCATTGCCGTCTACAATGTCAGCGGCGAGTACGCCATGGTCAAAGCGGCGGCAGCAAATGGCTGGATTGATGAGCAGCGAATTGTTCTGGAAACACTGGCGGGCATGAAGCGCGCCGGCGCAAAGATCATCATTACCTATCATGCCTTGGATGCTGCTGACTGGATGAACGGATAAGGAGAGAGCTATATGCGCCATACCGAAAAATCAAGGGCCGCCTTTGATGAGGCAAAACAGTATATGCCCGGCGGGGTCAACAGTCCCGTCCGTTCGTTCGCCAATGTGGGGGGGAACCCTCTCTTTATTGCACGAGCGGAGGGGGCGTATATCTACGATATTGACGGGAACTCTTACATCGACTACGTGGGATCATGGGGGCCGATGATCGTCGGACACGCGCATCCGCAGGTAGTGAAGGCTCTGCAGGAGGCTGTGGTACGCGGGACAAGCTATGGTGCACCGACGCTCATGGAGACGGAGCTGGCCAAGCTCGTTCAGTCGGTCTATCCGACCATTGAATGCATTCGCATGGTCAACTCGGGAACCGAGGCGACGATGAGTGCACTGCGTCTGGCACGCGGCTATACCGGACGGGATAAAATTGTCAAGTTCATCGGATGCTACCATGGGCATAACGACAGCCTCCTCGTCAGCGCAGGCTCAGGCATGGCGACATTCGGCGTCCCGAGTTCTCCCGGTGTGACGAAGGGGACAGCGGCGGACACGATTGCTGTTCCGTACAACGATGAGGATGCCGTCCGCGATGTGATGGAGCGCGAGGGCGATCATATCGCCGCCGTCATCGTTGAGCCGGTCGCGGGAAATATGGGGCTGGTGCTGCCGCGTCAGGGTTATCTCTCTCTGCTGCGCGAGCTGACCGAGCAGCACGGCGCGCTTCTCATCTTTGATGAGGTGATGTGCGGCTTCCGTGCGTCCTTGGGCGGTGCACAGGCTGCCTATGGCATCCGTCCCGATCTCACCTGCCTCGGCAAGATCATCGGCGGCGGTCTTCCCGTCGCTGCATACGGCGGACGCCGTGAGATCATGGAGCAGATTTCCCCCTCGGGTCCCGTCTATCAGGCGGGCACTCTCTCAGGCAATCCGCTTGCCATGACGGCGGGGATTGAGACGCTGAAACTCATCACGGCAGATCCTGCAGAAGGGAAGGCGGATTACAGTCGTGAGCTGACCATCAAGACGAAGAATCTCCTGCTTGGCTGGCAGCGCACAGCGAAGGAGGCAGGTGTGCCGATATGTGCACATCAGGCGGGATCGATGTTCGGCATCTTCTTTATTGATCGTGATGTCTATAACTATGAGGATGCCGCTGCTGCTGATCAGGATGCCTTCCGCATCTGGTTTGAGACGATGCTCGATGAGGGCGTGTATCTGGCTCCGTCCCAGTTTGAGACGGTATTCATGTCGGGAGCGCATACGGACAAAGACATTGAACGCACAATTGCCGCTTCGGAGAAGGCGTTTGCCGCAGTCAAAAAAGCACGAAAATAATTTTCATCAAAGACCTCATGCGACTGCATCGTATGAGGTCTTTTTGTGGCTTGAAACATCTATCCGTGTGAGTGAAGTCCATTGATAGTGGAAGCAGTTCATGATATAATTCAATCGATATTATTCTCATAATTAGCATTTGAGGCGGTGTTTCTCATTAGTGAGATGAATGTTGCGGAAGGGAAGAAGAGCAAAGGAGAATCCTTTCTCAAGGGTACTTTTGTTCTGACCATCGCAGGTTTTGTGGTCAAGGTGATCGGGTCGCTGAACTGGATCTTCGTCTCCCGCATTCTAGGCGGCGAAGGTATTGGTCTCTACCAGATGGCGTTCCCCATTTATTTTTTTGCCATGACGGTCTCGCAGGCCGGTGTTCCGGTAGCGATTTCGATTATTACGGCGGAGCGCGTCGCACTCAAGGATATCTACGGAGCGAAGCGTGTGTTTCGCATCTCTATGATGCTCATGGTGCTGACAGGACTGCTCTTTTCGATTTTGACCTATTTGGCGGCAGACTGGCTGATCGAGTGGCAGCTGATTCGTGATGCGCGTGCCTACAAGGCTGTGGTGGTGCTTGCTCCGACGGTCTTTTTCGTGACCCTGCTCGCCAGTTCCCGCGGGTATCTGCAGGGATGGCAGCGTATGACGCCGACGGCAGTGTCGCAGATTGTAGAGCAGATTTTCCGCGTGGTGACCATGATTGTCCTCGCGAGTCTTCTCATGCCATGGGGGCTGGACTACGCAGCCGCCGGCGCGTCGCTCGGGGCTTTCGCAGGGGCGGTGACAGGACTCATTGTTCTCGTCTACTTCCACATCAAACTGGAGCGAGACATTGTGCGTGATTACGGGACGGATCTGAGACCGCTGCCGAATGTTCCCTACGAAACACGACTTTCGATTATTCATCGTATTTTTAAGCTGGCACTTCCGGTCTCGGCGGCAAGCATTATGCTGCCCGTCGTCTCGAATCTGGATCTGATGATCGTTCCGCAGCGCCTCGAGGCGGCGGGCTACAGCATCAGTGAGGCGACGGAGCTTTTCGGTTATCTGAACGGCATGGCTGTCCCACTCGTCAATCTGGCGACGATTCTGACTGCATCCATGGCAATGAGTATCGTTCCCGCCATCTCAGAGTCGCGTGTACTCGGCGATCAGGCACGCGTCTATGATCAGACAGCGGCGTCTGTGCGCATTTCGAATTTCGTCTGTTTTCCTGCCTTTGTCATTGTGTTTGTTTTGGCAACGCCAATTTCTTCGCTGATCTACAATGCGCCGGGGGCGGGGCCTGCGGTCATGATCTCGGCGGTGAGCATCATCCTGCTCGGTCTGCATCAGGTTTCAACGGGGATTTTGCAGGGACTGGGACATCCGACGATCCCCATGGTGAATATGGTGCTCGCAGCGGCGGCAAAGATTTTCCTGAACTGGCATCTGACGGCTATCCCCTGGCTCGGCATCATGGGGGCGGCATGGGCAACAGCGGCAGATATGGGGGTCGCCGCGCTCATTAACCTCTACTTCATCTACCGTTTTATCGGCTATCGTATCGAGCTCCTCCAGCTCATCAAGACGATATGTTCTGCCGGGATTATGGCATGTGCTGTTCATTTTTTCTATGTGTGGACACTGGCATGGTGGGGGGTCGCAGCGATTTCTACCTTTGGTGCGGTGTTCTTTGGCTGCTTCGTCTATGTGGCGGCGATGATCCTGCTGCGCGGCCTGATCGAGGAGGATCTGTACCGTCTGCCGATGGTCGGTACGGTCGGCATCCGATTTTTACAACGGATTGGGGTGTATAAGTCATGAAGAAAATGGCCTTGATCTACAACCCCGTGTCGGGGCATGCCCTCTTTAAGGAGAAGTTGGACACGCTGATCGAACTTTTTCAGCGTCATGATATCATACTTTCCTCCTACCGCACGCGTGGGAATGGGCAGGATCAGCTCAGCCAGTTTCTCTGTGAGATTGCCCCTGCCGGCATACTGGCAGCGGGCGGTGATGGAACAGTGCACGCAGTAGTGAACGCACTGCAGGATGCCAAGATCGACATACCACTCGGTATCTTAGGAAGCGGCACGTCAAATGATTTTGCTACGCATCTTGGGATTGGCGGGGATTGGGAGTCCTATGTGGAACGCATTGCGGCGGATGAGTCGCGGCGCGTTGATTTGGGCGTTTTGGAAGGACAGGGGCGCTATTTTGTCAACGTCCTCAGTGCCGGTGTCTTGACGGGGATCGCCCATGAGGTGAAGTCGGTCTATAAGAATTCACTCGGCCGAATCGCGTATTACCTGAAGGGAATCGGGGAGCTTCCGCGACTGCATTCATTTCCAGTGCACATTACGGCAGATGGTGAACACTATGAGGAAGAAATCTTCCTGTTCGTCATCGCCAACAGTCCTGTGGTGGCCGGGATGAAGCAGATCGGCAGCGATATTGCAATCGATGACGGGATGCTCGACCTCCTTGCCGTAAAGAAAACAGGTCTGCCGCAGTTTATGTCTGTGGCGGCAGACCTGTTTGCCGGAAAATCGGTATCGGAGCGGGACAATATCCTGCACATACGTGCACGGACATTTGAGCTCACAGCGGATGCACCGCTTTTTAGTGATGTGGACGGGGAATGCGGACCACGTCTTCCGCTGTGTGTGAGGACCGTCCCGCTGGCACTCTCTGTGTATTGCTGAGTTTGTTCATATTATTTGTTGTTTCCCAAATAATAGGCGACGAATTGCTGTGCCGTGCGACCACTGCGTCCGCTGTGCGTCATCTCCCAACGAAGCCCCGCAATGCGCAGCTCCTCAGGTGTCAGGTGGATGCCTTTTTGTGTGAGCATATGGTCGATGATCGCCAGATATTCTTCCTGATCCGGTGTATGGTACTGAATGATGAGACCAAAGCGATCCGAGAGAGAAATCGCTTCGTTGATGCTGTCATCGCGATGGACCTCATCCTGCTCGCGCTCACGCCATGTCTCACGGATGAGGTGACGGCGATTGGACGTCGCATAGATGCGTACATTGGAGGGGCAGGATGAAACACTGCCCTCAATTGCGGACTTGACCGCCTTGAACTCGGCATCCGAGTCCTCAAAGGACAGATCATCCAGGAAAATGATAAATTTCCGCCCCGCATAACGGCGCAGTTCGTTCATGATCGTGCTAAGTTCACGCAGCTGTTCCTTGGTGACCTGTACAAGACGCAGACCGTTCTCTTCGTATTCGCTGACCAGAGCTTTGACGGCGGAGGATTTTCCTGTCCCGCGTGTCCCAACGAGGAGTACGTGGTTGGACGGCTTGCCGAGGACGAAGGCGCGCGTGTTGCGGATAAGCTGCTCCTTCTGGTGCTGATAGCCGATGATATCCTTCATACGAGGGCACTCAAAGTGGTCGATGCCGCAGATCTGGTGTGCTGCGCTGTCCCAACGGAATACGGAATAGGACGCCATATCTCCATAGCCGTAACGTGCGTAGAACGTTAATAGTGCCTCGGCGTAGTCCTCCGTCGTCTTTGCCGCATCGAGCAGCGGGAGAAGAAAATCCTCTGTCTTATCGTAGATGTTTTTCGTGGGCTCGTAGTTGTCCAGCAGCTCAGCCTTTAGAAATGCACTGGTAGGAAGTGCGAAGATTGGATGCAGCAGGGCGATATCCTGATAGAAGATATGGCGCAGGCTGTTTCCGGGCGGCAGCCCCGTGCGTTCCATTGTTTCCGAGACGATATTCGGTGTGTGCGTAATAATGTGGAGGAGGTAGCGCGGCAGCAGATTTCCGCGCAGACCGAGATTCTCTGCAGCGGCGATCAGTGCTGCACAGCATTCACTGCGCTCCTCTACGCCCTCCTCTCCGTACATCATGGTGTTCTCCAGTGCGGCGAGGACAGGATCCATGCGCAAATTATGCAGGGTGAGCAAGCTGGAAAGATTGACCTGTGGTTCCATAGAACATATTCCTTTCTGTATTTCATTCATGATTTTGTCTTGAAGATCGGCGAGGAGAGAAAATCTGTGCCGCATGTGCCGCCATGTGGCTGCGGCAGTGTCAACGTACGCAGCTCTGTGGCACGTGTATCGAAGGCGAGCATTTGCTGCAGCAGAGACAGCTTCGCTGGGGAGCGCGCACGCGCATCACTCGTCAACGTTTCTGCGGTACGTACAATAATTGGGAGAGGACAATTTTTTTTAATGTGCCGCAGCAGCGTTCTGCCTCTTCCATTAAATGCCAAGGGGCGGATGTAGAGACAGCCGGCGCGGTCAAAGTCCTCTGCCTGTATTTTTTGCAGCCGCAGCAGGAGGTGGATGATAAGACGCCCGATGCGACTCTTTGGATAGCGCTTGGCGGAGGTATGCGTCAGCAGATCTTCGTAGGTTTCTGCCATATGCAGTGCACCCATCAGACGGTTTTCGATCCCCTCAGAGACCCCGCAGATGCTGCGGAGTTCTGTGTCCGTCATGGTGAGGATCTCATAGCGCAGGAGACGTAGCAGTTCTCTGTGGCAGGGAAGGGCGTTCGGATGGGCGCGGCGCAGATCGTCAAGCACGCAGGGCATGACTCCCTCTGCGATGTGCTCCCATGGGGGGATGTCCTGCTCCAGTGCTGCGCGAATGGAGGACGCACTGGTGATGCCGCTGCGCAGCCATGGCTCTCCGTGCTTCGCTGTTTTGCGCGGCAAGGAAAGCGGCGTGATGTCTGCACCCTTGGCGTGGAGTGCGCGCAGGTACTCCACGCCAAGGATGTTGTTCGGCGCACGCAGGATGCTTTCTTTGATGCCAAGCTGCTCCGCCAGGGCTGAGGACAGTGCCGCCGCATAGGACAGGCCCATGGAGAGACTTTTCGCAATCATGTGCTGTGTCTTGCCTGTATCGATCTCCCGGGCAGCTCTTTCGAGCGGGGGGATGGCCGCTGCCTCTGTGCCGAAGGCAAGGTGGCTGACGACGCCAAGCTGCATGAGGAGGGAGACGCCGCCGCGTGCAAAGTCCTGTGCACTGCGGCAGGCAAAGACGAAGGGGAGCTCGAGTACGAGGTCTGCACCTCCGTCGACGGCGTGCCGTGCCCGTGCCCACTTGTCGAGAACGGCGGGCGTTCCGCGCTGCGTTATGCTGCCGCTCATGACGATGACGATGCCATCCATGGAGGGGAATCTTCGGCGCAGTTCACCGAGCTGCCAGGCGTGTCCGTGATGAAATGGATTGTATTCGGCGATTACCCCGATGACGTCCATATTCCCCCCCCCTTTTTTCTTTTTAATTTTATCAAAAAAGAATGCATTTGTGTAGTCCTCCGTTCACAAATACAATATCTTGTATTTTCGTAATGCGAATGCTATACTAAATTCACATTTGATTGAAGGAATCGCTGATAAAATGAAGTCCGTCAAATTAGCGTAGATTTTTTCGTCCGATTGAGGAGGCAAACCGGACGCATAGCCAAAGCTAT
>ERZ773070.170-NODE-170-length-50024-cov-7.639857_pt1 | contig 50024 bp, 43 predicted proteins | sample MGYA00580618_ERZ773070 | MGnify/ENA primary metagenome ERZ773070 (study PRJEB29015, sample SAMEA2738023) | human oral metagenome | biome: human oral; feature: human-associated habitat; material: dental | place: China | collected 2019 ...
AGATCAAGTGGGGGCCGAACTGGGAGGACGACCTCGCCGACGGACAGTCCGCACGCAAGGACTACAACCTCGCGAAGATGGGGCAGGAGATCACACTCGAGTTCCACGACATCTTCATGAAGCATCTGCCGCGTCTCTGCAATCACTGCCTGAACCCTGCGTGCGTCGCAGCGTGCCCCTCGGGCGCGATCTACAAGCGCGACGAGGACGGCGTGGTGCTGATCTCGCAGGACGGCTGCCGCGGCTGGCGTCACTGCGTCCCCGCGTGCCCGTACAAGAAGATCTACTACAACTGGGAGACGAACAAGGCGGAGAAGTGCGTATTCTGCTTCCCGCGCCTTGAGAACGGGCTGCCGACCGTCTGCAGCGACGGCTGCGTCGGACGCATGCGCTATCTCGGCGTGCTGCTCTACGATGCGGACAAGGTGAAGGCGGCGGCATCGACCCCCGATCCGAAGGACATCTACAAGGCGTACCTCGATGCGCTCTGCGATCCGAACGATCCCGCAACGGTGAAGGCGGCGCACGAGGCAGGCATCCCTGACCGCTGGATCCGCGCGGCACAGAACTCGCCCTCGTATAAGCTGATCGCCGAGTGGCAGCTCGCGTTCCCGCTCCATCCGGAGTACCGCACGCTGCCGAACATCTGGTACGTCCCGCCCCTCAGTCCGATCGCACGGCGCGCCGAGGAGAAGGTATTCTTCCCCGGCGCAGCAGAGATGCGCATCCCCGTCGCCTATCTCGCCCAGCTCCTGACGGCGGGCGACACGGCGGCGATCGAGCGCGTCCTCGGCGTGCTGCTCGAGCTGCGCACTTACATGCGCACGAAGCAGACGGGCGAGCCGCTGCCCGCGGGACTCACGCACGATGCGGAGACCTACGAGGCGATGTACCGTCTGCTCGGCATCGCGAAGCGCCGCGATCGGTTCAACATCCCCGCAGGCGTGCAGGACGTATCGCAGGATAAACTGCGCGAACTGCAGGGGACGGCAGGCTATGCCTGTCCCGGGGGGTGCTGATGATGGAGACAAACAGCATTCAAAAGGAGCTGCTCCTCACCTCCTATCTCTTTGAGTATCCCTCCAAGGAATGGTGGGGGGATGTGAAGGAGTGCGCCGCCGAGGCGCATACCGTCGAGCGCCCGCAGTCGCGCGAGGTGCTTGAGGAGTTCTTTGACTACGTGGAGGAAAGCGACCCGAAGGAGTATGAGGACGCATACGTGCGTGCCTTCGACTTCTCCCAGAACACGAACCTCTACCTCACGACGCACAACCGCACCGATTTTGGCAAGCAGTCCGAGGAGATGCTCGCGTACAAGCAGCTCTTCCTCGATGCGGGCTATGACCTCGACCATGAGCTGCCCGACTACCTGCCCGCGATCCTTGAGCTTGCGGCAGCCGTGCCCGAGGAGCGTGCCGCACACATCCTCGGCGCGGTGCGCCCGAAGCTGGAGCTCCTGCGTGACCGTCTGATCGAGGCGAAGCTGCCCTACGCGTTTCTGCTCGATGTCGTCCTCACGGGGGCGGCGCATCTGGAAGGGAGGACGGCATCATGAAACAGTTTGTCTGGGGCGCGCTCCCCTACATTGCGTTCACGTTCCTCATCGTGGGGACGATCGTGCGCTACACCGTCTTTGAGCGGAACTGGACGACGAAGTCCAGCCAGTTCCTCACGAAGGGGAACCTCCCGCTCGCAGGCCCCATGTTCCACCTCGGCCTTGTCATGGCACTCGGCGGACACATCATCGGCGTGCTCATCCCGAAGGCAGCGACGGAGGCGGTGGGCATCAACGAGCACCTCTATCACATGATCGCCCTCGGCGGCGGTACGCCCGCGGGGATTCTCTTCTTCCTCGGTTTCATCCTCCTGCTCGGCCGCCGTTTCGGCACCGACCGCATGGCGGTGAACACGTCGTCGATGGATCGTTTCCTCTATTTCTTCCTCTTCCTTGCCATCTTCACGGGCTGTGCGGCAACGGGTCTCAACGCCTTGGAGGGCGGGTTTGACTACCGCGAGACCATCGCGCCGTGGTTCCGCTCCGTCCTTGCGCTCAGCCCCGACATCTCCTACATGGAGAACGTGCCGCTCATGTTCCGCCTGCACATGCTCGCGTGGATGTCGGTCGCGATTCTCTTCCCGTTCTCGCGTCTCGTCCACTGCCTCAGTGCACCGTTCGAGTATCTCTGGCGCAGCCCGATCATCTATCGGAAAAAATAACGGGATATACGATATACCGAATGCCTCCGCATCCTGCGATGCGGGGGCGTTTTCTGTTTGACCAATCTCATAGAAGCCGATATAATAAGAGAAAAAATGAAAGGAAAGGCTGACGTGTAATGGGAGAGACAAAAATGGAAGAACTGATCCGCATGACGGCAGAGCGGCGGACGCAGGCACTGTGCACGGCCATGGAGGCGGATCTGGAGACCGTGTGGAAGCATGGTGCGGAGGCGGGCAAGGCGGAGGGATTCGCCGAGGGTGAACTGCGCGGCAGCAAAAAAGCGGTCATCCGCGTCTCGATGAATCTCCTGCGTGCGGGCATTGCCCCTGCGGTTATCGCTGAGGCGGCAGAACTTCCGGAGCTGATTATCCGCAAGCTCGCGCAGGACAACGGCATCGAGATCGCGTAAGAGATGCGCGGCGGATGCCTGAGGAAATACCGATGCATTTGATGCGGCGGTCCGCTGCATCTTTTTTTGCGTATGACAAGAGCATAGCGCGCAGCAATGGAGCTGCTGCAGGGAACAAAACAGGCCGTGCAGCAACCATTTTACTTGCAGCTGACAGAAAGCGAAGGAGATAAATTTTGATTTGGAATCAGCTAAAAATTTTCTTTGACTTACGTGGTGATATTGCTTCGACACAGGAAATTACGAAGCGGGTCAACGCTGGTATCCGATTTCGGGGGACGAATCTCAGCGTTTTGATACTGGCGATCTTTATTGCCTCCATCGGTCTCAATATGAATAGTACGGCGGTCGTTATCGGAGCGATGCTGATCTCGCCGTTGATGGGGTCGATCCTTGGGATTGGCTATGGGCTTGCCCGTTATGACAGCACGTATATACGTTCCGGTGCAGGTAATCTATTCGCCCAAGTGCTTATTTCAGTTGCTGCATCGACGCTTTATTTTTTCCTCACGCCGATCGATACCCCCACTTCGCAGCTGCTTGCACGGACATCGCCGACCATCTGGGATGTTTTAATCGCTGCCTTTGGCGGGCTGGCAGGCATCATCGGGATAACACGCAAGGAGGGTGGAAATGTCATTCCGGGGGTTGCGATTGCAACGGCTCTGATGCCTCCGCTCTGCACCGCAGGATATGGGATTGCTACGGGCGTTATGGCGTACACCGTGGGTGCACTCTACCTGTTCTTCATCAATAGCTTCTTTATCTGTCTGACTGCATTTGTTGTCCTGAAACTCATTGACATCCCATCGAAGATTGAGCGGGACTCCGTAGAATTTTCAAGACAAAAAATATATCTGATGGCCTTAGCCATCCTTGTCACGCTGCCCAGCTGTTTCGCGGCGTATCAGAGCGTGCAGGAAAATCTGGAGAACGAGCAGGCGAAAATATTTTTTGAGGAGAATTTCAAAACACCTCCGCACATTGCCGTCTCCTATATCTTGGATAACAAGAAGAAAACGCTGACGGTTTTTACAATCGCTAGAATATCGGAGGATGATTTTGTGGAATTGACGGAGAAATTGCATCAAAAGAAACAGCTCAAACCGTTTCACCTAGAAATCTTTTCTTCGGACGACAGTAAAGAAATGGAGGCGATGATCGATCAGAGACTCAGTGAGACAGGAAAAAGTGCTATTCCCTCTGTGCAGGAGCAGCAGACCGTGACCGCACTCAAGTCTGCCCGCGAGGAAAGTGAGAAGCAGGGGACTTACATATTGGACTGGAATCGAGAGGCGCGTATTGTATTTCCGCAAATCTCCCGCATCGCTGTCGGGAGTGTACGCGCACCTGCCGGGACTGGGGATAAATCGGCTGCTCTGAGTGAAACGCAAATTGCGTTCATATATCTGCAATCGGATATGGACGAAGCGTCGCGTGCTCGCTTGACCGAATGGATTTCGGACAAAGCAAAGAACCGTGTAGAGGTGCACTTCCTTCCTGAAGTCTCGGCAACAAATGAAAACAAAGGAGGAACTGTATCTTAGGACGGAGTCCACATATCGTGAAAAAACATGAGACTACATAATCATTCAGATCGTGTAATTCTGTGCGTTTTTCATTGAGGCTCTTCATGGAGAAGGAGCCCATCTTTTTCCAGATAAGCTCCAAAGTTTATAACACACAAGAGAGATTCCATTCGCCCCACCTAGCGACTGGAATCTCTTTTTTGTTGCAAAGAATCATTAGGCAACACACCCTCTCTTGTGTTATAATTTTCTTATATTTGAAACGTGGGAGGGAAGACCGTTGTTTGCAAAGACCTATGGTGCGACGACCCTCGGGATCGATGGAGGGATTATCGACGTTGAGGTGGATGTGTCGCCGAGGCTGCCGGGCTTTGAGCTTGTTGGGCTTCCCGATACGTCGGTAAAGGAGTCAAAGGAGCGGGTACGGACTGCGATCCGTAACTCGGGCATTCAGCTGCGGCAGGAGCGGGTGACGGTGAATCTTGCGCCTGCCGATGTGCGAAAGGACAGTTCAGGTCTCGATCTGCCGATTGCGGTTGGCCTGCTTGCATCCTACGGTATGGTTCCCGAGGCGGCGGTGCAGAATGTTCTTTTCTCAGCGGAGCTTTCTCTCGATGGGAACTGCCGACCGATCAGCGGCATTCTCCCGATGGCGATTACGGCGCGTGAGCACGGTCTGACGGAATTCTACGTTGCACCGTCCAATGCAGACGAGGCGCTGCTTATTGACGGACTGAAGGTCTTTGCAGTCGAAAATCTGGCGCAGCTTGTGCGTCATCTGACGGGTGTGGAAATGCTTTCTCCTGCCGTACCGCAGCGGACAGAAAAATCACAGGACGCTGTTTTCTCCGATGACTTTGCGGATGTGCAGGGACAGTATCAGGCGAAGCGTGCGCTTGAGATTGCAGCGGCGGGAGGGCATAACGTCCTAATGGTCGGCGTACCCGGTTCGGGCAAGACGATGCTGGCACGTCGGATGCCTTCGATTCTGCCGGAGCTGACGAAGGAAGAAGCCATCGAGATCACGAAGATTTACAGTATCTCGGGGCTGCTCGGCAAGGATACGGGGCTTGTGACGACACGTCCCTTCCGCAGTCCGCACCATACCTCCTCGACGGTGGCGATGATCGGCGGCGGGAGCATCCCTCGCCCGGGTGAGGTGACACTCGCGCATCACGGCGTGCTCTTTCTCGACGAGCTGCCGGAGTTCAGCAAGAAGACGCTTGAGGTGCTGCGTGAGCCGATCGAGGATCGCCAGATTACCGTGTCGCGTGCGAACGCAACACTGACCTTTCCCTCTAGTATCATTTTGGTAGCGGCAATGAATCCATGCCCCTGTGGATTTTTTGGAGATAAGAGCCACGCCTGTGAATGTTCTGCGGGCGAGATCAAGAGATATACGCGCAAGCTGTCGGGGCCCTTGCTGGATCGCATTGATCTCCATATACGTGTATCGCGTGTGGAGTATTCAGATCTCCACGCAACGCGCAGGGCAGAGTCCTCAGCCTCGATTCGCCAGCGTGTGGTGGCGGCACGTACGATCGAATGGGAGCGACTGCATCGGCATGGGCTCTTTTGTAATGCTCAGATGAATCACAGCATGATCAAGAAGTATTGCCGGCTCGAGAGGGAGGCGGAGAGTTTGCTTGAGGCTGCGTTTCACAGAATCAATTTATCGGCACGCTCCCATGACCGCATTATCAAGGTGGCGCGAACGATTGCCGATCTGGCGCAAAGCCCTGCCATCACGGCAATACACATCGCGGAGGCGATACAGCTGCGCTCTGATGTTGGGCTGAACATTGAGTGAGATGACAAATGGGGGAACATATCATGTCTGAACAAACGAAGTCTGTAAAACTCGAAATCTTTATTCCGGAGACGCATCTCGCGCAGCTGCGGAATGCGCTGCGATCAGTGGATGCGGGACATCTTGGGAACTATGACAGCTGTCTTGCCTATTCGCGTGTGACGGGATCGTGGCGGCCGCTTGTGGGAGCTTCTCCGTATGAGGGAACCATCGGAGAACTGTGCGAGGCCGAGGAACTCAAGGTCGAACTGCGCGTGGAAGCGGATCGCTTGGATGAGACACTCTCTGCGGTCAGAGCTGTTCATCCCTATGAAACACCGGAGATCTTTGTCATTCCTCTCGTGTGCTAAAAAGAGGAGAGAGGACTACAGGCTCTTTACAGATTGTGATATAATAAAAGGAATCTGTGTCCCTCCGTGGGATCGTCTATCATAAATGGAGGGGCAAGCTTGGCTGAAAAAATACGACCTGAACTGCTCTCTTTTTTGCAGCCGAATGCTGCGCCGCTACGCATTTTGGTGGTTGAGAGTTTGTCCTATCTGCATGATCTGCGTGAGATGTTTCCGCAGGCGGAGCTCTATGCTGTTACGGATGAGCTCGACGAGGTGGATATTCCGATGGATATCCATTGGCTGATTCTCGATTATCTTGCGATTCCACTTCCGTATACACGGGAATTCTTTGACTACATTATATCGGATCTTGCTTTAGAGCAGGCAGACAATCCGCAGGATATCGCTGCGGGTTTTTCCATGTTTCTGAAAGAAACCGGATCCTTCCTTACCAGTTTTCGTAATATTCGGCATTGGTCTGTTCTGCAAAATTTAATGGAAGGTCATTATTATAATATCGTTTCTCGACTCTATGCGAGAGCCGAGTTTGAAAATCTTCTCTACGCCTCGTTCTATAAAAGTGTACGAGTGGATCAACAGAAGCGTGAGGCTCCGGAGGGGCTGATTGAGCGGCTTACCGCTGCCGGGTTTGAGAATGAGCGTGACGATCTCGAAACAGAGTTTTATCTTGTGCGTGCGGATCGTTCCATGCCCGAGCTTGCGCTCCTCAAGTCCATGTATACGGCAAAGGAGCGTGCGCAGATGGTGCGTTTCATCCACCGGATTGAGTACGATGTGGAACGTGCAGCGTCGGTTGATAAGCTGTGGAGGATGGTAGATGATCTTCATGTTTTTCCTGCATATCTTTCGTCACTTGTTCATGAGACTGTTGTTCATACAGCAGCGTTTTATCAATCCTTATCCATGCATTCGGATGGACGTGAGGTGTTTATTCATGAAATGCTGGATGTGAGCGTGTCGGAGAGTATTGATCCGATGGACCGAGCGTTGTATCAAAGATTACAGAGAGAAGCTTCACATGGAAAGAGATAGAGGGATCATGGATCTGAACCGAAATAAAATTGCGTTTATTTCCTGTGTCAATGACGAGGATATGTATAGTGAATGTCTGCTGTATCTAAAATCACTACACATCCCGCATGGGATGTCAGTAGAATATATACCTGTACGTAATGCCGTTTCCATGTGTGCGGGATATAATGAAGGTGCGCGTGTGTCCAATGCAAAATACAATGTCTATCTGCATCAGGATGTGCTTGTCGTCAACAAGAATATCATTGCCGATCTGCTTTCCATCTTTGCGGATCCGACCGTTGGGCTTGTCGGTGTGATCGGCTGCCGCAGTCTGCCGCGTTCGGGAGTCTGGTGGGATGGTCTGCGTACTTACGGGCGTGTCCTTCATCATTGTGAGCCGGAGAGCGTGGTGGACTCGCACTGCATGGAGCCAGATGATGACTACATTGATGTCGAGGCTGTGGATGGGCTTTTTCTTGCGACACAGTACGGCATTCGGTGGCGCGAGGATCTCTTTACAGGCTGGCATCTCTATGACACGTCGATGTGTATGGAGATGCGGCGGCATGATTTTCGCGTTGTGGTTCCAAATCAGGAAGAGGATTTTTGGTGCATCCACTGCCCGCGTGAGAAGCCGCTTGCGCCGGAATACAAACGATATCAGAAGATTTTCCTGCATGAATACGGTGCGGAGCTTTATCCCGAGGTCTGAATACAATATATGCGGAAAGGAGGTTTTCATCTATGCAGGAGCAGCCGCCAAAGGCTGAACATACGGCAGAGGAAAAGATCAACTGGCTGAGACTTGCTACAAAGTTCTCTGCTGATGGTGATTTGAAGGGCATGCGCGCCTGTGCCCAAGAGGTCGATCGATTGATGGCCGGGGATATTGACGCAACGGCGGTCAATGCCGAGGTGGCGCTCTATAGCGGGCGGATCGACGAGGCGGAGGAGCTTGCCGAAAAGGTATTGCGTGTGCAGCCGCGTCACCCGCGCGCACGTATGGTTCAGGCGGGACTTGCGGCGCTCGAATTTCGTCTGGATGATGAGATTCCACTCCTTGCCGATTTGATCGAAGAGCTGATGTATAAAGCGAAGATTCTAGGCGAGGAGGATCCCTCCTATGCCATCTATCATCAGATGATGCGGCGTGCACGGGGATGGCTTGCCGATGCGCTCTATCTTGCAGGGGAGGCGAAAGGGGCTGCACATGAGCTCCTCATGTCCAGCCGTCTTGCGGATGAGGCGGATGAGGCAGCCGAGCTCTACAGTAAATATCTCTTTATGCGGAACTATCGACACCTCGGCGCAAAGGAAGGGCGTATCAAGGCCGAGTACTATGATACGCTGATGGATATCCAGCCATACACGCATGACAATGCCCTGCGAGCGCCCCATAAAAAACTGCGCCTTGGATATATATCGCCAGACTTTCGAGAGCATTCGGTCGCATATTTTTTGATACCTCTGCTTCGGCATTTTGACGGCGAACAGTTCATGGTATTCTGCTATGCGACAGGCAGGAGTGACGCCGTGACGGGACGCCTGCGCACGCGCCGTTTGACTTGGCGTGATCTGCGCGGACGATCGCCGCGTGCAGCGGCACGATTGATCGCAGAGGATAAGATCGATATACTGGTCGACCTGTCTGGACACTCGCAGGACAATGCGCTTCCAATTATGGCATATCGCCCTGCTCCTGTACAAGTTTCCGGTATTGGGTATACAAATACGACAGGGCTCCATGTGATCGACTATTTCCTCTCCGATGAGGTTTGTGTTCCAAAAGGCGATCTTCATGCAGAGGCGGGCTTTACCGAACGCGTTCTGCGTCTCCCGCATTCACATCTTTGCTATGTACCGGAGGCAATCCGTACGATGCCGGACGCCGGATATGAGCCGCCTGTGCGCAGGAACGGCTACGTGACGTTTGGCAGCTTCAACAACTTTGCCAAGGTTACGGATGAAATTCTGCTCCTTTGGCGTGGAATATTGGAGTCCGTGCGCGGTTCTAAGCTCATCATCAAAGGGAAGATTGGGAGCATCGACTCCGGCATCAACTTCGCAAAGAAGCGTCTCTCTATGCTCAGCTATGATCTTGAGCGTGTCGAGTTTCGCCCGTACAGCCCGGACTATCTCGAGCAGTATCGGGATATTGACATTGCTTTAGATACGGCTCCCTACAACGGCGGACTGACAACCTGCGAGGCGCTCTACATGGGCGTACCGGTTATCTCTCTCCGTGGACGTACACATGGCTCTCGTTTTGGCGCCTCCATTCTGACGAATGCGGGGGTGCGTGAACTCATTGCAGAAAATGACATCAACTATGTGCGCCGCGCTGTCAAGCTTGCGGAAACACCGAAGCTCCTCGAGGCGTATCATATGGGGCTGCGTGCGAATATGAAGCGTTCCCCCCTGATGGATGCGCAGGGCTATATGGAGGAACTGGAAACGGCGTACCACGAGATTTGGGAGAATTTCTGCATGTCGAAACCTCTCCTGTGATGAGGATGAAATGAAGGGAAGGGAGGAACAGAATGGCCTTTGCCCATTTGCATGTGCATACCGAGTACAGTCTGCTGGACGGCGCGAGTCGGATCAAGGAGCTCATACGCCGCACAAAGGAACTGGGGATGGATTCGGTCGCCATCACCGATCACGGTGTTATGTATGGTGCTGTCCGGTTCTACAAAGAGGCAAAGGCACAGGGCATCCATCCCATCATCGGCTGCGAGGTTTATCTTGCTCCGGGTATGCGTCAGGAACGCGCAGAGGTCGACGGTACCCGCTACTATCATCTGATCCTCCTCGCTGAAAATGAAACGGGTTACCGCAATCTGGTTGAGCTGATATCCCTCGCAAATATCGAGGGATATTACTATAAGCCGCGCATTGATAAGGAGCTCCTGCGAAAATATCATGAGGGAATCATTGCGCTCTCTGCCTGTGTGGCAGGAGAGATACCGCAGGCGGTTCTGCGTGGGGACATGGAGCTTGCCGATGCGCTGGTGCGTGAGTACAGCGGCATCTTTGGCAGAGATAATTTCTTCTTGGAGATTCAGGATCATGGACTTCCTGAAGAGAAGAAGGTCAATCGCACGCTTCGTCGTCTGGCGGAAAAACATAACATCGGACTCGTTGCTACGAATGATGTACACTATGTCAATACGGAAGACAGCGAGTTTCATGACATCCTCCTCTGTGTGCAGACAGGACGTACGCTCAATGACCCGGATCGGATGCGCTTTTCCGGACCTGACTACTATCTGAAATCTGAGGAAGAGATGACGGCTCTCTTTGCCGACTATCCAGGTGCAATAGAGAATACGGCGAAAATTGCAGAGCGATGTCAAGTGGATTTTACCTTCGGTGAACTGCAGCTGCCGTTCTATCCGCTTCCTGGCGGATATACAACAGACGACGACTATCTCCGTGCACTTTGTACGGAGCGTATTCCTGCGCGTTATCCTGCGGCGGGGAATGAGGTGCATCAGCGTCTGGATTACGAGCTCGGCGTCATTCATAAGATGGGATATGCCAGCTACTTTCTCATTGTGTGGGACTTCATTAATTATGCACGCGGACATGGCGTCGCTGTCGGTCCGGGGCGCGGCTCTGCTGCAGGCAGCATTGTTGCCTTCCTGCTCGGCATCACGAACATTGATCCTCTCCGTTATGCTCTTCTCTTTGAGCGGTTTCTTAACCCAGAGCGTGTGTCGATGCCGGATATTGATATCGACTTTGACGACATCAACCGCGGGCGGGTTATTTCGTATGTCAAAGAACGTTATGGCGAGGATCATGTCGCTCAGATTGCCACCTTTGGAACGATGGGGGCCAAGGGAGCGATTCGTGATGTTGCACGCGTTCTCGAGATGCCGTTTGGTGAAGTGTCGACCATTACCAAACTCGTCCCTGCCGAGCTGAATATTACACTTGATCGTGCGCTTAAGGAGTCCGCCGACTTTCGCAGGCGGTATGAGGAGGATGAGGAGGCCCATCGTGTCATTGATCTTGCGCGTAAGATCGAAGGACTGCCGCGCAACACCTCTATCCATGCCGCCGGCGTTGTGATCGCAAAGTCACCGCTGACCAGTCAGGTTCCTGTGTGGGTTTCTGAGGGAACGCTTGTTACGGAGTATGACAAGGACGATGTCGAGGCTCTCGGCCTGCTCAAAATGGATTTTTTGGGCTTGCGTACGCTCAGCATCATTGCCGATGCCGTAGAAAATATACGTCAGTCACATGGCGTGGACATCAACATGGATCGGATTCCTCTTATTGATGAAAAAACATCACAAATGCTGTGCAATGGCGATACAGGTGCAGTGTTTCAGATGGAATCTGCAGGCATGACAAATCTTGTTAAGGAGCTTCAGCCGAAGGGGTTTGTCGATTTGATTCCGACGGTTGCCCTCTATCGACCCGGACCCTTGGGGAGCGGCATGGTGACGGACTTCATTGATGGGCTGCATGGAAAAAAGGATGTTGTTTACATGCATCCTCTGCTTGAACCGATTCTAAAGGAAACCTTCGGCGTTGTCCTTTATCAGGAACAGGTCATGCAGATCGTTCAAGTTCTTGCCGGATTTACGCTTGGCCAGGCAGATCTCCTGCGGCGTGCTATGGGCAAGAAAAAACATGAGCTTCTGATGGCACAGAAAGAAATTTTTCTCCAGGGCTGTGAGAAGAACGGCATTGCTGCGGAACTGGCGAACCACATTTTTGATCTATTGACCCATTTTGCCGACTATGGATTCAACAAATCCCACAGTGCGGCGTATGGCCTCTTGGCATGGCAGACGGCGTATCTCAAGGCGCATTATCCCGTAGAGTTTATGGCGGGGGTATTGACCAGCATCATGGACAAGACGGACAAGATTCCGGTCTACATTCAGCTTTGCCATCAGATGAAAATTAATATTCTTCCCCCCGACATCAATGCAAGCACAGCAAGCTTCAGCATCGAGGACGGTGCTATACGCTTTGGGCTCGCGGCTGTTCGCAATGTGGGCGAGGCGGCGATCGAGAGCATGGTGCAGGTGCGCGCAGAGGGCGGGAAATTCCACTCACTGGTAAACTTTTGTGCACGTGTTGACATGCGTACAATGAATAAACGTGCCATTGAGAGCCTGATCAAATGCGGAGCTTTCGATTGTCTGGGGAGAGAGCGGAATCAGCTCTTATATTCGCTTGATTTTGCTATGCAGGATGCTGCGCGCAGCCAGCGTGACCGCATGAGTGGACAGATTGGGCTGTTTAGTTCGGATACGATGGAGAGCGTCCAACAGATTCAGGACTTTCCCGATGTCCCGCCGACTACTGCAGAGGAGCGTTTGATGTGGGAGAAGGAAGCCACCGGGTTCTATATTACCGGGCATCCGCTGGACGACTACCGCGATACGCTTTCCTCCCTTTTGCCGATCAATGATATTCGTGGGGAACTGCGAAAAGATCGTCAACTCGTTCGTATTGGCGGTATACTGACCAATACGAAACGTTATACCACAAAAAAAGGTGATACGATGCTTTTCGCTGAGATGGAGGATTTCAGCGGACGCATCGAAGTTACAGTGTTTCCGCGTGTGTTCTATGCGCATGTGTCCGATCTGGAGCCGGAGAGTGTTATTGTCGTGCAGGGGCGTGTCGATGCGGCAGGAGAGGAACCAAAGCTTCTTGCTGATGAGATTTGGCCGATCAGCGAATACCGAGTTTCGTTCTATCTCATGCCGCCGCGAGATGCAGATCGTCAAGCACTGTGGACGAAGATGAAGGAGTTGTTTGCAAAGCATACAGGCGATCATCCGGTCTACGTAAAGAGTGATGGTCATTGGCGTAAATTGGACTCTTCCTATTGGATTGATGGGTCGCCGGAAGTCCGGGAGGATCTCACGGAGCTGATGGGAGAACTGTCGGTGAAGGTGCGGTAGGAGACACGATGGAAGAACGATTGCAGAAAATCATCAGCAATGCAGGGGCAGCATCCAGGCGTGCTGCAGAGGCGCTCATTCGTGCTGGGCGTGTGACAGTCGATGGGCTGCCCGTCACGGCGCTCGGCGGCAAGTACGATGCAGCACGGCATGAGATTGCTGTGGACGGCACACCGATTCGCCGCAATGAGAGACGTTTTTATATTTTGCTCCATAAACCGCGAGGCTGTCTCTCGACGGCATATGATGACCGGGGGCGCAGAACAGTACTGGATCTTCTGCCGCATTTTCCCGCGCGCCTCTATCCTGTTGGTCGGCTGGATGCCGATACGGAGGGGCTTCTGATCATTACCAACGATGGTGCCATGACACAGGGACTGCTCCATCCGCGTTTTGAGATTGACAAGGTATATCGTGCAGAGGTCACGGGAAGCGTCACTGAGGATGGACTTACTGCACTTCGGAATGGGATTCTTCTGGACGACGGAAGAACGGCTCCTGCACGGCTGCGCGTTCTGCACAGAGAGGGAGAACGTACTGTCGTCGAGACGATCATCCACGAGGGACGCAAGCGACAAGTGCGGCGTATGTTTGCTGCCATTGGCTGCCGTGTGCAGAGACTTTGTCGTGTCCGCTTTGCGATGCTGACGCTGGATGGGGTCTCCTGTGGTTCTTTCCGCCATCTGACCTCAGATGAGATCCATGAACTGAAAAAAATAGCTGGGGTGATGCACAGTGGGGAAGATTCTCGTCGTAGGCGCGGGTCCTGCGGGAATGATGGCGGCCGCTGCGGCGGCGGAACACGGGGGCAGTGTGACCCTGCTCGAAAAGATGCCGCGCGTCGGGCGCAAGATGATGATCACGGGAAAGGGGCGCTGTAATGTCACAAGCGCCGATGAGATCCCTGACATCATCAAGAATGTTGTAGGAAATGGCAGATTCCTCAACAGCAGTCTGCGCGCCTTTGACAATGCAGACGTGATGGCGTTCTTCGAGAGGCTGGGGGTTCCGCTCAAGATTGAGCGCGGCAACCGTGTTTTTCCGCAAAGTGACCGTGCTGTCCAAGTGGTGGACGCCATGCTGAAACATCTGCGTGATCTAAGGGTGGAGGTTCGTATCAACACAACGGTGCATGCACTCGTTATCGAGGATGGCGTATTGCTTGGCGTACGCCTGGCAGACGGTGCGAAGCTCGAAGCGGATGCCGTCATTCTTGCGACGGGCGGTGCATCTTATCCTGCGACGGGCTCAACGGGGGACGGCTACGCGTTTGCACACGCGGCAGGGCATACAGTCACGCCAATCTTTCCAGCGCTTATTCCCCTCGTGACGCGGGAAAGCTGGGTGAAGGACGTGCAGGGGCTGTCGCTGCGGAACGTGCGCGCGACACTGTATCATGCGGGGAAGAAAGAACAGGACTTTTTCGGAGAGATGCTCTTTACGCATTTTGGTGTCACGGGACCGATTATTCTCCAACTGAGCCGTCGTGCATCGGAGCTCCTGATGGAGGGGAAAAAGGACATCGAACTGCGGCTGAATCTCAAACCCGCGTTGACGCATGAGAAGCTGCGGGAGCGTGTGGATCGGGATTTTGCGGCATACGAGCAGAAGCAGCTTCACAACGGTATGATCGATCTTCTGCCAAGACGTCTGATCGACATTGTGCTGAATGCGGCGGGACTTGACACCAAGCGCGTCGTCGGACAGATTTCGTCAAAGGAACGTGAACGTCTTGTGCGTGCCTTACAGTCGCTCCCCCTGACAATCACGGGGACACGCCCCATCGCGGAAGCAATTGTAACGGCGGGCGGTGTCGCGACGCATGAGATCGACCCACGCTCGATGGAGTCCAAGATCATAAGGCATCTCTATTTCGTCGGCGAACTGGTCGACGTGGACGCCAATACGGGTGGGTACAACCTGCAGGCGGCATTCTCGATGGGGTACGCGGCAGGCTGCTATAGTGTTTGGAACTTGGAAGGGTAGTAAATGACTGAGATGAAAACGATTGAACCTGCGCGTCATGGCTGGCAGGGCATGATCGATATACCGGGGGATAAATCTATCTCGCACCGCAGCGTCATGTTTGCGGGGCTTGGTGACACGCCTGTGCATATCAAAAATTTCCTTCATGCGGCAGACTGCCTTTCAACGGTCGGCGTGATGCGCTCGCTTGGCACAGCGATCGAATTTTTGAACGAGAACGAACTGATTGTTACGGGAAAAGGACTGCATGGGCTGTCCGAGCCGATGAACGTACTTGATGCGGGAAACTCGGGGACGACACTGCGCCTTATGATGGGGGTGCTTGCGCCGCAGTCGTTCCTCTCCGCGTTCAGCGGCGATGCCTCACTGACGCGCCGTCCGATGAGGCGCGTGCTTCTGCCGCTCTCTGAGATGGGGGCGCGTATCTACGGGCGAAATGCGAACAACAACCTTCCGCTTGTTGTTGTACCGACAGGGGGAAAGCTGCGCGGCATTCACTACAAAAGTCCTGTCGCCAGTGCGCAGGTCAAGTCTGCAATCCTGCTTGCGGGTCTCTATGCAGATGCACCGACGACAGTCACAGAGCCATACGTTTCTCGCAATCACACGGAGCAGATGCTTGCGGGTTTCGGCGTTCGCATCGAGCGCAGCGGGACGAGTGTTACTGTTTTCCCTGTGGAGGACGGCGGCTATCGTGCGCCCGATGAGATTACGGTGCCGGGGGATATCAGTTCGGCCGCGTACTTCCTCGTCGCGGGCAGCGTTATTAAGGACAGCCGCCTGCGCCTGAATAACGTCGGCATAAACCCAACGCGTACGGGGATACTGGATGTGCTGAGAGAGATGGGGGCACATATCTCCGTGCAGAATGAGCGTGAGAGCGGTGGGGAGCGCGTTGCCGATCTCTTCGTTGAGTCAGCGTCTCTGCATGGTGTTTCTTTCGGTGCAGAGATCATGCCGCGCCTCATCGACGAGATTCCGATTCTTGCCGTCGCCGCACTCTTTGCCGAGGGAGATACGGTCATCACGGGCGCGGGAGAGCTTCGCGTCAAGGAGACCGACCGACTCCACGCCGTTGCAACGGAATTCCAAAAACTTGCGCCCGGCAGCATCGATGAACGTGAGGATGGGCTTGTCATTCACGGGAAATCCGAGATACAGCGGGCGCGGGTTAAGAGTTATGACGATCATCGCATGGCAATGTCTCTTGCTGTACTCGGTGCGGCAGGGAAGGGTGTTCTCATTGAGAACCCTGAAAGCGTGAACATTTCCTATCCAACATTTTTTTCTGAGATCGAGCGGCTGTGAATGAGGAGGATTTCATATGAAGCGTGTCATTGCAATTGATGGGCCGGCAGGAGCCGGAAAGAGTACCGTCGCTAAAATTGTGGCAGAAAAGCTCGGCTATACTTATATCGACACAGGAGCGATGTACCGCGGCGTGGCATGGAAAACCCTCAAGCAGTCGCAGGAGGCGACCGACGAGGATATTCTCCGCGCCGTTCATGACATCGATGTGCACCTTGCCTGTACGGAAAGCGGCACGCGTGTCACAGTCGACGGCACGGATGTGACGGAAGAGATCCGTACGCCGGAAGTCACGCATATCGTTTCGCGCGTCGCTGCCCTTGGCCCGGTACGGGAAAAGATGGTAGAACTCCAGCGTGCGATGGCAGCAGATGGTGCCGTCGTGATGGATGGGCGTGACATCGGGACGAACGTGCTCCCCAACGCTGATGTGAAGGTGTTCCTCACGGCTTCTGTTGAAGAGCGAGCACGCCGCCGCTATAACGAGATGAAGGAAAAGGGGTATGCGGTGAATTTTGACGAACTGAAACAGGAGATCGCTGCACGTGACAAACAGGACAGTGAGCGCACAATCTCTCCGCTGCGGCAAGCAGATGATGCTATCCTGCTCGATTCGACCAGACTCTCCATCAACGAAGTTGCTGCGCGGATTATGGAACTCTCAGAATAGGCAGGCGCACATATGTTTTATGGATTTTTACAGCATTTCTTTCGTCTGATTTTCCACGTTATCTTTCGTACGCGCGTCTATGGATGCGAGAACATCCCTGCGGAGGGAGCCGTGATCCTTGCCGCCAATCATGCGAGCAATATCGATCCGCCGCTGATGGCGAGTCTTATCGATCGTCCTGTCAGCTACATGGCAAAGATCGAACTCTTTGAGAATCCTATCTTCGGTGCTGCGATCCGCCGCTGCCACGCCTTTCCCGTGAAACGCGGCGCATCCGACCGCGGCGCGATTAAGGCGGCAGTCACTGTCCTCAAGGAAGGGCGCATTCTTGGGCTCTTTCCCGAGGGGACACGCAGCAAGACCGGAGAACTCCAAAAGGCAGAAGCGGGCGTCGCCCTCATCGCCGCCATGACGGGGGCTCCAATCGTGCCCGTTGCCATCCTCAATACCCATCGTATTTTTTCCAACGGCGGTCTGCTTCCGCAGCTGCGGATCATGTACGGCGCACCGATCATGTTTCATGGCGACCGCAAGAACAAGGAGGCGCTGGATGCGTTCTCCGAGGAGATCATGGCACATATTGCGCGAATGAAGGACGAGCTTGCAGAGATGTAAAACAGCCAGGCGAAATGACGATCGTCGTATCTGCAGCTCTCGTTGTATGGATTACAGGAATATGGTATAATCGCCTCGTTTTTCCGTGCAGCATCATCTGTTTTAGAGGAAAGGAGGGGACTGTGGCGAAGACGTATCCGGGGGTGATTCTTCGCGTGCCGGAGGGAAGCCTTGCCGATGAGCTGGGGCTTGCGGCGGGGGATAAGATTCTTACGATCAACGATATGCCGCTGCGCGATATTATTGATGTCAGCTTTGCGATGGCGGACGAGGAGATTGAGCTTCTCGTTGAACATATCGATGGGACGCAGGAGTGCATTGCGTTCGACAAGGACTATGACGAGGAGCTTGGCGCGGAGTTTGAGAGCGCCGTATTCGACGGGATTCGTGCATGTGCGAATCACTGCTATTTCTGCTTTGTCGATATGATTGCCCCGCACATGCGCCGCAGTCTTTCCGTGAAGGACGACGATTATCGTCTGTCCTTTCTCTATGGGAATTTTGTAACGCTGACCAACATGGGGGAGGCGGACTATGCGCGTATTGCACGGCTGCATCTCTCACCGCTCTATGTATCGGTGCAGTGCACGAATCCCGTCCTTCGTGCGGAGATGCTGCGCTGTTCGTGGGCCGGAGATATTCTCGCACAGCTCGCACGGCTTGAAGAAGCGGGCGTGGAGTACCATACGCAGGTAGTGCTCTGTGCCGGGCTGAACGATGGAAAAGAGCTGGAGCGGACGATCCGCGACATTACGGCGCGGCGTCCCCATGCACTTTCACTCGCCATCGTACCTGTCGGGCTGACAAAACATCGAACGGATCCGTTCCCGCTCGTTCAGTTTGATCGGGACGGTGCGGCGCGCGTGATCGACCAGGTCGAGCCGTGGCAGGAAAAAATGCGTGAGGAAGAAGGGCGCACCTTCATCTACCTAGCCGATGAATTTTACTTTCTGGCAGGGCGCGAAGTTCCGCCTGCCGCGATGTACGATGGCTTTCCGCAGCTCGACAATGGGATTGGGCTGACGCGCAGCTTCATCGGGGAATGGGATGCGGCAAAGGAGAGCGGAGCTGCATGCGGAGCTCGCCTCGCTGTTGTGAGCGGAACGGCGGTTGCTCCCGTTCTGGCGGCAAAGGCGCGGGAAGTTGATCCTCTGGAGCAGAATATTTTTGTCCTGCCTGTTGAAAATCGTCATTTTGGTGCGATGGTTAATGTGTCGGGCCTCCTTATCGGTGCAGATATTGCAGCAGCACTGCGGGAGATGTCCCAGGCGGTCGACGGCGTACTCATTCCCGCATCGGCACTGCGTGAGGGGGAGGATGTCTTTCTGGATGATATGCCCCTTGATGCCCTGCGGGCGGAATTTCCGGCCCTGCGCATCGAGCCGGTGGCGACGGGTGCGGACTACTATGCAGCGCTTTCGGACTGGGCACATTATCATCGCACGCGTGCGAGCGGCGGCTATACGTGGCAGAGCAATGCGGGCTATACAAAGCCTGTGGCAGGAAATCGCTGAGGATGCAGGGAGAGGAGTGAAGCATCATGAGCAAGCCCATTGTGGCAGTGGTCGGGCGTCCCAATGTCGGGAAGTCGACGCTGTTCAATCAGATCGGCAAGAAGCGTGTTTCCATTGTCGATGATATGCCGGGCGTGACGCGCGACCGCATCTATCTGGATGCGGAATGGCTGAACCATGAGTTTACGATCATTGATACAGGCGGCATCGAGTTCGATGAGAGCGACCATATTCTGCGTTCGATGCGTTCTCAGGCAGAGCTGGCCATGGAGGAGGCAGATGTCATCCTCTTTCTCGTCGATGGTCGGTCAGGGCTGACGACCTCAGATGAGGAGGTTGCGCGCCTCCTGCGGCGGACGAAAAAACCTGTGATTCTGGCGGTCAACAAGATCGACAGCTTTGAGCGTGAGGCGCTGATCTACGATTTCTATTCGCTCGGGCTCGGTGATCCGATTCCCATCTCTGCTTCCAATGCGATGAATCTTGGCGATCTGCTGGATGCTGTCGTCGCGGCGTTCCCGACGGAGCCGGCGGAAGTACAGGAGACGGATGAGATCGCCATTGCTGTCGTCGGCCGTCCCAATGTCGGCAAATCCTCGCTCGTGAACCGTCTCCTCGGTGAGGAGCGCGTGATCGTCAGCGATGTGCCGGGGACGACACGCGATGCAATTGACACGCATTTTACCAAAGACGGTGCAAAGTATCTCCTCATTGATACGGCAGGGATGCGTCGCAAGGGCAAGATCACACTGCCTGTGGAGCGGTACAGCGTGATGCGTTCCCTGCGTGCGATCGACCGCGCGGGAGTCGTCCTCATGGTCATCAACGCCGCCGAGGGGATTCTGGAACAGGACACGAAGATCGCGGGCTATGTGCACGAGTCGGGAAAAGGCGTCATCATTGTCGTGAATAAATGGGATATTTTCCCGGAAAAAAACGACAAGTCAACACTGCGCTTTACGGATGATCTGCGCGAAAAGCTCGGTTTCCTCCAGTATGCACCCGTTCTCTATACATCGGCATTGACAGGACAGCGCGTGGAGCGCGTGACGGAACTCGTGAAATATGTGGCGGAGCAGCAGTCGATGCGCATCAAGACGAGTGTGCTCAATGAGCTGATCCGCGATGCGGTATCGGTCAATCCGCCGCCGACGAAGAAGGGGAAGCAGCTCAAGATCTTATTTGTTACGCAGGTGAGCATCGTCCCGCCGACGTTCATTATTTTTGTTAATGACCCCGAACTCATGCACTTCTCCTATCTGCGCTTTATCGAAAATCGCCTGCGCGAGAGCTTCGGCTTCGAGGGAACGCCAATCCGCCTCGTAGTGCGTGCACGCAAGGAGGAAGAATGATGATGTATCTCGCTGCAGCCATCGCCGCCTATCTCATCGGATCGATTCCGAGTGGGCTGATTCTTGGAAAACTGATCTGGCATAAGGACCTGCGCGACTATGGCAGTCACAACATCGGCGCCACGAATGCGTGGCGCACGCTCGGAAAGACGGCGGGCATTGCCGTATTCATTGCGGACAGCCTGAAAGGGCAGGCGGGCGTTATGCTTGGATTGCTCCTTGTCGGTACACCGCTCGCTGCCGTCGTCGGTGGATTGTGCGCCATTCTCGGGCACAGCTTTTCGCTCTTTCTTCGTTTTCACGGCGGCAAGGGGGTTGCGACTTCACTCGGCGTTCTGACGATGCTGATGGGGCAGGTGACGTTTATTATCTTCGTCATCTGGCTGACGATCGTCTATGTGTCACGCTATGTCTCCCTCGGCTCTGTTGTCGCGGCGTTTCTTGCGCCGTTCCTTGCGGCACTTTACGGGTATCCGACAGAGTACGTTCTCTTTACGGCTGTGGCGGCGATTCTCGTTATTCTCCGTCACCGTGAGAACATCGGACGGCTGATGCACGGAACAGAAAATAAAATCTGACGCACTGTTTTGTGATACTGGGCGTGTATGGTATGATATACTTGGACTGAAATAGTGCATCGGCAGCAGTGGTCAGGGAGGATGGGATTCTGTGAATACAGTCAAGATAGCTCTTTTGGGTGCGGGGACGGTCGGCTCCGGCGTTATCCGCACTCTGTCTATGAACGGAGAGACGATTGCAGGGCGCTGCGGCGCACGTATCGAGATCAAGAAGATCCTCGTCCGCGATGCGAAGAAATATCGTCCGGAGGCAGAGGGGATTGCCCTCACGGACAACTTTGATGAGATTCTGAACGACCCGGAGATCTCGATCGTCGTTGAGGTGATGGGCGGGCTCATGCCGGCAAAGGACTACATGCTGCGTGCCATGCGTGCGGGCAAACATGTCGTCACCGCCAACAAGGATGTCATTGCCGAACATTTGCGGGAGCTCTATGGTATAGCGGATAAGCATCACGTCGATTTCCTCTATGAGGGCAGTGTCGGCGGCGGCATCCCGATCATCAAGCCGCTGAAGGAATGTCTGACGGCGAACGAAATCTCCGAGGTCATGGGCGTCATCAACGGAACGACGAACTATATGCTGACGAAGATGACGGAGAAGCATATCAGCTACGATGCTGTACTGCGCCGTGCACAGGAAAAGGGCTATGCTGAGGCAAATCCGTCGGCGGATGTAGACGGCTTGGATGCCGCGCGTAAGGCGGCGATTCTGGCGTCACTTGCCTTTGATACCATCGTCGAGTTCGAGGATGTCTCCGTCGAGGGAATCTCACATATTACGGAAGATGACATTGAGTACGGGCTGAACCTTGGCTACGTCATCAAACTCCTCGCAGTGGGACGCAATACGGAGGAGGGAATCGATGTGCGTGTGCATCCCGTGTTCCTCCCAAAGACGCATCCGCTCGCCTCAATCAACGGCGTATTCAATGCGGTCTTTGTGCGCGGCAATGTGATCGGTGAGGCGATGTTCTACGGCCGCGGTGCAGGCTCGCTTCCTACGGCATCCGCTGTGGTCGCGGATGTCATTGAGGTTGCGCGCGATATTGTTGCAGGGACGACGGGGCGCATGAAGTATCGGATTGGTGCGAAGAAAAAACTCTGCCCTGTGGAGAAGACGCGCTCCTCTTATTATCTGCGCCTTGTCGTCGCCGATGAGCCGGGCGTACTCGGTGAGATCGCAACGACATTTGGACGCGCGGGGGTCAGTCTGCGGTCGGTCATTCAGGCAAGGTCGACGGTGAGCGGAGATGCGGAGATCGTTGCTGTGACACACGTTGTGACACATGCGGCTGCCTCTGCCGCTGCTGCATCACTGCAGGCACTTCCTATCGTACGCGAGGTGCGCAGCCTGATCCGTGTGGCGGACGGGCAGGAGGATACACTATGACAGAGCGCAGTGTACGCGTACGTGTCCCTGCGACGAGCGCGAATCTCGGTCCCGGCTTTGATGCGCTCGGCCTTGCCTGCACGCTGTACAACGAAATGACCCTGACGCTTACGCGTGAGCCGGGGCTTTTGATCGCGGCACGCGGTGAGGGCGCCGCCTACATTCCGGGCGACGAGCGCAATATCGTCTGGAAGTCCATCCGCTATCTCTTGGATAAAGCGGGGCGTGCGGAGGAATTTCGCGGTGCACAGATCCGCATGAGCAACCGTATTCCGCTCTCGCGTGGGCTTGGCAGCAGTGCGACAGCGATTGTCGCAGGACTGACAGCAGCAAATGCGCTCATTGGCAGTCCGTTTGACCGTCATGCGCTGCTGCAGTTTGCGACGGACATTGAGGGGCACCCGGACAATGTGGCACCAGCGATCTATGGCGGCTTCACGGTAAATACCGTGACGGATGGAACGGTGGAATGCTTTTCCTTCCTGCCGCGTATCTTTCTGCGGTTCGTCGTCATGGTGCCGGACTTTTACCTCTCGACGAAGTCGGCGCGTGAGGTGCTCCCTGCCGAGGTGCCGATGAAGGATGCTGTCTTTAACATCAGCCATGCGGCCATGCTTGTGGCGGCTCTGTCGCGCGGATCTGAGAAGCATCTGTGCAACGCCTTTGCGGATGCACTGCATCAAAACTACCGTGCGCCGCTCATCCCGGGGATGTTCGATGTCTTTGCCGCTGCAAAGAAGGCGGGGGCATGCGGCGCGGCGCTAAGCGGAGCGGGCCCCTGTCTCATCGCCTTTGTTCCGGAGAAACGGAACTGCACCGAGGATGTTGCCCATGCGATGCGCGAGGCATTCCGTTCGCACGAGATCGAAGCACGTCCCCTGCAGCTTCGTCTCGATACGAAGGGAGCGCGTGTTCTCCATCGCAGGAATGCGAATGTAAAATCATAGGAATCACTGATAAAATGAGGTCTGCCGGATTGGCGTAGATTTTTTCGTCCGAACGAGGTGGAAAACCGGACGCAGAGTGGTGCTCTGTGGAGGATTTTCCGCCGAAGTGCGGGCAAAAGAGATGCGTCAAGATGATTGTGCCGAATTTATCAGTGATTCCCGTAGTATATGCCCCCACTCCATGCAATAGAGGAAGTGGGGGCATAATATTTAAAAAAATACTTGCAAGAATATGCATAAAGGATGTATAATCATAAACATCTTTTTAGGGAGATGGAGGAACAGTCATGAAGGTCAGTATCATCGGTGCATCTGGCTATGCAGGGGAAGAACTCATCCGACTTCTTCATGGCCACCCGCATGCCGAGATTGTACATCTGACATCGGAGCGCCATACGGGCGAGAAAATATCGAAACTTTATCCACATTTAACGCATATTTATGACAATATACTGGATTCGATGGAGGATGTCCACTGTATGGCAGTGGACAGCGATGTTCTCTTTATCGCACTTCCGCATGGACATGCAATGAAATTGGTCAAGGCGATTGCTGATCTGCCGGTGCATATCATTGATCTCGGGGCAGACTATCGCTTTGCCGACACATCGGTCTATGAGGCATGGTATCATGTCCCGCACACGGATCCGGAGGCAGAGCGGGTCTATGGACTTGCCGAGCTGTACCGCGATGCAATCCGTGGGGCGCATCTCATCGGCAATGCAGGCTGCTATACGACGGCAGGTATTCTCGCACTGACCCCGCTCGTGCAGGAGCATCTCGTACAGATGGATTCGATTCTCGTCGATGCGGTTTCCGGTGTCTCCGGTGCAGGGCGTACACCGAAGGAGAGCACGCATTTCCCGGAGTTCTACGACAGCTTCACGGCGTATGGCGCAGTCAGTCATCGACACACCCCGGAGATCGAGCAAGCGCTCTCAGAGCAGGCGGGTGAGCCGGTTACGATCAACTTTACGCCGCACCTTGCCCCCATTGCGCGCGGTATTCTTGCCACGTGCTATGCGCGCCTCGCAGACGGCGTAACGGGAGAGGATGTGGACGCGGCATTTACTGCCCGGTATGCAGATGAATTTTTCATCCGCCTGCTTGGGCGCGGAGCGTATGCATCGACGAAATATGTGCGCGGAACGAATTACTGCGATATTTCATGGCATATTGATCCACGCACGCATCGTGTCATTGTTTTTTCCGCGATTGACAATCTCGTCAAAGGCGCGGCAGGGCAGGCGATTCAGAACATGAACATCGCGCTTGATTTGGATGAGCGCACAGGACTCGACCTTGTGCCGATGTATCCGTAAATGGGAATGGAGGATATTGATATGTTCAGCGAGCAGAATGCAAAAGCCGGGGTTACCTTCCCGCAGGGATTCAAGGCAACAGGGGTCAAGGCAGGCATCAAGAAGAGCGGCAATCTCGATGTTGCCGTGATCTATACGGAGCGGGAGGCAGCTGCGGCAGGCGTCTTTACACAGAATGCCGTTGCCGCTGCACCGGTCTTCGCCTCGAAGAAGGTCGTTGCCACGGGGACAGCACATGCGATTGCAGCAAATGCAGGCTGTGCGAATGCCTGCACCGGTGCACAAGGGGAAAAGGATGCGCGCGCAATGCAGGAGATCACGGCGGCGGCACTCGGCTGCACGCCGGAGGACGTTCTCGTCGCCTCAACCGGCGTGATTGGCGTAAATCTTCCGATGGACAAGATGGAGGCGGGGCTGAAAGCCGCAGTTGCCGCACTCTCGACAGACGGCAGCGTCAGCGCAGGCAACGCCATTATCACGACGGATACCTACTCCAAGTCGTGTGCCACGGAGGTGATGCTCGGCGGCAAGCAGGTACGGTTTGGTGCGATCGCAAAGGGCTCGGGAATGATTCAGCCGAATATGGCGACGATGCTCGCCTTTATCACAACCGATGCAGCGATTGACGGCAAGCTTCTCCAAAAGGCACTCTCCGAGGTCGTTGAAATTTCGTTCAACATGATTTCGATTGACGGTGATATGAGTACGAACGATATGGCTGTTGTGCTTGCCAATGGTGCGGCAGGAAATGCGAAGATCACGTCAGAGGGCGCGGACTACGAGACGTTCAAGGCAACGCTCGCAGAGATCTGTACAGGGCTTTCGCAGCGCATCGCCTCCGACGGTGAAGGTGCAACGAAGTTCCTGACGGTTCACGTGATGGGAACGAAGAGCTTTGCCGACGCCAAGACGATTGCGATGAGCGTGGCAAAGAGCCCGCTCGTCAAGACAGCATTCTTCGGGGAGGATCCGAACTGGGGACGCGTGATCTGTGCAGTCGGCTATGCAGGTGTTCCGATGAATCCCGAGACAACTGTTGTGAAGTTCGGAGGCATCCCCGTCTACGTGCACGGTGTCGGCGCGGACTATGATGAGACGGCACTCAAGCAGGTCATGGGGGAGCATGATATCGTGGTTGACATCGACATGGGTATAGGCACACAGGAAGCAACCGTCTGGACCTGCGATTTCTCCTATGAGTACGTCAAGATCAATGGTGAGTATCATACCTGAGGTGAGGGCTATGTACAGCGATAAGGATAAGGCGGAGATCTTGGTTGATGCCCTCCCGTACATCCAGGAGTTCTCGGGCACGACAGTCGTCATAAAGTACGGCGGCAACGCGATGGTAAGCGATGTGCTGAAGGAAAACGTCATGCGCGACGTGGCGCTGATGAAGTATGTCGGCATCCGTCCCGTCATCGTTCATGGTGGAGGACCGGAGATCACGGGCTTTTTGAAAAAGGTCGGCAAGGAGTCCTCCTTCGTCGCAGGGCTCCGTGTGACGGATGAGGAGACCGTTGAGATCGCCGAGATGGTGCTTGACGGAAAGATCAACTCGGAGATTGTCAATCTCCTGAACCAGCGCGGCGTTCGTGCCGTTGGTCTCTCAGGCAAGGATGCGGGGCTGATCCGTGCGCGCAAGAAGATGGCAACCGTATACGAGAACGATACGGCGCATGAGGTGGACATTGGCTTCGTGGGCGAAGTGGAAACAATCGACGTCTCTGTAATTGAAGATCTGCTGGATCACGGCTATGTGCCGGTTATTGCGCCAATCGGCGTAGGGATGGACGGCGAGAGTTACAACATCAACGCTGACTACGTTGCGGCGGAGATCGCGGGGGCCCTTGCGGCGGAGAAGCTGCTTCTCCTGACGGACATCGAGGGCATCTATAAAGATTTTAACGACAAGAGTTCGTTTCTCTCGACCATCCATCTGCAGGAGGCACGCGACTACATCCGCGACGGCATCATCTCGGGCGGGATGATTCCCAAGGTAGAGGCGTGTCTGACGGCACTGGAGCGCGGCGCGGCAAAGACGCACGTTATCGATGGACGTTTGCCGCACGCCATTATCCTCGAGATTTTTACGTCGACTGGTGTTGGTACACAGGTTGTACGATAGGGAGTATATATGAGCGAAGCAGAGAAGAAAATTTTTGAAACCGATGAGAAAGACTATCTCCCCGTATTCAATCGCTATAAAATCGTGCTCGATCATGGTGAGGGCGTTTATGTTTGGGATGTTGCGGGCAGAAAGTATCTTGACTTTCTCGGCGGCATCGCTGTCAATGTTCTCGGGCATCATTATCCGCCGCTTGTCGAGGCAATTGCATCGCAGGCGGCAAAGATCATCCATGCCTCGAACCTTTACTACACGAAGCCGCAGGCGGACGCAGCGGCAAAACTCACGGCACTCAGCGGGCTCGGCAAAGTATTCTTCTGCAACTCGGGAGCAGAGGCAAATGAGGGGGCAATAAAGATTGCACGTAAGTACGCCTGCCAAATCCATCCCGGGAAATCGCAGATTCTCACGGCGTGGGACAGTTTTCATGGTCGTACGCTTGCGACACTGACCGCGACGGGTCAGCCGAAGTATCACGAGGGCCTTGGCCCGCTGCCGGCAGGCTTTGACTATATCCGCTACAATGATATAGCAGATCTCGAGGCGAAGATCAGTGATAAGACGGCAGCGGTCATGCTCGAGACGATCCAAGGGGAGGGCGGCGTCTATCCGCCGGAGGACAACTATTTGAAAAAGGTTCGTGCCCTCTGCGACCAGCATGGTGCACTCCTTATCCTCGATGAGATTCAGGCAGGAATCGGGCGTGCAGGGACGTTCTTTGCCTACGAGAAATACGGCGTGAAACCCGATATTGTAACGCTTGCGAAAGGTCTTGCCGGCGGTGTGCCGATCGGTGCCTTTGCTGTCACGAATGAAGTCGCAGCTGCGTTCCATGCAGGTGATCACGGCACGACTTTTGGCGGCAACCCCCTTGCCTGTGCGGCTGCGAACATCGTCCTCGATACGATTCCGAAAAAGGAGTTCCTGGCACGTGTTGAGGTGCTCGGCGCATATTTCAAGCAGAGACTCATGGAGCTGCAGAAGAAGTATCCGGCATTCATCGTTGACGTGCGCGGTACGGGGCTGATACTCGGCGCGGAGCTCGCGTCGGATGTACATGGGCGTGATATTGTGAATGTGTGTCTTGAAAAGGGCATTATCATCAATTGTACCGTGGGCAAGGTGCTGCGTTTTCTGCCGCCGCTCATCATCACCGAGCCGCAGATCGACGAGGTGGTCAGCGTTCTTGATGATGTGATCTCACACGATGCGTGATGTGCTGTTTTCTTTACGGCGATGATGCAATAGGATATAATGCACAAATGGGAGGGGTTATATGCTGAAAGGGAAGGACTTATTGTCCATTCATGAACTCAGTCGTGATGAGGTCGAGGAGGTTCTGTCTCTCGCGCAGGAGCTCAAGGCAAAGCAGAAGGCGGGGATTCCGCACCGCATTCTGGAGGGCAAGTCGCTCGGTATGATCTTTGAGAAGTCCTCAACGCGGACGCGCGTCTCCTTCGAGGTGGGGATGTATCAGCTTGGCGGGCAGGCGCTGTTCCTCAGCAGCCGCGATCTGCAGCTCGGGCGCGGTGAGCCGATCAAGGATACGGCACGCGTGCTCTCACGCTATCTTGACGGCATTATGATCCGCACGTATGGACATGAGCGCATCGAGGAGCTTGCGGAGTGGGCGGATGTGCCCGTTATCAACGCGCTCAGTGATCTCCTGCATCCGTGCCAGGCGCTCACCGATCTTCTCACGATCCGTGAGTATAAGGGCAAGAATCTCACGGGGCTGAAGATGGCATACGTCGGCGACGGCAATAATATGACGCACTCGCTCATGTATGCGGCGGCGAAGGTCGGCATGAACTTCGCGGCAGCGACCCCAGAGGGATATGAGCCGAATGCCGAAGTTGTGGCAAATGCCAAGGCTGATGCGGCAGCGACGGGCGCGACCGTCACGATCACGCACAATCCGATGGAAGCAGCTGCGGACGCAGATGTCATCGTCACGGACACGTGGGCGAGCATGGGACAGGAGGCGGAGCACGACGCACGCACAGCGGTCTTCCGTCCCTATCAGGTGAATTGGGAGCTCGTTGCCGAGTCAGGCAATGCGCGCTGCATCGTCATGCACTGCCTGCCCGCCTACCGGGGAGAGGAGATCGCGGAGGATGTCTTTGAGGAATTTGCCGATGTGATCTTTGACGAGGCGGAAAACCGTCTCCATGTTCAGAAGGCAATCATGGCACTCACCATGGGAAATTAAGGAGTTGTTTTATTATGGCTAAACAGATCAAAAAAGTCGTTCTTGCCTATTCCGGCGGACTGGATACGTCGGTGATCATTCCTTGGCTGAAAGAGCACTACGATGGCTGCGAGGTTATCGCTGCCTGTGCCGATGTTGGACAGGGCGATGAGCTGAGTGTTGTTCACGACAAAGCACTCGCCTCTGGTGCATCGAAGGTGTTCATCGTCGATCTTACGAAGGAGTTCCTTGAGGAGTATGTCTGGCCGACACTGAAGGCAGGTGCGGTCTACGAGGGCAAATATCTGCTCGGCACTTCGTTTGCCCGCCCTGTGATTGCCAAGGCGCTCGTTGACATCGCGAAGCGCGAGGGGGCGGATGCCATTGCTCATGGCGCAACAGGAAAGGGGAACGATCAGGTGCGTTTTGAGCTGACGGTCAAGGCGCTTGCGCCCAATCTCCAGATCATCGCACCGTGGCGTGAATGGGATCTTGACTCGCGCACGGCAGAGATCGCCTATGCGAAGAAGCACGGCATCCCCGTTGCGACGGAGAATAAGACATACAGCATGGACCGCAACATTTGGCATCTCTCACATGAGGGCTCAGACCTCGAGGATCCCGCGAACGAGCCGAAGAATTCCATGTTCCTCATCTCCTGTGCACCTGAGGATGCACCGGACGCGCCGGAGTATGTCTCCATTTCCTTTGAGAAGGGAATCCCCGTCGCTGTCAACGGTGAGAAGATGGGCGCAGTCGAATTGCTGACGAAACTCAATGAGGTCGGTGCACGCAATGGTGTCGGCATCGTCGATATCTGCGAGAACCGTCTCGTCGGCATGAAGTCGCGCGGTGTCTATGAGAACCCGGGTGGATCGATTCTCTATTATGCGCATCGTGAGCTGGAATACCTCTGCCTCGACCGCTCTACCTTCCACTACAAGGAGGGACTTGCCATCCGTTACGGTGAGCTGGTCTATGACGGCATGTGGTTCTGTCAGCTGCGCGAGGCACTCGCTGCCTTCGTGGACAGCACGCAGGAGACCGTGACGGGTGAGGTACGCCTGAAGCTCTACAAGGGCAACATCATCTCTGCCGGTGCGAAGTCCCCCTATTCCCTCTACAGTCAGGAGTTCGTCACCTTCGAACATGACGATGTTTACGATCAGGCGGATGCAACGGGCTTTATCAACCTCTTCGGCCTGCCGCTCAAGGTGCGTGCACTCATGCAGGAGGGGCAGAAATAATGAGCGAAAAGCTCTGGGGCGGCCGCTTCTCCAAGACGACCGATGAGATGATCAATGAGTTTCAGGCATCCATCGGATTTGACCGCCGTATGTATCGCGAGGATATCGCGGGATCACTTGCCCATGCCGCCATGCTCGCCAAGGTCGGCATCCTCTCGGAGGCGGATCATGCGGCAATCGAGAAGGGGCTGAAGGACATCCTTGCCCAGATCGAGCACGGAGATTTTGATTTCAGTGTGGCACTTGAAGATATTCACATGAATATCGAAAAGCGTCTCACGGACGCAATCGGCGATGCGGGCAGCCGCCTGCACACGGCACGCAGCCGCAACGATCAGGTGGCTCTCGATACGCATCTCTTTGTACGCCATGCCGTCGTGGACGTGATGGCACACATTCGCGCGCTGCAGCAGGCCCTCACAGAGTCCGTTGCACAGCATCGGGATGTGATTATGCCGGGCTATACGCATCTCCAGCGTGCGCAGCCCATCCTCTTTTCCCACCATCTCATGGCGTATTTTGGAATGCTCGCGCGCGACTTTGAGCGGTTTCAGGGTGTATATGCGCGTACGGATATCATGCCGCTCGGTGCCGGAGCACTTGCGGGGACGACACTGCCGATAGATCGGCAGTTCGTGGCACAGCGGCTGCACTTCGAGCGCATCTACACGAATAGTCTGGATGCTGTCAGCGACCGTGACTATATCCTCGAGTTCCTCTCTGCCGCATCAATTCTCATGGTGCATCTTTCGCGCCTTTCAGAGGAGATCATTCTCTGGTGCTCACGAGAGTTCTCGTTTGTCGAGTTGGACGACGCGCACTGTACGGGCTCGTCGATGATGCCGCAGAAGAAAAATCCTGATGTCTCCGAGCTTGTGCGCGGAAAGACCGGACGTGTTGTTGGACATCTCATGGCGATGCTCATGGCGGTCAAGGGGCTTCCTCTTGCCTACAACAAAGACTTGCAGGAGGATAAGGAGGGGCTGTTTGACACCATCGACACGGTGAAATTCAGCCTTGCGGTATATGCACAGCTGATACGGGGCATGAAACTGCGTGAGGGCGTCATGCGTCATGCGGTTGAAGCGGATTACTCGAACGCCACGGATCTCGCGGACTACCTCGTGCGCAAGGGACTGCCGTTCCGTAAGGCGCACGCCGTCGCTGGGCAGGCAGTAGCACAGTGCATCGCACGCGGAATCTATCTCGCGGATCTGCCGATCGCTGACTATCAGCGGCTCTCGCCGCTCTTTGCGGAGGACATCTACGATGCGATCCGTCCCGAGACCTGCGTTGCCTGCCGCAACTCCTACGGCGGCACATCGTACGAGCAGGCAGAAATGCAGCTTGAGGCTGCGAAAAAACTCATGATGGAGGAGGAGCGCATGATTTCCGTACTGACAAAAAAACAGAATATCTTGTCGTAATTTCAATGCTAAGGACTTGCTGATTGGCTTTTTATCAGCAAGTCCTTAAATTTTATTTGCATTGTCACGGTACAGATGGTAAAATGGCACTAAGTGACTGGATCGGATTACTTTTTTGCGATTTTCGTATTTGCTGTGCGGACGTATTTTCATGGCAATGACATCGAAAATGGCTCTTTTCCGTATAGCGACAGGCGTATAGGACGTGTGGTCGCTGTGTTTTCGTGCGGATGAATTCTGATTTCATGATCGAAAGACTGAGAAAATATAGAAGGGAATTTTCCCGAAGGATTTATGGAGGTGTGTTTTTTGTCGTTCAATCGTAATGGCAATCATGGAAAAGGCGGACAGAAGGTACAAGTCATCCCGCTGGGCGGCTTGGGTGAGATCGGAAAGAATATGACGGTCATCCGCGTGGATGATGAGATCCTCGTGGTGGATTCCGGGCTGATGTTCCCGGAGGAGGATATGCTGGGGATTGATCTTGTTATCCCGGATATTACCTATCTCATCGAGAATCGTGATATGGTCAAGGCGATCGTACTGACGCATGGGCATGAGGATCATATCGGTGCTCTCCCGTATGTGATGAAGCAGATCCCATGCCCCGTGTATGGTACACGTCTGACGCTCGGCATACTGGAGGGACGCCTGAAGGAGAATGGGGTGGACTCGACCAATCTGCACTCCGTTATGGCTGGTGACATCATCAATATCGGGTGCTTCAGCGTCGGGTTTATTCGAGTGAATCACTCCATCCCCGATGCGGTCGGACTTTCGATCAAGACCCCTGTAGGAATGATCGTCCATACGGGCGACTTCAAGCTCGACTATACGCCGGTAGATGGGCAGATGACGGATTTCCGTCGCTTTTCCGATCTTGGCAACAAGGGAGTTCTGCTCCTGCTCGCTGACAGTACGAACGCCGAGCGTGAGGGACATACGGCGAGCGAACGGACAGTAGGTGCGGCATTTGACAAGGCATTTCACAATGTGCGTGGGCGCATTATTGTCGCCACGTTCTCTTCGAATGTGCACCGCATTCAGCAGGTCATTGATACGGCGGTCAAGTACAAGCGGCGCGTTGCCGTTCTTGGCCGCAGTATGGAGAATGTTGTCGGCATCTCACTTGAGCTCGGCTATCTGACTGCGCCTGAGGGGACGATCATCGGCATCGATGAGATCAATAACTATCGTGCGGAGCAGATCGTCATCGTGACAACGGGCAGCCAGGGCGAGCCGATGTCCGCACTCTCACGCATGGCTGCATCCGATCATCGTAAAATCACGATTGTACCGGGCGATACGGTCATCATTTCGGCGACGCCGATCCCGGGGAACGAGAAGCTGGTCTCCAAGACGGTGGATAATCTGATGAAGCTGGGCGCCAATGTCATTTACGGGCGCGATAAGGGGATCCATGTTTCGGGACATGGAAGCCGCGAGGAACTGAAGCTGATGCACAATCTTGTGCGTCCGAAATTTTTCATGCCCGTACATGGCGAATATCATCACCTCGTTCAGCACGCGGGGCTTGCCCGTGAGCTCGGGATGCCGAAGGAAAATATCTTTATCAGTGAGAACGGACAGGTGCTTGAGTTCACGAAGGAAAAGGGACAGGTCGTTGGACGCGTGCAGTCGGGCATGGTCATGGTGGATGGGCTCGGTGTTGGTGATGTTGGCAATATCGTTCTGCGTGATCGTCGTCAGCTTTCACAGGACGGAATCCTCATCATTGTTGTCGCGATGAGCCGCCAGAGCAACCGCGTTGTCTCAGGACCTGATATCGTCTCACGCGGCTTTGTCTACGTACGTGAATCGGAGGCACTGATGGATGAGGCGCGTGCCCGCGTTCAGCAGGCACTCGACCGCTGTGAGGACGAGAATGTGCGTGAGTGGTCGGCGATCAAGTCGAATGTGCGCGATGCGCTCAGCCGCTATCTGTTCGACAAGACACGTCGCCGCCCAATGATCCTTCCAATCATTATGGAAGTTTGATCTATGTACGCCGCTCCAAATCGGAGCGGTGTTTTCGTTGGAAAATATTGATGATATTGCTGCACAGATAACTTGAAGTCGCGCAGAAAAAGAGATAGAATAAGCATGTTTTGTGATAGTTTTTGAAGTGGATGAGGAGGAGTTTTATGACAGCGGCTGAACAGAAAGAGCTGCAGCTCTTTGCAGTAAAGGTGCGCGAAGGGATTCTGCGCGGCACGCATGCGGCGAAAAGCGGGCATCCGGGCGGATCACTCTCGTCAGCGGACTATTTCACCTATCTCTACAATAAGGAAATTCGTGTCGATCCGAAAAATCCGCGTGATCCGAACCGCGACCGCTTTGTTCTTTCCAAGGGGCACGTTGCACCGGGGCTCTATGCGACACTGGCGAACTGCGGATTTTTCCCCGTGGAGGAACTGCTGACCCTCCGTCATATTGGATCGCGTCTGCAGGGGCATCCAAATATGAACCTCACGCCCGGCATCGATATGTCTACAGGCTCGCTTGGTCAGGGGCTTTCGACGGCTGCAGGCATGGCAAAGGGCGCGAAGTATCTTGGAAAGGACATCAACGTCTACACACTGCTCGGTGACGGCGAGCTTGCCGAAGGACAGATCTGGGAGGCGACGATGTTCGCCGCGCACTATGGTCTCGACAATCTCTGCATTGCGGTGGATGTCAACGGGCTTCAGATCGACGGCAAAACAGCAGATGTCATGAATAGTGCTCCTGTGGATAAGAAATTCGAGGCGTTCGGCTGTGCCGTTCAGTGGATTGACGGGCATGATTTCACTGCTCTTGCGTCGGCATTCCACACGTTCCATGCGAATAAGGGCAGCAAGAAACCAACGGTGATTCTGATGAAGACGGTCAAGGGCAAGGATGTCTCCTTTATGGAGAATCAGGTCGGCTGGCATGGCAAAGCTCCTAACGATGCCGAGCTTGCCAAGGGGTTGGAGGACTTGGCTGCGGTTCGAAAGAGCATCGAGGAGGCATGAGCATGGCAGAGGTAAAGAAAATCGCAACCCGTGAGAGCTACGGCAACGGATTGGTGGAATTAGGAAAAGAACACGATAACGTCGTCGTGCTGGATGCGGATCTTGCCGGTGCAACCAAGACGGCAATCTTTAAGAAGGCATTCCCCGATCGTCACTTCAATTGCGGCATTGCAGAGTGCAATCTGGTGGATGTCGGCGCAGGTCTGTCGACGATGGGGCTCGTGCCGTTCGTCTCGACGTTTGCCATGTTTGCGGCGGGGCGTGCCTATGAGCAGGTGCGCAATACGATCGGATATCCTCATCTGAACGTCAAGATCTGTGCGACGCACGGCGGCATCTCCGTCGGGGAGGATGGTGCGTCGCATCAGTGCTGTGAGGATTTTGCTCTCATGCGTACGATTCCTGGCATGACGGTCATGTGTCCCTCGGATGATGTGGAAGCGCGCAAGATGGTGCGTGCCGCCTATGAGATGGAGGGGCCTGTCTACATCCGCTTCGGACGTGCGGCGACACCGGTCTACCATGCGGAGGGGTTCTCTTTTGCCGTCGGCAAGGGGGAAGTCCTGCAGGATGGCATGGACGTCGCGGTCATTGCCACGGGGATTCTTGTGCCGGAGGCAATCGAGGCAGGCAAGCGTCTTGCTGCCGAGGGCATCAGCGCGCGTGTGATCAATATGGCGACGATCAAACCGCTTGATACGGAGACGGTGATCCGAGCGGCGCGTGACTGCGGCAGGATTGTTACAGTGGAGGAGCATAATATCATTGGTGGGCTTGGCGAGGCCGTCTGCTCCGCACTCGCCGAGGAATGCCCCGTTCCTGTTCACCGCATTGGTGTTAATGATGTGTTTGGCCATTCCGGTCCTGCAGCGGCGCTGCTGAAGGAGTTCGGCCTGACCGCTGATTACATTACAGAGGCGGCGCGGATGCTGACAGGAAAATGAGCAGATCAGAAGATGCCTTCGATGGACGAGGGCATCTTTTTGTATTGCTGGGAGAAGGATGGATAAAATTGCTTGTAGATTCGGGGTGAATTGTTTATAATAGAAAGGGTTTATGTTTTCTATCTGAGAGGTTTTTTCATGAAGCGGGTTCCGTTCTTTGTTTTGATGACGGGCATTTTGCTTCTGCTTGCAGCAGCAGGGCTTACATATCTGTCCTCCAAACCGCAGGGAACAGCAATGGCGCGCCGTCCGCTCCAGGAGGTTACGGCATATACATCACTGCCGACGGAGGCAGCGGCGGCACTATCTGAAGTATATGAAAAAGAGTATAATATTCGAGTGAACTTTGTCGCGCTCTCTGCCGGGCAAGTATTGTCTCGTCTTGAAGAACAGTCGAAAGGGGGAAAGGATCCGGCGGCACTTGTCTTGGCAGATCGCGAGACTCTTGATCGTGCCGCTGCTGTAGGATATCTTGTTCCCTATCAGTCTGAGAAAAGTGATCAGGTAGCGGATGGCTTTCGTCATCCAAACGGTTATTGGACGGGAGTGTGGTATGATCCTGTCGTATTTGCTGTCAATCAGGATTATCTGCGTACACATCTTGACCTGCCAAACTCATGGAAGATGCTTGCAGAGCAAAAAGATATTCGTATCGGAACGACGGATTTTATGGCAGCAGATGCCGCATCAAATCTTCTCTACAGTATGATCGCTGAGTATGGAGAGCCACATGCTTTTGACATCTGGCGTAAGATTCAGCCACAAATTATGCAATATTCCAGATATCTGCATACTCCTGTACGTCAGGCAGGGATGGGGGAGGTAGATCTTTCTGTCGCCGTGCTCAGTGAAACTCTCCGCTATATCCATGACGACTATCCGATTCGCGTGCTTTATCCAACGGATGGGTCGGCAGCGGTGGTTTATGGTACAGGGATTGCCTTTCGTGCCGGAGAGCATGATGTGCAGACGGCAGAGGACTTTGCTGATTGGTTGCTGACGGATGAGGCGCAGCTTGCGCTTGCACGCCAGCATATCTATCTTTTGACAACAAACCCCGTGACGCTCTCATATCAGATGTTTGCGGGAAAGAATATCAATCTTTTTAAGAGCAAGCCGTATTTCAGCTCGGAAGAAAAGAAAGCCATGCTGGATCGGTGGATCAAAGAGGTACGATTTTACGAAGAGTAATAGCGGAGGAATGTGATCAGTGAAAGCAGGTTTTATCAGCCTTGGCTGTGCAAAGAATCTGGTCGATACTGAGGTTATGCTCGGCATCATGCGTGAACATGGCATCGATATCACCAATGAGCCATCGGAGGCGGATATCCTGATCGTCAACACGTGTGCATTCATTCAGTCGGCGAAAGAGGAATCGATCACGACGGTGCTTGGGATGGCAGACTACAAGGAGACGGGGCGCTGCCGCAGTCTTATTGTGGCGGGGTGTCTCGGACAGCGATACGGGCAGCAGCTTCTCGACGAGATCCCTGAGGCGGATGCTATTATCGGGACGGGGGCGTGGAGCCGTATCATGGAAGTGATCGAGGAGACGCTTAAGGGGCGCCGTCTTCTTATCGCAGGGAAGGACGACACGATCTACGATGCTAAGACACCGCGCTTGCGGACAACCCCGCACTATACCGCATATGTCAAGATTGCGGAAGGCTGTGACCATCGCTGCGCTTTCTGTGCGATTCCGCTTATCCGCGGCGGTTTCCGTAGCCGGCCGATGGAGGACATCGTGGCAGAGGGGCAGGAGCTTGCTGAAAATGGTGTACGCGAGCTTGTTCTTATCGCGCAGGACAGTGCGAACTATGGGCTTGACCGCTATCATGAACCGATGCTTCCGATGCTTCTCCGCGCACTTGCGAAGATCGATGGGATTGCGTGGATTCGTGTCCTTTATAGTTATCCAAAGTATTTTACGGATGAGTTGATTGAGGTTTTTGCAACGGAACCGAAGGTGGTAAAATACGTTGATCTCCCTCTGCAGCATGCTCATGATGCCGTACTGCGTTCGATGAATCGTCCTGATACACGTGCGGATATAGAGAAGCTGATCGATAAACTCCGTGCACGCATCCCCGGGGTAGCGATTCGTTCGACATTTATCGTCGGCTTCCCGGGCGAGACCGATGCCCAGTATCAAACGCTGCGCCGCTTTGTGGAGAAGCAGCGATTCGATAAGGTTGGGATCTTCACCTACTCCGAGGAAGAGGATACGCCTGCCGCCGCGATGGGAAAGAAGGTCTCTGAAGAGGTGATGCAGGAACGTTATCATGATCTCATGAGTCTGCAGAGCAAGATATCCGAGGAAATCAATATCGGACTTGAGCGGCAGGAGTTGGATGTTCTCATCGAAGGACACGATGCAGAGCAGTCGGGGATTGCGGTGGGGCGTTCGTATCGTGAGGCTCCTGAGGTCGATGGGCAGATCTACATTGAGGGTGATGCAGAGAGTGCGCCGGGCGAGATTGTCCGCGTCCGCCTCCTTCAAGGCTTTACCTATGATATTATTGGGGAGAGGGTGCAGTCATGTCGCTTGTGAGGGAACGTTTGCCGGATGATGTCGGGCAGCTGCTTTCTGCAAAAGGGTATACAATTTCCTGTGCGGAGTCCTGTACGGGCGGTTTGCTGACGAGTACGCTCACAGATGTGCCTGGAAGTTCGCACTATGTTATGGGCAGCGTTGTATCCTATTCCAATGCTGTTAAGTCCCGTATCCTGCACGTTCCGGAGGAGATCCTTTCAGCGTATGGTGCTGTTTCACCCGAGACGGCCCTGGCGATGGCGAAGGGAGTACGTTCCCTTATCCGAACAGATATCGGTGTTGGCATAACGGGGATCGCGGGGCCCGGTGGAGGCTCTGCAAAAAAACCGGTTGGCCTGGTCTATATTGCCGTAACAGTGGACGGAAAGAATGCCGTTCAAAAGAACCTTTTTACAGGCGTACGTACTGAAATCAAGTGCGCCGCAGTCAGTAAGGCTCTTGTCATGGTGCAGGAGATGCTCAGGGAGATGGATGAATGAATCACTATAAGAAACTCGCCGCAGCTTTGTCAATTTCGGTGTTCCTTTATAGCGGCTCCTATGCCGCCGCGGCTGAAGCGCCTGCGAATGCAGCGGCTCCTGCACAGGCGGCAGCTGAAACGATCGCGCCGGATGCACTGACTTATGCCTATGAGAGTGCAAAGTACGGCTACCGTATCATGTGTCCGCAAAAGCCGGTTGGTGTGATCCCGGCATCGGCGCTCTATGAAAACCGCGAGGGTGAGATTCTCGTATTCGACAATGAAGAGTACAATATTAAGTATGCATGGGTTGTTCTCGTCAATGCATTTTCAGATGAAACGGTACCGAACCTCAATACCATCAAGCCAGAGGAAGCGGTGAACCTGCTGGAGCGCATTCAGAACAGCAATGGCTATGAAGGGATCATGTTGATTAACCTTTCGGATACAAATAAAGCCATCTTTGCTATGACGGCGAAGGAGGTCGATATCGATGAGGACGGGGACGGTGTCATCGACGCAACGGCGAAGGCAGACAACCAGATGGCAGTACTTTTCTTCCGTGGCACGAATGGACAGCGCTACGGGCTGGAGCTCATTGATAATCCGATGCTTCGCGCGAAGTCCGTTGCCACCCTTATGGCGGGCGCACGCAGTATGAAGTAGCGCTGTAATTATGGGAGAGAATGAAAGAAGGAGAATGAATCATGAAGATCTCATCTAAAAAGACTATGCTTACCGCGGCCGTGCTGGTCACCATTTCTTCCGGCAGCGCATTTGCTGCAACACCGGGGACGGTAGACTCACAGGACCTCTTTCGTGCGAACCGTCTGGTGACGGATCATGTGAAAGCACCTGCGGTGGAGGAGAAAGCTGGCGCAGACCACTATGAAGCGTCCATCTCATCACAGCACAAAGATGCCTCTGTCCGTCCTGTCGGCACGGCTCCGGCCAAAAGTACCCCGCAGGTGACCCGCCTTCGTTGGGAGACGGTTGATGAGGGAATTGCAGCACGCAATAATGCACAGCCTTCGTTTACACTTGCTGCTCAGAAGGCGAAGCCTGTCATTATTACGGCAGCAGATGTCAAACGTGAGCAGAAGCTCGCGGCGAAGGAAGGTCGTCCACCACAGGAGCTCGTCGGAGATGTGAATCTGAAGCGCGGACCGATGCCCGTGGTTCCGGCGCGTCCAGCACAGCCGCCGATGCAGAAGCAACCAATGCAGACACCTCCACCGCAGGAGCGCGTTGTCCCGATGCCGCCGCCCGCCGCTCCTGCCACTACTGTGCAGGCACAGCTTCCGCCGCAGCCTGCAGATGCTGAAGGCCGGCCGGAACGACAGCGGTATCAGCAGTTGCCGCGCGAGTTTACATTGAATGCCCCTGCAACGTCTCCTGCTGTTCCGCAGCAGCCGCAGCAATTCTCCTCCATGAATGAGTCTTCCCATCTTGCACCGCCCATTACGCGGGATGTATCTCCGGTTCCTGAGCATACGGTTCGTCCAGAAGGGGTTCCTGCATACTCTGCACGTGAAGTAATACCGGCAGAGAGCCTTGAAGGAATCTCGGAGGAGGTACGTCGTCACATTCTTGCAGGTCAGCTTGCGATGCAGGTGCAGCTCAGGCGTGATCCGAGTGTCACAGGCGTGCAGGCTCTGACGCGAGTGCTGCGTGAGAGCACGAAGCTCACACGTCTGCAGAAAATCGATTTCCTTATTGGTTTCGGTCGCGCGCTGCACCAGAGTGGTTTGCCGCGTCAGCAGGAGTCGCTGCTGATCAAGACGATAGCAGAGGCCTTCTGATCAGTTGGGATTTACGGGATGAGTGATGAGCATGAAACAGTTTAATATCGCAGTGATTGCAGGGGATGGAATTGGTCCTGAGGTCATTGCCGAAGGGAAAAAGGTTTTTTCCGGTATTGCACAGATGGATGGCAGCTTTTCCGTCTCATTTGAGGATTTTCCATGGGGCTGTGAATACTATCTGAAGTCCGGTGAGATGATGCCGAAGAAAGGTCTTGACCTCCTGCGCAGCTACGATGCGATCTATCTGGGAGCCGTCGGTTATCCCGGTGTTCCGGATTATGTATCGCTCGGGGATCTCCTGCTCCGTATTCGCCGCGGCTTTGATGAGTACATCAATCTGCGTCCGGTACGACTTCTCCACGGTGCGCCGTGCCCACTGGCGGACGCTTCTCCAAGCGATATCGATATGATCGTGGTGCGCGAAAACAGTGAGGGAGAATACGCGAATGTTGGTACGCGTCTCTACCCTGGAACGTCGCGCGAGACGGCACTTCAGACGGGAGTGTTCTCACGTTATGGCTGTGAGCGCGTCATACGTTATGCCTATGAGCTGGCGCGCAGAGAGAAGCGTTCGCTCACCTCAATCTCTAAGGGAAATGCACTGCGTTACTCGATGGTATTTTGGGATGAGATCTTTGCTGAAGTCGGAAAAGAGTACCCTGATGTCGAGACACACACCCTTCTTGTTGATGCGGCGAGTATGTTTTTTGTCAAAAATCCAAAGCGGTTCGGTGTTGTTGTGACCAGCAATCTCTTCGGCGATATTCTCACCGATCTCGGTGCTGCCATTGCGGGGGGGATGGGCCTTGCTGCGGGGGCAAACCTCAATCCGGAGCGACGCTTCCCATCGATGTTCGAGCCGATTCATGGAAGTGCGCCCGATATTGCGGGGCAGGGAATTGCGAACCCATTGGCATCGATTTGGTCGGTTGCTCAGATGTTGGAGTTCCTCGGTGAAAAGGAATGGGCGGAGCGCGTCCTCCGTGCCATTGAAACGCTGCTCGTGGAGAAGAAGACGCTGACACCGGATCTTGGCGGAACGGCATGTACATCAGACATTGGCAGTGCGGTGCTTGAGGTTCTGGCACGCTGAGTGATGTGAAATATGCGGGGGGTTCGATCACCCCCCGCTCTATTTATATGGATGGAGTGTGTAGCAGATGGCACAGCAGATACGAAAAGCGGTTATTCCGGCAGCAGGGTATGGAACACGTTTTCTTCCTGCGACGAAGGCAACGCCGAAGGAGATGCTGCCCATTGTCGATAAGCCGACCATCCAGTATATTGTGGAGGAAGCCCTGGCAAGCGGAATTGAGGACATTTTGATCATCAGCGGACACGGAAAACGCGCCATCGAAGATCATTTTGACTCTGCACCGACACTGGAGCATGAACTCATGCGCAAGGGGCGACAGGATCTTTTGGATGTCCTGCGTGAGACGACAGATGTCAATGTCCACTATGTCCGCCAGAAGTACATGCGTGGTCTGGGGGATGCAATTCTGTGTGCGCGTTCCTTTATTGGCAATGAGCCGTTTGCCGTCCTCCTTGGTGATGATGTCGTCTATCATCCGCAGCGTTCTGCGCTGCGTCAGCTGATCGATATCTATGAGGAGACGGGGCGTTCTGTCCTTGGGTGTCAGATCGTCGCGGATGCACAGGTTTCCTCCTATGGTATTGTGGCAGGAACGATGGAGAATGCCCGCCTGATGCGTGTTTCCGATATGATCGAGAAGCCGGCACTTGCGGAGGCACCGAGCCGTATGGCAGTACTTGGTCGGTACATCATCCGCCCTGAGATTTTCTCCATCTTGCAGAATACGGAGCCCGGCAAGGGAGGGGAAATTCAGTTGACTGATGCACTTAAGGTGCTTGCGCAGCAAGACACAGTCTATGCCTATAATTTTGAGGGACGCCGCTATGATCTGGGAGATAAGCTCGGGTTCTTGGAGGCGACGGTGGAGTTCGCTCTGCGCCGCAGTGATCTCGGTATCCCATTCCGCGCTTATCTCAAACGGTTAGCGGAAACACTGTGAGGCGATTGTATTGCAGAAGGAACATCAGGCAAATCTGGCCCTCGCACTTAGTGCCCTCGGTGCTGTTGGGACGGCAGGACAGGGGAGCAGTCTCCTCCTATCGACACTGCATCATGGCTTTATCGCGGCGACGATCGGCGGACTGGCGGACTGGTTCGCCATCAAGGCAATCTTCGGCCGACCTCTTGGCATCTCGCACCGAACAGATATTCTGCGTCGGAATCGCGGGCGGATTATGGAGTCGATCGTTGCGTTCTCCTCGGAGGATCTCCTCAGCAAGAAGAATATTATGGCGGTCATTGAGCGCGAGAATATGGGGGCAATGCTCGCAGACTATTTGCTGCATCGCGGCGGGGAGGAACGTCTGACAGACACGGCCATCGATGTGCTCCGCTATGCGGCAGCAGATCTTGACAGTATGCGCATTGCGCATGAGCTGACGCCGTACGTGAAACAGGCACTCTATCAGCTGCCGCTTGAAGATCATGCAGGAGATCTGATGGCGCTCTTTACAGAGCAGCATCACACGGAGCGGATTTTTCAGGTGCTCGTCCGTGTCGGGATCCAGTTGGTGCAGACCCAGCTCTTTCAAGAGATCCTTCATGACAATATAGCTTCTATTCGTGAGAAATATGAGGGCGATGGGATGATCCGCGCTCTCGTGCTCTCATTCGTAGACGATATGATGATTGCATCGTGGGTCACAGAACGGCTGCAGGAAATTCTGACAGCGGCATTAGAGACGGAGAATCCGCGTCACCACGAAGGCGTCCAGGCACTCTCTGCGTTCTTTGTTTCGCTCGGCGATCATGGTGATTTTCGTGTGACGATGCGTCGAGCGAAGGAGCACCTGATTGAGGATATTGACATGGAGTCCATTTTGGCGGATTTCATCGAGAGCCGCATGAAAGGGAATCATCCGTTCTGGATTCCCTACGTGCGAGAGTTTCTGCATAAGAAAATTGAAGCGTTCGCCCATTCTGCCCCATGGCAGGGTCGTGTCGACCGATGGATGAAATCGCTCGCGGAGGGAGAGGTCGAGAAACATCACGGGATGATTGCCCGCTTTGTGCGCGACTACCTGAACCAGAAGTCGGACGATGAGCTCGTTTTATTCGTAGAAGGGAAGGTACGCACCGATCTTCAGATGATCCGCATCAATGGGGCTGTGGTCGGCGCAGCAGTCGGTATGGCACTTTCCCTCATCGTCTGCATGACGGAAAGGATGTGGGGGCTTTGATGCGTACGTGGAATAAAGCGGATGCTGCCCTGCTGCTCTCGGCAGTGCTCTTTCTGTGTGCTCTTTTTCTCCATGTCAGGTTTATGGATTCCTTCTGGGCGCGTGCACTGCTTGCAGTGAGCGAAGCGGCACTGGTCGGCGGGGTTGCAGACTGGTTTGCAGTGACGGCGATCTTTCGGAAGCCGCTCGGCTTTCCTTACCATACAGCACTTTTGCCGCGCCGCCGCGACAGCTTTGTCCAATCTATTGTAACGATGGTTCAGAAGGAATTCTTCTCCAAGCGCAAGATCTTCCATCACATGGAACAGATGCATCTCTTTCCGATGATGCAGAACTATCTGCGTCAACCGGAGACAGAGGCGCGGATGACGGGTATGGTGCTCCATTTTATCCATGTTTCTTTGCTGCGTCGTAAAAACGCACCGGTTGTCTCCTATCTTTCGTCCCGTTTGAAAGGTTTTTTTCTGCAGGAAGATCCTGCCATGCTGGTGCGGCGCCTCGACGAGCTTCTGCGCGAGAAGGGATGGGATAAAAAAGCCCTGACAAGTATCTCACGGATGCTTGTCAGGGAGGCGGCGTCAGAGGAGACGTATGTCTCCATAAGGATTGTGCTGGAGCAGCTGGAGCGGGAAAAGATCGGCGACGGTTTTCTGTCGCATATTCTCACTTTGACAAATACAATCAATTTGGATGAGGGGGCAGAACTGATTCAGCAGCACACATGTCATGTTCTCGACGAGCTGGGACGGGATGATTCGCCGCTGCAGAATCATGCGGCAGAGCTGATCCATAATGCGCTCTCTGATTTCGGGCGGGATGAGGAACTCGCCGCACTCGTGCGCGAGCTGCAAAAGAGATTGGCAGAGACACTTCCCATCGATGCGTCGATTGAGCGTATTCTGAGCGGCCTGCGGACACATGTGCAGGCTGATCTCCAGCGTGACGTGGATCCGATGGAGGAGCACATGCCGGCCTTTTATCAGCAGCTGCGCAGCATACTCCATGAGGAGTATCAGCGGATGCTGATGCTCCTCATGGAGCACAGCGATCTGCAGCAGATCATGACACGCCTGATGTATGATCTCATCGCACGGTCAGCTCTCCACGCACAGGCATTGGTCGGTATCGTTGTGTCCGACGCGCTTATGTGCCTCACAGATGAGGAGCTGAATCGTCTTGTCTATGACAAGGTGGAGCAGGACTTTCTCTGGATCCGTGTCAATGGCTCTCTCGTCGGCGGCTGCATCGGTTTGCTTCTTTTCCTCGGAGCGCAGGTATTTAGATGAAATACATCAGTGTCTCGCTGTTCTCCTCGCGTTTCCACGCAGTAAGGAGATCCTCAAGTGTTACAGCGTCGAGTGTATTGTGAATGTTTTGATCGAGTACGTCGAAGAGGTCACGGGAAAGGATGAAGTTCAGCTTCTCCATCTTTTCGGAGGCACTTCCCGTTCTTTCGATCAGAGCAATTTCAATGGCAGACAGGATCTCGTAGGCAGTGATGGCATGTGGCGGCCTCGCCAACTGATAGCCGCCCTGTGATCCCTTGATGGAGTTGACAAGCTTGCTGCGTTTGAGAAGAGAAAACACCTGCTCGAGATAGATTTTTGAAATGCCAAGATGTTCCGATATGCTGATGATGGTGACAGGGGAGGAGGTGCCGTAGCTGCGCGCCAAAAAGACCATTGAGGCGATTCCATAGCGGCCCTTCGCTGAGATTTTCATATCGATGCTTCCTTCTAAAACATATTTTTTATAGCTATATAATATGTTAATATACGGTGAATGTCAAATAAAAATCCCCTCTTCCGTTTGGATGAGGGGATTTCGTATACGTACCTTAGCGCTTCGAGAACTGGGAAGCCTTACGTGCCTTTTTGAGACCATACTTGCGGCGCTCCTTCTCACGCGGGTCACGCGTGACGAAGCCTGCTTTCTTGAGCGCGGGGCGCAGCTCTGCGTCCATCTCAATCAGTGCGCGTGTGATGCCGTGACGGATCGCACCCGCCTGACCGGATGCACCGCCGCCAGCGACATTGGCGATGACATCATATTTATCGACGGTTTCCGTCAGATTCAGCGGCTGGCGAACAATCAGCTCAAGCGTCTTAAGCCCGAAGTACTCTGCCATCTCACGGCCGTTGATGGTAACCTTGCCGTCTCCAGGAACGAGACGTACACGAGCGACCGAGGTCTTGCGGCGACCCGTTCCATAATAAGTGACTTGTGCCATTGAACAGATTCCTCCTTATACAAAACTCAGCGAATATCAAACTTCAGCGGTTCGGGCTTTTGTGCTGCATGGGGATGCTCCGGACCGGCGTAAACGTTGAGCTTGCGGAAAATCTGTGCGCCGAGACTGTTCTTCGGAAGCATGCCCTTGACCGCGTGTTCAATGACACGGACAGGAAAGCGATCGAGCATCTGGCCGGCCGTGGTAAAGGTCGTGCCGCCCTGATAGCCGGAGTGGCGGAAGTAAGTCTTGTCCGTCAGCTTCTTTCCCGTGAACTTTACCTTCTCAGCATTGATGACGATGACGTAGTCGCCGGTATCAACATGAGGTGTGTAGATGGGTTTATTCTTGCCGCGCAGAACCTTTGCGATCTCCGCTGCAAGACGTCCGACCGTCTGGTTCTCTGCATCTACGACATACCACTTGCGCTCAATCTCGGCAGCTTTTGCCATAACCGTGGTTTTCACGTAATTCCCCCCTAGAGAGTAAGAGTTTTCAATGTTGGTTGATGCGATATGCACTCACGCTTCCGGGGCTAATGGATACATGAAAAAATATCACACGTCGCTATTCTAAGAAATTTTTACACGAATGTCAAGAAATTTTCTCCATAGCGCGCTTTACTTTTTCTGCCACACCATGCATTTTTATTTTCGGTACGGAACATGCCGCAATACGCACGCCCATTTTCAGCGGAACGGCGAAGATGAGATCCTCGTGGAGGGCATCGCAGACGGCCTGTGGATCACCCGAAGGAATGGCGAGGAAGAAGCCGCCCTTGTAGGGGAGGGCGGGCAGACCGCACGCCGCAGCCTCCTGCATGAAGATGTCGCCGCGCTCCTGTACAAGGCGGTATAGTGCGTCGCGCTCACTTTCATAGGTGGCATACGCTGCGCTGTCCTGCTGAATGCGCGTCAGAAGCGTCATCGCACCGCGGTTGATGTTCGACCACGTTGCGCGTGCAGTATACTTGCTGATCTCGCTGAACTCATCGATGACCGTCTTGCTTGCAGAGAGGGCAATGAGTGCGCCGCAGCGCTGTCCGTAGAATGTATACGCCTTGGACATGGAGAACGCAAAGAGTGTCAGGATGTTTTCGGGGAGTCCTGCAAACTTCTGCATGAAGGCACGCGTCGCATACTTTTCGCCTGCAAAGTCGATGTAGGCGATATCGACGAGGATCTGGATCTTCTTTCCGGTCTTTGCCTGTGCTTTGACCGTGTCCAGAACGTGATCCCAGTCCTCCGCAGAAAGGCTGTATCCCGTCGGGTTGTGCGCAGGTGTGTTGAGGATGATGAGCAGGCTGTCCTGTCTTTTGCAAAGGGCATCGACTGCCGCAGAGAACGCTGGATGATTGAAGTTGTTGGCTTCGTCGAACAGCGTGAAAGTCGTGACAGAGGAGCCAAGTTCCTGACAAATGATGTTGTACGTTCCCCAGAACCAGTCCGAGGTGAGCACCCGATCGCCGCGCTCGACGTAGTCGTCGACGGCGGTGCGCAGAGCTCCCGTTCCGCCTGCCGTTGCGACGGCGGCGAGATAGCCCGCAGGACGCTTGCCGGCAAATGTAATGTCGATGGCAGCCTCGAGATACTCCGGGAGCCCTGAGATCGGCGCATAGGCGATATAATCCTCAATGGGGAGGGAGCGGAAGACGCGCTCCACTGTCGGCAGATGCGCCAATTTTCCGTTGTCGTCCATGACGGCGCCGATTGTCGCGTTGATCACGCGCTCCTCGCCATGTTCTGCGATTGCGGCGCGGCACGCCGCATTGGCTCCGAAGATCGCGTCCTTCAGTCGGCGCGGCGCCGCGTGTGATGCTGCCATTTGAATTGCCATGTTTATGCTCTCCTTTTCGATGGAAAGCACGGATCATCGTATCCTCCACTGGGGGAGGGCATCGTTGATCCGTGCCGTCGTAGCGTAATATGATGATAGCGCGCGGCTCTCCTTATGTCCACAAGCCACGCAGGTGTATACACGTATTCTTATGCCTCGTTCGGAAAGAACTCGTCGTGGATGCGGTTGACGGCGTCCTTGACACTGCCGCCTTTGATGAGGCAGGAGATACTGATCTCGGAAGTGCTGATGATCTCGAGGTTGATGCCTGCATTGGAGAGTGCACCGAACATGCGGGAGGCGATACCGGGGTTGCCGAGCATTCCGGCTCCGACAATAGAGATCTTCGCGACATCATTGTCAATGGACACACCAGATGCGTGGATATCTGCTGAAATCCCTTCAACAACGCGGCGCGCTTCCTCGGCGTCAATGGATGCCACCGTGAATACCATGTCGGTCACATTGGAGTCGGCACTGCGGATGCTCTGCACAATCATGTCCACATCGATGTTTGCATCGGCGAGAGCTGAGAAAATCTTGTATGCAACACCTGGGACGTTGGAGACACCAAGTACCGTAATCTTTGAGACATGCTCGTCATGTGCGACACCGCGAATGATAAAGGACTTTTCTTCCACTGTATATTCCTCCCTAATGATGGTTCCGGGTTCTGCAGTAAAGGTCGAACGAACGTGGATGGGGATGCCGTAGAGCTGTCCCATCTCCACCGAGCGCGGCTGCATGACGCCCGCGCCGAGACGCGCCATCTCGAGCATCTCGTTGTAGGTGATTTCCTTCATACGGCGTGCGCCCTTGACGATGCGCGGGTCAGCGGAGTAGATGCCGTCAACGTCCGTGTAGATCTCACAGGCATCCGCACCGATTGCACCCGCGATTGCCACGGCAGAGGTATCCGACCCGCCGCGTCCAAGCGTCACAGGGTTGCCGTCGGCATCTGTGCCCTGAAATCCGGCGATAACGACGATGTTGCCCTTTTCAAGCTCCTCGTGAACGCGTTTTGGCTCAATTCCGAGAATACGCCCCTTGGTATGTGCATGATCTGTACGCATTCCTGCCATGCCGCCGGTGAGGGAAATGGCGGGCTGCCCCAAGGCACGGAACGCCATCGCGAGCAACGCAATCGAGACCTGCTCGCCCGTCGTCATGAGCATATCCATCTCGCGGGTGTATTGATAGGGGGTTTTCACCACCTCGCCGGCCAGTGCGATGAGATCATCTGTCGTATCGCCCATGGCAGATACCACCATGACAATGCGGTCATCGGGGGCTTTCTCACGCAATATACGTTTTGCTACATTCTTGATCTTTTCCGGGGTAGCCACCGAACTTCCGCCAAACTTCTTTACAATTAATGACATACAATATCCCCCTATGGATTGGTATAATTCCCATCATGGTGAATTCTCAACGCATTATACGCCAAAATGCGCCGTATTTCAATAACCCTTTGATTTACAAGGGATGTGCAGGACTTTCTTTAAGAAAAGGGGGGTGGAAAAATTTTCTGTTTCCTTAGCGATTGATGCATAGCACATAATACAAATGTATGGTGTTTTTTTGCCATTGCTTTTTTTGTCATGACCTCGTATAATAAAGAAAAGGAAGTGAGTGCCTAGCACGTTGCTTCTCTATATATTGCCTTTTAAGAGGTCCTGTGAGGCCTTAAGGGAGTTTTCAATGAAATATTCGACGCGGTCATTCGAATTTATTTTGGATGCAAAGCTTTCTTATGCCTTTCTTTCGGCGTGAGAAGGCTTTTTTGTTGAAAGGGGATGCACATGGGACAGGAGTTATCGCTCAAAGGACGGGATGTGCTTGGTCTGGGAGATTTTTCCGCCGAGGAGATCCGTCTGGTTCTCAGTACGGCGCGAGAAATGAAGAATATCGTCGGACGTGACATCAAGAAGGTGCCCGCACTGCGAGGCAAGGCGATAGTGACGCTTTTTTACGAG
>ERZ773070.174-NODE-174-length-49540-cov-9.682833_pt1 | contig 49540 bp, 45 predicted proteins | sample MGYA00580618_ERZ773070 | MGnify/ENA primary metagenome ERZ773070 (study PRJEB29015, sample SAMEA2738023) | human oral metagenome | biome: human oral; feature: human-associated habitat; material: dental | place: China | collected 2019 ...
TTACCGTTCTAATACCAGCCTACAACGAAGAAGCGGTGTTGCCGCAGTTATTCGCACGTCTAAAAGATTTGCAAAAAACGATCAAAAAATACCGACTAGAAATACTATTCATTAACGACGGCAGCAGCGATGACACCTTAGCTATGATTCAAAGAGAAGCCAAAAAGAATTCTTCAATTGCTTATGTTAATCTATCGCGCAATTTCGGCAAGGAAGCTGGCATGCTAGCTGGGTTTGATTATGCCAAAGGCGATGCAGTAGTAATTATTGACGCTGATTTACAAGATCCGCCCGAGCTAATTCCGCAAATGATTGAACTCTGGGAGCAAGGATACGACGATGTTTACGCGCGGCGCCGTAGCCGCCAGGGTGAAACTTGGCTCAAGAAAAAAACCAGTGAGTGGTACTACCGTATTTTGCAAAAGTCGACGCGAATTCCAATTCAGCGCGATACTGGCGATTTTCGCTTGCTTGATCGGCGCTGTGTTGAAGCTCTCAAGCTGCTGCGCGAATCGCAGCGCAACACCAAGGCCCTTTTTAGCTGGATTGGTTTCAATAAAAAAGAATTACTTTACGATCGCGACCCGCGCGCTGCCGGCGATACCAAATGGAACTATAGCAAACTGATTAATCTCGCTATTGACGGCGTCACTAGCTTTACCACTGCGCCTCTACGAATGTCGTCGATTTTGGGAATGATTATATCATGCGGTGCATTTTTGTATATTCTTTATCTGCTAATTCGACCTCTATTCGGCGTACCTACTGGCGCTGGCTATTCATCGCTAATGGCAGTAATCTTGTTTCTCGGCGGCATCCAGCTGATTAGCCTAGGCATTATCGGCGAGTACGTTGCTCGAATTTTTAGCGAGTCCAAGAACCGGCCTGGTTACTTTGTCGAGGAATATCATGAGGCTAAGCGTGAAAAATAAGGCGCAAATTGGTCGTTTCGCTATCGTCGGCACAATAAATACGGTAATTGATTTTGGGTTATTATTTTTACTAACCTTTCTAGGACTACCGAAACTAGCCGCCAATACTGTCTCGACCGGTACTGCCTTTGTTTTTAGCTTTTTCGCTAACAAAAAGTACACCTTCAAATCCACTAGCAAAAATATCAAATATGAGATAGTTTCTTTTGTGATTGTTACGCTATTTGGCTTGTGGGTGCTCCAAAACGGTATGATTTGGCTGACTACGCCGCTAATCAAAAACCTCATAACTAACGAACAAATTTCCTTGTTTGTTGCTAAATTATTTGCCACGGCCGTCTCTTTGATTTGGAATTATTGCCTATACGAGCGAATTGTTTTCAGAAAGGAATCATTATGAGTCATATCGCTATTGATGCCCGCGTTATCAACTCTGGGACTGGTACTTACGTGGTTAAGCTGCTAGAATATTTGCAAAAAATCGACCACCAGAATACTTATAGTGTACTCGTGCCAACCAAAGATAAAGACTATTGGCAGCCAACTAACCCGAATTTTAACGTCCTAACTATCGATTTCAAAAACTATTCGTTAGCTGAACAACTTGGTTTCAAAACCTTTCTCGATGACCTCAGTCCAGATTTAGTGCATTTTTGCATGCCACAGCAGCCAATCCGATATCGCGGCAAGCACGTCACTACCGTTCATGACATGACACTGCTTAATACTTATAATTCCGACAAGAACTGGCTAGTTTTTCATGCTAAACAACTAGTCGGCCGCTGGGTATTCAAGAAAATTGCCAAGACTAGCCAGCATATTATCACCGTGTCAAACACTACCAAACACGAATATCAAGCATTCTGCGGGATAGCTGATGATAAAATTACAACGATTTATGAAGCTGCCGAGATTCATCGGGGCGGCCTACAGCCATACAAAACACCGTTTACGCGTTTTATTGCTTATGTCGGCCAGCAGCCTGATTACAAAAATATCCGCCGCCTGGGTGACGCCCACCAAAAACTACTACAAAAATACCCCGACCTAGGATTAGTGCTGGTTGGCCGGATTAACGCTGCCACTCAGCGCAACAAAGACTATTTTGAATCAAAAAAGTACAAAAATATTCACTTCACCGGCTTTATACCTGATGCTGAACGCGACTGGATCTTCACCCGGTCGCTAGCATATGTCTTCCCGTCGCTGCTCGAGGGCTTCGGCTTGCCGCCATTAGAGGCAATGGCCTACGGTACGCCAGTTGTTTCAAGTAACGCTTCTTGCATGCCAGAAATTCTCGGCGACGCGGCAGTATACTTTGATCCGCTTGATATTGAGGACATTGCCAGCAAGATTGATACCGTTATTACCGATAAATCACTGCGCAATACTTTGTCTAAAAAAGGCAAGCAACAAGTGGCTAAGTATTCTTGGCGGCGAATGGCCGAGCAAACTTTGCAAGTTTACGAAAATGCTATCAACAGCTAGAGTCTCATCTCTTTGAAGGCTTTTTGCGCTAAATCGTACATAGTCTGATATACAGCAATATCGGCACCCTGCTCGGCAGTATGCAGATAAATCACATTATCAACAACCTCAATTGAGACTTCGAAACCAAGCGCTGCCAATTGCTCCATGTACGTCGGGTTGAGCAGCTCAAAGCTAGCTGCTTGGTCGGTATTAGAAGCATACACCTCATATAACTCATTAAACTTGCCCCACTCCATTTCGACTTTTTCCAAACCGCGAACACCGCCGAAACGCATCATTTTCTTGCGACGAACAATAATTTGGCCGTAATCTTTCGGTACGTTAATTTGAGCGATAACTACCGATGAGCTATCAGTGGCACGCTGGTAAGTATACAATTGCACAAGCAATGATTCTTTATACAAGCCGACCACATGGTTATTAATATCTGATGTACCAAATTGCGCACCGTTAAATAGTTGACCGCGCTTTGGTATAAACAGCCAGCCCATATCAGCGCTATAGCAATAATTATTCTGGCGGGCAAATTGATCGATTTGCGGATTATACATCGCTGGGTTAGCTGTCGCCTGATCGACGCCGTCTAGTAACCAATCTTTGCCATGGCGGCGGAATCGCCAATATTCAGTGAACATACTATTGTCGGTAAATAATGTCTGATTGGTAGCGTTATCAACCAGCGAATCTTTGGCGCTCGCCGAAAAACCAATCGTTACTGTATCTTGGCTATCATCAGGCGAATCTAACATATCAACCACCTCAGCGTCGTTCACTACTATATCTGACATTTGGTTTGTCCGATTCATTAGCTGCAGTGTATAAATCATCAAACCAGCATGATAAGCATAGTTTTCGGTGGTATAGGCTTTAATCGCTTCGCTATCTTGTTTCGCCCAATCGCTTTGGTAGCGCAGGAATACTTGCTTGGCGTGATCGATTATCTGTTGTTCGTTCCATACTGGATCGGCAGCGCTAGCTTGCGTAAGTTTATCGCGCAAAAACTTGCTTTGCTTAATCTTATTAAACGCCTCATAAAGTCCAGTAACCATACCGACGAGCGCTCCTAGAGCGATAGTTACACCTACCCAACCTCTAGCAATCAACACGAAGGTTATTACTATCAGGACAAAACCAATCACGTTCGCAGCCACAAACCGCGTACCCTCTTGGCCTATGTGCTTGCGCAGCGCCGAACCGATACAATAAGCTGGCACGAAGCCAATCATCGCTATACCGGCCAGCAAACCGCCGCCTCCGCCACCGCCAGAACCACCGCCCGAGCCGCCAGATCCACCGCCGCCAGCACGAGCAAAGAGCTCGATATTTGTCAAAAATAAATGTTCCATCGAGCTCCTTACTTTTAATTTATTATTTTATAATTAAAATTTGACTTCAACTGGCTTTTCAATTGCTGCCCGTTCGCTTTCGCTAACGTCGAAGAATTCTTTATCAGCGTTAAATCCTAGCATTCCAGCGAAAATATTAGTCGGGAAGACTTTGCGCTTGGTGTTGAATTGGGTGACGTTAGCATTGTAAAAGCGGCGCGAGGCAGCAATTTTATCTTCGGTGTCGGTAATTTGCGCTTGCAGCTCCATAAAGTTGCTAGAAGCTTTCAGCTCCGGATAATTTTCGGATACCGCGAATAAGCTTTTGAGCGCCATAGTTAATTCACCGTCGGCCTTGGCTGCTTCAGCCGGGTGTGTTGCCGACATGATAGCCGAGCGCGCCTCGGTGACTTTTTCGAAAACGCCGCTCTCGTGCGCCGCGTAACCTTTAACAGTTTCAACGAGGTTCGGGATTAAGTCGGCGCGGCGCTTCAACTGCACCGAAATACCGCTCCACGACTCGTCAGTTTTGATATTTAGCTTGACCAAGCTATTATACATGCCGATTACCGCGCCGATCACGACAACCAGCAGGATAACCACCACAGCTACGATTATTAGTACAGCAGCCATACTCCAATCCTTTCCTTTATACTTATGATTATACCGCTAAGAACTCGCTTGCGCAATAATAATATAGCGCTGGCGGCCTTCGCCCTCAGAGTAAGTGCGAATATCACTGTATTCAGCCGCTATCCGGTGAACAATCCGGCGATCAGCAGCGTTAATATGAGCAACATGCGAATCGCCGGTGCGGCGCACTTCTTCGATCCAACCGCGAGCCTTTTCGGCAATTTTTTCTTCGCGCTGCTTCTTATAGCCGGCAATGTCGACGATAACGCGAGTAACCGCCGCATTATTATTGCGCAGCACTGTCGATACCATGTATTGCAAGCTGCGTAGCGTCTCGGCATTACGGCCAATCAAAATACTATTGAGGTCGCTGCTAGCAATGTCAATCGATAAAATATCATCCTGATAGCTAGTCTCGACCTCTATATTTTCGCCAAAAAACGACAAAATATCCTCGACAAATTTCTTGGCATAGGCAATTGATTGTTCTTTATCCATACTTCTCCTTTCCTACTTCGCCTTAATCCGCGTGATGTGCGCTTCTTTAGCTTTTTTCTCGCGGGTTTTGGCTTTTTTCGATTTTTTGGGAGCGCTAGCCTCTTCGGCAATTTCGTGCATTTCTTCAACATCTTTTCGCAGCAAGAAATGCTGCTGGGCAGCCGCCACCAAGTTAGACGCCGTATAGTAAAGCGCCAATGCTCCTGGTAGCCCCACCATGATCAAGAACATCATTACCGGCATAACCTTCATCATGCCGCGCGTCATAATACCGCTCATCTCGGTCGGATCGGCCTCTTTACCCTCAGCTGCCTCTTTCATCAAATCGCGGAAACGCTTTTGGTTTTTACCAGCAGTTGGCGCGGTTTGCTTAGTGATAATATACTGAGTAATTGCCGATACGGCCGCCAAAGCCAACAAGAAAAAGTCGATGCCGTGGTTGCTAAAAGTTGTCTTAGTCAAATCGATAAATCCGAGCATTGTATGATTGAAATTAGCTGGATTCTGGATAATCGACTGAATGACATCAATATTTTTGATTGGCTCGTAAAGGTATTGGCTAATCACTTCGCTTTTGAGAGAGATAATGATTCTAATCACCTGGTAAAGTCCAATAAATATCGGCAACTGGATAACTAGTACTAACACCGAACGCATCGGCTTAATACCATAGCGTTTGTATAGTTCCATTTGCTGCATGGCTTCGGCCTGGCGGTCGCCTTTGGTATTTTTCTTGATCTTAGCCAACTCCGGTTGCATTTTGCGCATCAGCTTGGTTTGGTTGAGCTGGCTTTTGATCAGCGGATACATCACAAACCGCAGAATAATTGTAAAGATAATAATCGCCAGCCCGAAATCGTGCCACGGAATGATACTATACAATAACATTAGCGCGTTAAAAATCGGCTGGACAATCAATAATTGGAATAAATCATGCATAAAAGCCTCGTATTCTCCTCTCGGCAAGTACTTATCTATACCATTATATCATCTCTTTGGCTGACAACTACCGAATCAAGCGATGATTTGCGCAAAAATAGCATCAAGCGATGATTTCAGATCGCCAGGCGCCAAACTTAACGCTTCGCCGTTGGTAACAATCACTGCGATATCGACGTTTTTAACGCGAGGTAAAACATCAATCCGTAAGCGTTCATAAACGCGGCGGCGGATACGATTGCGCCCAACTGCTGATTTATGAACTTTTTTACTAATTACTACTGCAAAGCGCGGCTGCTGGCGGCGGGAATTGGTAATATATCTGACCGTGAAATAACGCGACCTAACTGCTTGGCCGTTTTTGTACAAAAATTTCAAGCTGCCATGCCCGTGAAATCGATATTTTGACGCAATCATACAATAAATTCCATTATAGCAAAATAGCGCCGAAAATTAGCGCTATTTACCTGTAGTTACCTCGACTAGTTAGAGTGCGATACGAGCACGGCCTTTAGCTTGGCGGCGCTTGAGTACAGCCCGGCCAGCTTTGGTTGCCCGACGGGCACGGTAGCCGTGCGTCTTGACGCGGTGTCGAGTATGCGGTTGAAAAGTTCGCTTTGGCATAATGACAGTTATTATAGCAATTTCACGATCAATAATCAATATTTGATTGCTAATCTGTCGAGATTATACTATCGCTATATAAATTATCCACATTTTTGGCTGGTTTGTCCACAAATTTAACAGAGGTAGCGCTAAATTGTGGAAAAACTCACCTCTGTTTAATCGCCTACATAACTACTAATAAATGTAATGTTCTTATAGTTGTGGAAAACTCGTGAATCAGCTATCATAGAGATAAGTTATTAACAGCTTGTGAGGGTATAAGTTTTAGATGAATAATTCATTATGGCAAAGTGTCCTGGGGGAAATCGAGCTTTCGGTATCGCACGCGAACTTCAAAACCTGGTTTCGTGATACTGAGCTGCTATCTTACGATAATGGCACGGCAACTATCGGCGTTGTTAATGTCTTTGCTAAATCACAGCTCGAAAAGCGTTTCGATACGCAAATCCGCGAGATCCTCAAGAAAAATAACCCTAATATCAAAGATGTTAATTACAAAGTCAAAAATACTAAGAAAAAAATTACCAGTCGTGAAACTACTGCTTCGCTGCGCGATCGCGCTAACGAGTTAATTAGCCGCGCGCCAGTTAACGCCAAAACACCCACCGCCAATACCACCCTTAACCCGCGCTACACTTTTGATAATTTCGTGGTTGGTTCGTGCAACGACCTCGCCTACACTGCTTGCCAGGCAGCCGCCGCCAATCCTGGCGCCAAGTATAACCCGCTTTTCATCTACGGCGGTGTTGGCTTGGGCAAAACTCACTTGATTCAAGCTGTCGGCAACGCCATCATCAAGCGTGATCCCAAAATGAAAGTTGCTTACGTTAGCTCTGAAACTTTCATGAAAGAATTTCTCGACAGTATTCGTTTCAAAATCGCTGGCTTCAGCGATAAATATCGCAACGTTGACGTCTTGATCGTCGATGATATGCAATTCATCGCCGGCAAAGAAAAAACTCAAGAAGAATTCTTTCATACTTTTAACGCCCTACATCAAGCTAATAAGCAAATTATCATCAGCAGCGACAAGCCGCCGCGCAGTATTCCAACCTTAACCGAGAGGCTGCGCAGCCGCTTTGAATGGGGTATGGCGATTGACATTCAAATGCCTGATTTCGAGACTCGCTGCGTCATCATCGAGACTAAAGCTAGCATGTCCGGCGTGACATTAGAGCGCCAGACGGTCGAATATTTAGCACAAAATATCAAAACTAATGTCCGCGAGCTAGAGGGCGCGCTTAATCAGCTGCTGGCTTATTCGGAAATGCGCGGCACCACGCCAGATGCCGCCACCGCCGAAGGACTGCTCGGCAACGTTCGATCAACTAGGCCGCAACATCTAACCGCCAAGCAAATCATCGACAAAACTGCCCGCCACTTCCAAATCGATAGCAAAGAAATGTGCAGCAGTAAGCGCGACAAATATATTGCTACGCCGCGGCAAATTGCTATGTATTTACTGCGGAGCGAACTGCACATGAGTTTTCCGCGCATCGCTCAAGAGCTCGGCCGCAAAGATCACACCACGGCTATTCATTCGGTCAACAAAATTGAAAAGGCTATCAAGCTTGACCTCACTATCCGCGAACAAGTCGCCGAAATCCGGGAGAAACTTTATGCTTAAATACTGTGGAAATTTTGTGTACAGCTGGTTCAAAGCTCTGGGTAAAAATTGTGTTCGTTTATCCACTATTTGGCGAGAAGTCTGGTTGTCATTGTCATCAAAGTGGACAAACTGCCTAGTTTTACTATGTGAAACTCACTCTTTTTCCGCTAGATTTTCTCAGGCTAAAATTCGTCAATTGCCTCTGTTAATCAGTTACTTTTCCCCATTGTCCACAGCACCTACTATATACATCACTAATTATAAAAAGAAAGATAGGTAATAATTATGGAATTATCAGTCACACAAGAAAACTTTGCGCGAGCACTGGCAATTGTTGGCCGGATCGCTAGCAGCCGCGCCGGATTACCAATACTTGGCAATGTGTTGCTGCGAACTGAAGCTAACCGGTTATTGGTCGCTGCGACTAACTTAGAGATAGCAGCGACTTGCTATGTTGGCGCCAAAATTACTAAACCAGGCGAATTGACCTTGCCAGCTAAACTAATTAGCGAGTTTATAGCTAGTCTGCCACGCGGTACGGTTGATATAGTTAGCAAGGGTACGTCGATGACGATTTCGTCGGGCAATTATTCATCAATTATGTCGGGCGTTGACGCTGGCGAATTTCCAGAATTGCCGTCGATTGATGAAAATCAAGCTGTCACCTACACTATCGCAGTAGCTGATTTCAAGCAAGCTGTTAGCCAGACGATTATCACTACTAGCAATGATACCTCGCGTCCAGTACTAACCGGCGTTTATTGGCACACTGACGGCGGTAAATTGTATCTAGCGGGCACTGACGGCTATCGCTTAGCGCAGCGCCGCCTATTTGATACTACTAGCGAGATTGCGGCGATTGTACCGACGTCGAGCCTGCAAGAGGTACTGCGAACAATTTCGGATAGCACCGACCAAGTCGAAGTACTGTTTGACGACGAGCAAGTCCGCTTCCGGGTCGATGACTCCGAGATTACCAGCCGTTTAATCGAAGGCAGCTATCCGAAATATCAGCAGTTAATACCAGCGACCTCCGAAACCCAAGCGCGAGTCAAGATGGACGATTTTTCGCGAATTGTGAAGATCGCTGGATTGTTTGCGCGCAATTCTGGCGGCAGCGTGACAGTGACGGTTGATGGCGAAAAGAATAATATTAGTATTCACTCGATTGCTAGCGAACTTGGCGAGAATACTAGCTCGGCTGATGCCGAGGTTACTGGCGGCGGTGTTCTCACGTTGAATTCGCGTTATATCACCGACGCGCTTGGGGTTATCGATGGCGATAGCGTTGATTTCCGGTTTAGTGGTAAACTGTCGCCGTGCGTTTTGTCGCCGGCAAGCGAAAATTCGGATTATATCCATATAATTATGCCGCTGAAGAGTTAATATGAAGATTTTGCGATTGGCGGTGCAGAATGTTCGCGTTCATTCGCTGAAAATGCTTGATTTGGAGCCAGGGACAACGCTAATATCTGGCCCGAACGGTTGCGGCAAGACATCGCTTATCGAGGCCTTATATATCGCTTTACGCGGCAAGTCCTTCCGCGGTAGCGACGAATCGATTTGTTCGTACGGCACTCAAATGTATCAGATAGACGTAGCTACCGATGAACTGCAATATCGGGTGACTTATCAAAATCAAGACGGTGCCAAGCGCAAACAGTTCGTGGTTGCTGGCAAAAAACACGGCCGCTTACCTTATGCTCTCAAATATCCGATTGTGTTGTTTGAGCCAGATACGCTGCGGATTGTTAACGGCTCGCCACAGCGCCGCCGCGATTTTTTGGACGGGTTGATCCAGCAATACGACCAGTCATATTCACATGAGCTGAGCCGCTATAATCGCGCTCTATTGCAGCGTAATAAGCTCCTCAAGGATCCGCTAATTAACGACGACGAATTATTCTCTTGGAATTTAATACTGAGCGATTACGGCGCTAAAATTATTAGTAAGCGCCAAGCGGTTTTAAACGATTTTAATAGTAAAATAACTGCAATCTATCAGAGTATTGCTGGCACGAGCGACACGGTTAGTTTGCAATACTCCCACGAAAGCCGCGTGTCGGCGCAAAAACTACTCAAGGAGTATGAAGAAAAAATCACTTATGATAAGGTGGTTGGCGCGACCAGTACTGGGCCGCATCGGCACGATATGGCGATTGGATTTGGCGATAAACCTGCCGCCAAAGTTGCCTCTCGCGGCGAGGCGCGGACGATTGTTTTGGCGCTGAAATTTCTCGAGGCAGCTTATATTGAGCAGCAAACTGGTAAAAGGCCGTTAATTTTGCTAGATGACGTCTTTGGCGAGCTTGATCGACACCGCCAAAAGCGGCTGATGAGCGAGTTTGTCGATAACCAAATCGTGATGACGAGTACTGGCGATTAGTACTTATGATTATCTACTCGTACCTATCGACTTTGTTCGTGTTGCCGATGTTATAATTCGGCATGAGCGGCCGCTGTGTAGTGATGTCGATAGTGTTAGCTTTATTGAGGGTACTTTGCGGCGCTGAGCAGTCGTATTTGCTGATCGAGATCATCGGCTTGCATTTAACTACCCATTTCGAATCTTTCTTCTCGAGGACGACTTTCAGAGTGTCTCGGTTTAAGTCGGTGCCAGCGCCGTTAAACACCAAGGCGGCAATCGCCCAATCGCCTTTTTCTAGTACAGCTTCGTTTTTGATAGTATAAAAGGTACTTATTTTGCTATTGCTGCCTAGGATAGCGCTATCTATAGCTTTTTTGTTCTCGTTCGTCAGTTTTTGCAAGTACGAATTAGTATATTTGTAGTCGAGAGAAACGCTTTTTTTGTCCGAGCCCAACAATATCCCTCGTTGTAAAATTGACACTATATTATCTTTACTCTTGGCTACTAAAAAGTACGTGCCTTTCGGCAAGAAATACTCTTTACCGGATTCAACGGATTTATTGACAATTGTTTTGGTAGGAGCGATGGTATTTTCGGTCTTGGTATCGGTGCCTTTGTATAATACAACATTGGAATACTTTGATGAATCAAACGAAATTGTCAAATACTGGTGAGAAGTTATTACTGCTAATATGATCATCAAAATGGCAAATGCAGAAAAAGCGGCGGCAATTATAATAATTTTCTTCTTCGGCGTCATAAGTTATTCTCCTAGATGGCTTTTATAATCGGCATATTCTATCTGATAATCGCTTAATTTGATACCCATAGATACTAGCCGTAGCGTGGCCTTGTAGCGGTATTGCGGCGATTCGGTACGGATAACGATTATTGGCCGATCGTCTTTCTTGTAGTAACCAACCGAATAGTAAGGATCTTTGATTGGTAATTTAGCGACTACTGGATATTTTTCGGTGAATTTTTTGCCAGCCTCGCGGATTTGCTGGCCAGCAGTACCTTCAACTTTATCGTATTGATCCATGTGTTTTTTTTGCCACTGGCGAGCTTGATCTGATTGCGGCATGAGCTCGATAATGACAGTATACCGTGGTTTGGTGGTGGCGTTAACCTCTGTCTGGCTGCTGCGGAAGCCGTCTTTGGCGGCCGTGATTGAATAATCGCCTGGCGGCAGGTAATTGGTGCCGTCTTTGGCGGTGTACTCGGCCTTGGTTTTTTTGTCTTTGAAAGTGATTTTCGCGTCGTTAGGAGCGGCGGCAACCTCGACCGGGATTTTTCCCGACCGGTCGATAGCGGTGTAAATTTGATAAATTAGCGCACCAACGATCGCAATGATAGCGAAAATGATAGTGATAATAATAGTTTTGCGTTTATTCATGCTGATATCCCCGATGATGATGTTGATGATTTCTTTCTAAACCATACTGCTCCAGCCCAATCAAACCCTTCGCCGCCAGCACTCGGAGCCTTTTCTCCTTGGCTGGCTGAGGCGTATTTACTTTCGAAACCGTTGATTTCACCTACGTATATCCAGGTATGCCCTGGCGAAAAAGCCACGTCGCCTGGCTGTAGCTTGTCGTCGGTGAATTTGCTACCATCTGGTAAAAAGGTGTCATTTGCTTTTCCTAAGGCTTGCCAGTTTAGATTAGCCCATACGTATTGAACAAATGAGTTACCACCTTTGGCGTTATGATTGTATGTCTTGTCAAAACCGCTATCATAAACTAGTGTCGTGACAAAGCCGCCACAGTCGACTCCATAATCGCTTCCAATATAACGTCCTTCGTCTGTAGCTTTATAAATTGCTTCAATATATTCATCTTTTCGTTGGATAAGTGGTTCATGATGTATTTGCGGCCAGGCGTACTTTAGAGTATATTCCTGCAGGGATGAACTAGCTCCGCTGCTGCTGCACGATGCGGAAGTGCCTGGCAAGGCAGCCCCAGACGAGCTAAGCGATGTACTGTCTTTGTATTTGTCATAAAGAGCTTTGGCGTTGGATTGACGTTGGCTAAGCGCGCTGCCGCCGCTTCTTTCGAATGTTGCTTCAAACACCACGGCGGCCTCCTCGGGAGTCGAGGTTGCTCTGACGGCATCAGCAACGCCGCCGTTAGTAGATGGGTGGTCTTTCCATTCGTCGGTTAAGCCCATTTCCCAAGCTAGGTAACGCAATTGAATCGCTAGATCATACGGGTCACCATTCATATCGGCTGCGAATTTTACTACCCCATTGTTCCAGCGGTTATCATCCCATTGGGCGATACCAATATGTGTACCGTTAGAGGCTCTAGGGTCGACGTTTGGTGATGATTCTACCTGGAGGTTACCGACGACACCAGCAGCCTGAGCTAGAGTTAGTTTGGCACCATTACCAGCGCTCATCAAATAACCTAGGGCAGTTTCTGGGTTGTCTGATAACATTTTAACCACGCCGCCGCCTTTGGTTGGTGTTGCGCAACAGTTAGTAGTACTAGCGCTAGACGAGGCGGTTGGTAAAGTAGAGGCAGTAGCGACTGAGGCGCCAGCGTAGCCAGCCATTTCGTCGAGAGCGTCTTGTATGATACCTATATAATACTGCTCATCATTCTTGCCATCTCCGTTTGGGGCGTATTTAGCTACATAAGCTGCTATACCTTGATCTATCTCATCAGAAAACACTGCTCTATCGTACGAAAACCAGTCGCCGCTATCGACGTTCTTGTTTTCGTCGGCGTCAGCGTCTACACTAGCTTCGAAAGAAGTCCACATATACCAATTTCGGCTGGCCTCTACAACGTGCGGTTGGGAGTCTGTCGCAGTGCGCCCGAAAGCATTATGTCCTTGGTGAACCTTTATCTGAGCGCCTGGCTCATCTGTAGTAGCTAGAGTTGATTCCATAAAAGCATGAGCATACGCTAAAAAAGGGTTAAGATTGGCTTTTTTGGCGCTGGCGACAGCTTTTTGACCAGTACCTTTTAGCGGGCTTTCCGGCGCGTGAGTTTCAATGTATTTTTCAATTGCGTCTGCCATCTTTGCAGCGTCTAGATTGGGATAGGTCAGACCGTTTGGCGCGCCGCTACCGGGGCTAACTGACGACAAATCGGTACCTGACCCTGTCGAACAAGCGGCGTTACTATCGTAGTATTCGATATTATTGAGAGATGAGTTGATAATCAACCTCTCTGGCAAAGCTAGAGCGGTTTGAGTGTACGTACTCACCAGTATAATTGCTGTTAGTATGATGGATAGTGTTTTTCGCATACTAATTTACCTTTTACCAAGTTTTCGGGGCTCCTCTCGTATCGCGTAGTGCTAAGTGTAAGTGGTCGCATGTGTCAGGGTGAGGCGTTAGGCCAGCGCTAGTCAACTTGCTATTTATTCCCGAACCATCACGATTGCCGCAGCCTATTTGACCGATGCCAGCGTTTTTCGGTAGAACATTACCATCAAGGAGATATTGTAGCAAATCTATAGCGTTCTGGTCGCCACCTGTTGTGGCTGTACCGTTTATCATTGCTATATCAACAGCTTCTCCGATAGGATGTAAGCTGTAATTATTAGTCTTATCACGTACTAGCGAAGATATATAAATAGGATATTTGTTGCCTATATATAAGATGATTTGAAGTAGCCTCTTGTCTACAGTTATTTCACCATCTTGGTTGACATACGCTGGTTGTCCATTCGCCATTTTTTGGAACTGATCGCCATCGTAGGTGATGTTTGGATTATCTAAAATCTGTTTTGATAAGCTAATAACGTCGCCGTCGGGTAGAGCAGCTGTAGGGCCACTAGTAGTTGATCCCGAACCTGTTCCTGCCGCTGATTTCGTTTTGTCCGGATCCTCATCCATACCATCGACAGTGCGTTTGTCGATTTGGTATAGGTTGTATAGGGCGCGCTGCCGGCTGTCGACGGTGCATTCTTTGGTGTTTATGATGCTAGCTTGGTTGCAAGTGTCTATCCAGTCTTGCAGCTCGCTATTACTCTTTACTTTACCGTCTTCGTCGATATCGCCGGAAGCGCTTAATTCGCTAGCTACTTGATCGGGCTCTATACCCATATAATCAGTTGGTACGCCGTATTGAACGTCGCAGGCTGGACCGACAGCGATGTCTTTTTCGTTGGCTAGCACCGAGTTTTGCGTGCATTTGTTCTCGTCGATGATATTTTTGGCATAAGCCGATGGATTAAATAGATTAAACAGCGACGAGGTAGATATCGACGAGATAGCCGACACGAACGCTAATGGACTCGATGCCATACCTAAATACGGTACGAATCGTATAGCGATTGACCCCAGGAAAGTATTCGGACTAGAGATGTCGAATGGGCTGTGTGTTAAGCGGTCTTCTTCGGCTAGAGCAATACGCTCGGGCTGGACAATTTGCTCGTCGAAGGCAACTTTTTGCTGGACGGTTAGCGGTGCATTGCCAGTGTAACTGGCTTGGTCGGCCATGCTGTTTGATAAGCCCACGCCAGTGATGTCGCCGACATCAGTGCCGGTTGCTCCTTTGGTCTTGTTGCCTAGGAAGTATTCGGCTAATGCTTTCATATCTACCCATTTGGTGAATGCGTCAATAGAGGTCTGCACAATAGTTCCCATGACTGAGCTTAGTTTTTCTTGTACGGTGTCAAATGTCAATAAACCCTCAATTAGGAGTTCTCCCCCTACCCAAGCCCAGCCAATCGGCCCTAGTCCAGCTCTGATGCCGTCAAAAACTTCGACACCGACTTCAGCTGCTGTTGAACCGACTATATCACACCCCACTTTGGCAGGTTCACTATTGACGACGCCTAGATAGGTAGCGAGTTTGTCGCCAACCCCTGGTATATACGACGACGAGCTGCCAGATGTACCTAGACCCATAGTGTATTTCATCAGTTTAGAGTCAGTGGCAGGTTTTTTGATAGAGCCGTCTTTCTTGGTGTATGATTGAGTAAGGACGGTTGCTACGTTATTGACCATTTCTGGGGTAGCTTCGCCCTTTTTAATAGCGTCAGCGGCTGTCAAAAATGTGTAAGCTAGTTTGGCGTACTGGGCGATTCGAAAAGCCTTATTGATATTGACTATCACATTTGGCGCCTTGGCTGCCGCGCAGATTCCTTGAGCCATCATTAGCTTGACGTCATTCCCCTTCTTTTTGGTAGCTTTTTTAGCCTCTTTTGTAGCGTAATCACCAGCTTGTTCGGCGATTTCTTTATTCAGTTTATCAGCCGCTTTGTCCTCGATTTTCGTTAATTCGTCTGTGGCTTCGGTTAGAGCTTTTCTGGTTTTTTTGGAGTTTAACTTTTCTGCTACTTTTTTGGTGACGCCTATTTTCTTGAGGAACTTGACCGCGGCGTCGTCAACCCAGTTCACCCAGCGCGGGTTAAAAGCACGCCGGAAAGCGTTGCGGAGTTTAGGATTATTGCGTAATGCTTTTTTGAAATCTTTAGCGGATATCTTCTCGCCGTCTATCAGATAGTGAGCTGGCCGTTTGCCGCCGATTAGTTTGCCTTTTTCGATAACTTCGCCGGCTTCGTCGAGAGCCTTGACGCCAGCCTTATCAAGCTGTTTTAGCTGGTAATCGGTCGGTTTATGAAAACGGCAGGCGATTTTGACCAGAGTACAAGATCCAGATGTGGCGTCATCGGCTAGGCGTCGTGCTAAAATCCGGTTTGATCGCGACGATGACGTATATTGCTGCTGATCAATATTGGTGACAATTGATTCTTTGATGGATACTAGCAACGAGCCCATGATGCTAGTCGACGAACCGATACCAACAGCACCGACCAGTAGCATGCTGGCTACCGCACCAGTCGGGCCAAATCGTTTGAGTTTATTCATAGCCGAAAAGCCGCTTGATTTACCCTTGCCCTTCTTAGGCTTGTTTAGGTCTCTCGAGGTGTTGTCGCGCCAGCCGTCTTGCTGCTGCGACTGCTTCTCTTTGTTATTGATATTGCCGGCGGCGTCGTCACTACTATTACCGCTACTGCTAGCCGCTTCGTTGCCGTGTTTGGCTGGTTTTTTGTTCTCCATCCTCGACAAATTTCGGCTGACGGTATCATCCCAGTGCGCCTGGCTCGGCGACATTTCGCGCTCCCAGGCGTCGAAATCGTCGGCGTGGTCTTGGCTGGCGGATGGCTGCATCTGACGCTCCCACTGGTCAAAATCGTCGGCGTTGTCTTGGCTGGTATCTGGTCTTTCTCTTGTACCTAGCGGCATAATCTTATTATAACCTTTTTAAGCTATTATGTCTGCTCCTCGGCAGCCGCGGCGGCGGCTTGTTGTAGCGTTGCCTGCGGGTTGGTGGTAATCAAGCCAGTTTCGGTGTCGCTGGCGACAATCTGGATATGAACGTGATTCTGCCCGGCAAAGAATAACCCCTGCCCGACCGGGAAATTGGCTAGGCGCTTGCGTTCTTCTTCGGTTAATTTGAAGACATCGCCAAGCACATCGACGGCACTCGATGATTGCTTTAATAGTAGCTGCATTGACGAGTTCGAGACGATAGCGCGGCCCATTTTGCTGCCCATAAAGTCCTCGACATCCTGGGTGATGGTTGTCAGGCCCAAGTAATATTTACGAGCGCGCTTGGCTAAACTAAACATAAAGTTCGCCGAGTCGTCATATTTCATCAGCTGCCAAGCCTCATCGACGATTAACATGCGCTTTTTCTGCTGGGTGCGGACAATATTCCAAATGTGGCTAAGGACGATATACATCGCCACCGGCCGCAATTCGTCCTCGAGGTCGCGAATATTAAAGACCACCATATTGTTGTTGATATCAATATTGCTCTGCTGACTAAAGATACCAGCAAACGTGCCAGTGGTATATTTGCGCAGGCGCTGTGCCAACTGCGGGCCAGTACCGCCCATGTGTAACAGAGTGTCATATAAATCGCCCATTGTCGGCGGTACCGAAGTGTGCGTCAGTGGATCGCTAGTGATGCCGACGCGAGCGTAAGTGTCAATCAAGCCTTGGTCGAGGTCGGCCTCTTCGGATGGCGATAAGCCAATACCAGCGCTATTAGCCGAAGCTCCGCCCAGCATCAGCCGCAGCAACCCGTGTAGCGTCACTAGATTGGCGCGCAAGGCGTCGTCGGCTTCTTCGTTGTCGATAACTTTTGGCAGATCAAAAGGATTAATTCGCGTGTCGCTGCTGAGGCTGAGCCGAATATAGCTGCCGCCAACAGCGTCGCTTAGCCGCTGGTACTCGTTTTCTGGGTCGATAATCAGGATATCGGCGCCCATCATCATGCTGCGAAGAGCCTCTAACTTGACAGTAAACGACTTGCCGGCGCCAGACTTAGCGAATACTACCATGTTGGCGTTCTCTAGCGTGTAGCGGTCGAAAATCACCAGGCCGTTGTTGTGCATATTGATACCATACAAAATACCGTTTTCTTGTGTTAAGTCGGCGCTAGTGAATGGGAAGCTGGTGCTGACGGCGCCAGTGTTCATATTGCGGCGAATTTGCAGCTGGTCGCTCATTTGCGGCACCGTACTGTTTAGGCCTTGTTCTTGCTGGCTGGAGGCAGTTTTGCTATAAACCAGCATCTGCCCGAAGAATGTCTCGATCGAGTGCTGTACATAGCCTAATTCCTCTAAGCTATCGCCGTAAATCGTCACGTACAGGCCGTAGCGGAAAAAGCGCTCTGATCCGACCTGCAGCTCGTCGCGCAGCTCTTCGGCATCCTGCAGGGCGGCTTCTTTGGCTGGGTCGCGCGTCTTGCCTTTTTCGGCATTAATCGCCATATCGGCCTCTAGCTGAGTAACTTTTTTGCGCAAATTTTTGAGGACAATCGCTGTATCGACAGGATAAATAAACATGCTGATATCGAGGACTTGATCAATGTTAATTAATCCCGATAGCCAGCCCGTATACAACCGGCGCGGATAGCCATAGACATACATAGTTCGGCCGTATTTGGTGCCGATACGGAAATAAGCCGAATGGATTTCGAGGCTGCTCGGCGCGATTAAATCGCGCAGCGTGGTCATACCCTTGAGGAAAGCTTGTTCGACCTCTGCCTGCTCGCGCTCGCGCTGCTGGGCGGCGATATCTAGCGGATCCATCTTTTTCTTGCGGGCCATCACCTAACCTCCTCGTGGGTGTACGGATTATTACCTTCGCCCTTGCGGACGTATAGCGACGCTACATCGCCAAAGTCGTCAAGCGGCTCTCGTACAGCTGTATCTGGATTATATATATTGTAATATAATTCGCCTAGCTGCTTGGTATTGAGCTGAATAGAATAAACGCCGACGCGCATTAGTCCGCCGATCACCGAATCGACGCGGTTTTTGATTTCTTCTTTGGCTTTGGCATAGGTTTGGGTGTCGATTTTGGTGACATTTTCTTTTTTGCTACCAAATAATATCGAGAATATCCCCTTGCTCTGCTGGACGATATTGGTAACGTCGCCGGTCGGAAAATACGGAATGACCACGAAAAAGCTTTTGTCCATGATGTTAGCTTCTTGCGATAAAACATCGATAAAGTTGATATAATCGTCCATCAACACGCCCAGCAGCATGTTGTCCTGGTCGCGCCGTAGAGCGTCGAGCTTATCGAGATACGGGCCGATATCAACCCGCTGCGAGCGAATGAATATTTGAATTGGAAAATACAAAGCATTGAGGAAGTCTTGATAGCTTAGCTCGACGCCGTCGCGTTCGCGCGAGCTCATCAGGTCGAAGTTGATCGATTTGCAAGCAACAATAGCGCGAAACGATCCGTCGTTCATCACCACCATACTGTCGCGTAATTCTGAAAAAATCAGGGAATTCTGGGTGCTAGTGGCCTTTGGCTGTTCTTTGCCCTTGCGCTTTTTCGGATCGGTCGATGATGGTGCGTCAGGATTGCCAGTGGGGTTGCCTGGTGCCGCGATATTTTGCCCAGAACCAGCAACAGCCGGCGGCATCGGCGCTGGCATTGGTGCTTGATTCGGCGGTAAATTGTTTGGCGGCACCCCCACTCCTTTCTTTGCCTAGCGCAGCGAAATGAATACTTCGCTGTCTTCTTTCTTCTGTTTGACTCGATCTACTTCGTGCTGCAGGGCGGCAATCGACAAGCCGCTATTATTAGCTAAACTAATTATATCATCTGAAGCCGCTGTTGCGCTAGTGTTTGCTGTTGGTTCGGCTGGCTTGGTTGGCTCTGTTGAGCTAGCTTGAATAGGACTGTTGGCGGTTGTGTTGCTTTGCTGGCTCGTAGGCTGGATAACTGATTGGTGAATGGTCGGGTAAGGGTTGAACTTTGGTAAATGTTCATCGTTTTGCACGGCCGTATCACCGACGTTATCATTATCAAAGGCTTGAGGCGCCTGAGGCGGTGCCGCCTGGTTGGTTATCGGCTGCGGTGTTGGCGCTTGCATCTGCGCTTGATAATACATATTTTGGATAATTCGGTCGTGGCGCTCTTGGTCTGCCCGCGAAATCATAGCGTCGAACTTTCTGGCGACACTGCCGTCTTCGTCGAGCATACCAACTGTCTGCTGGGCTGCGTAATATTGGTCTGATACCATCGAACTGTTCGGGGTTGGTTCGGTAGTATGGCGGATCGACCAGCCCTTGGTGTCGGCGATATCTGCTAGATACGACAGGCGCTTTTCAGTCTCCATCTGCGATAAGTCTTTTGTCAGATGCTCATCGACAGCTTTTGGTACAGTTATCTCGATCAGCGATTCGATACCGTCGGGTGACCAGACGCGCTTGCGCGGCTTCAGTCTATAAGAGATAATGGCTGCTACATAGATCTCCATCGGCTGATCCTTGCGCAGCGGCAGCGCCAACACGGTGAAAAATATGATAACTGGCAAAGGAATAATTGCCAAACCGACAAATATCTGACCCAATCCCCAGGCCAAGGCGACAGCAACAGCAGCAATTATCAGGTAGATAAACTGTCGGAAGCTAAACGGTCCGATCAGCTTGTCTTCTGCCTCGACGTCTTGTGCGACTTTATATTCTGCCATACGATTATTATATTACGTATTGTGTAGTTAAGCTAATGCTGACGTCAGATTTGCTATTATACTAACTACCACGACGTCCGCCACCGCCGCCTTGGTCGCCACCTTGGTCGCCACCTTGGTCGCCACCTTGGTCGCCGCCTTGGTCGCCGCCTTGGTCGCCGCCTTGGTCGCCGCCTTGGTCGCCGCCTTGATTGCCGCCTTGATTGCCGCCTTGGTCGCCACCGCCAGAACCATGATTTTGCGGTAAAGGAATATTATTGATCTCTCTACGTACTGCATTTTGAAGTCCGCCAGCTCGTTTAGGGTCATTTTCCAGATCAGCGCGGGCTCTGGACAGTGAATGCATATATGAATTGTCGCCATTCCGAGAGTTTTGCGCAGCAAACGTTACCATTTGCCGAATTTGTTCTGCTCCCGCATTAGCTAGACCTTCGCCGCTAACCTTATCCCTTATGTAATCGCTCATAGCTGCTTGTTCATTGTAAGTACCCTGCCGGATAGCTTCGAGCTGCTTGCCGCCTACCCATGGTGCTTTTTTGGCGCCAGATTGACCGATGGCATCGGCAGCTTCTTTTTGTAGCGAGGCGTCCCCAAATGAGGCGGAAGCTGTAGCTAAGTCAGCAGCTTGTTTACCGGTCATATGCGGGGCTAGAGCCTGCATGGCGGCGCGTCGCTGATAGGATGATATACCTTTTAAATCTACTTTGTTACCATCTTTATCTACACCAGTAGCTATCTCAGCCAAACGATCAGACGACATATTGTTGTCGGCGATCCAGGCGTTAGCCATCTTCATGCGTTCTTTATCTTCTTCCAATAAGGCCATTGATCCAACCAATTTGCGTTTCTGGCCGAAATCGCCGCTCTTAGCATTAAGTCTTCTATTGGCTGCTGATCGCCAGTTTCTAAAGTTGGCAATACCTCCTCTACCTCGATAAGTGCCGCCACGTATCTGAGCGTTCCTAAGCTGCGCCTTTTCGCGGCGATGCTTACCAAACTGGCTAGTGAGTTTGTTCTCTCGCCACTTGCCGACCTTGTCGGTCAGTCTATCTCGGCCCTTGTTCATCTTTTTATTAGCCCAGGCAATTGCTCCACCAATACCGATTATTTCAACGGCGCTTCTGACTAGTTTCGGCACTATTAATAGCGGTGCAAACACTAGGAGGGCAACAATAACTTGCATAATGAAATCTTCGGTGTTACTGCCAAGTATTTTTGCTGCTAAATTGCTAGCACCGTATACTATGCCTACCATCGGGTAAACTATTAATGCGGACTTGAATGCTCCCCACCATTTTTTGTATAGCCCCTCGGTATTTGGCATTATCATAGCGGCAAACGCTAGCGGCGATAGTACGATACACATGATGATGATGGCCTCCCGTACGCCCAGTAAGAAGATCGTAGTTACTGCTGTGATCACTACGAACAGTAACATAGAAATTACTGCAGCTAACGCAAAATAACCAGCTGTTATTACTAGAGCACCTGCTGCGATTTTACTAATCCAGCCTTGGTCGCTATCATTCCAATCGCCTGCTGGTATATTTCCGATAGCAGTGGTCGATATAAATTTGAAAGCACTTGACCCAATTACATTTGATAAATCTACTAGCAGCCCACATATATAGAAAGATGTATTAACCACTATTACGCCAATTATTAGCTTTGGAAGCATTCGTTTAATGCCGTAGTTATCTAGACCATACCCAGTTATTTGTGAATATATGACGAACATGAAGAATATGACGAAAAGGATATTGGCATAATCGCGAATCTTTGACCAGTAAGAATAAACAGATCCATCAGAGGTATCTTGTATGATACTCTTTGTATCTATAGTTAGCATATCGACCAGCTTGGCGCGCGCACCCTCAGACATGCTAGCTAGGGTATTTACAACTGGGCAAATAATCCAGCCTATCCAGTCGATTTTGCAGTTTTCTTGATCTTCTTCATTATCATCCCCCGTAGTTGATTTCTCTGTTGCTATAGCTGCTGATGAAATTCCTGCTCCAGTTCGGCATGCTTCTCTCTCTTCGCCAAAATATGAATCACAAAAAATATTATCTCCAGGATGTTTACGACCTTCTTTGCAAGCAGCGATAGAATTTGGTTTACCAGCGTATTTAGTATCACACTCATCTTCTGTTGTAGGGTTTTTTGGGGTTTTTGGTAAATTTTCTACGTGTGATATAAAGTCTTTAGCCCATTGCCCAGATTTGGACATATATTTCGATACCATATCCTTACAGGTAACTTTAAATATAGTCTTATCACTACCAGACCCCCAGCTGTTCTTATCGGCTAAATTCCACATAGAAATCTCGCTATCTGCATTACCTAACTTATATACATGTTCTTCGACACTGCCGTCATCTTTAACAATAGCAATAACTTCCCCTTCCTGCCCACCGTCCTTTATGTACACTCCTTGGTCGTCAACAGCACATTCTTGGATTAGCATTTTGTAACCTATATAATATGCTATATATCCTCCGATATCCTGTTTATATTTTTTGTCGATAGCATCTTTTAGTTTATCTGTATACACCTCTATAATACCCGTAGCAGTGGCAGCGGGGCATGCGCCTTGTGATGTTTCGGCTCTTAGTATGCTACTCTCTTTTTGTATATTGCAATAGATTTCTCTAGGAGTAGTTCCACTGAATCCCAGAGTGTTCATAAATGAAATAAATGAGTTTTGGATTTTTTGACATTCTATTTTATCTTTAACTTTTTCTATGCCAGTTATAGCACTAACACTAGCCACGTTGTAGCCTTCGCTATTAGGAAATTGCGTACTACCTATATCTGCTCCCCTAGTATGATAATTATGACCGGAACCATTAGGATCCTCTTTCTCTAAACGAAGGCAAGTTCCTATTATATTTACAGCAATTCGCTTGTTTGCTTCTGCTGCAATACCTTCAGGCTCTGTAGGTGCAACTGACGGTTCGGCAGCAAACGCCTTATTGTCTAATGCTATCGATGATATAAATATAAAGATAGTAAGCAATACTAGGAGTGTTTTTTTATACATAACCACTATTCTATTATATAGTGAAATAACTAAAAATAATAGTATGAAAGTAAAAAACTCGTCAACTACCACTTAAAATATACTAACCTAGGTGAGGTAGCGTATTTTACGTTTTGTCAACTAATCACCTATATGTATACGCTCGTCATTTACTTTCGTTTGTATACCGATCCTCATGATTCTTAGAGGCGTGTCATAATCATTTTCGTCTGGTCTATCGAAAAGCACTTTCCAGTATGTAGGTTGACCATTAAAATCCAACCTATTGCTTAGATGATTTTTTGTAGCTATGTTTGATTTAGTTATCGTTGTAAAACCAATAGAAATACTCTCCTCTTCAGTACTCATACTAACGCCGTCAGATTGCAAAGAAAATAAGCGTCGGAATTCCTTTTTATCTTCAGTTACAGGTTCAATTTGGCCACTACCATTAGGGTCTTTTGACTTAAAATCATCTGGTATTAAACCATCTGGATCACTCACAACGGCTAAGCGTGTGTTGACGTTAGCCGTTTGTCTCAAAAATGTTATGGCCTGATTCATTTCTTCTTCGTATTGTGGTATATCTTTCACGGTGTACTCACGAAACCCTTGTGCAACATGTTCGCTTAAACGCGGGTTATCGCCATAGTATTCAATGTCTCCAGCTTCTATTTCTTTGATACACCAATAAGCCATTGATGGCACTTCAACTTCCTCACCTCTAGTGTTAAATAGGTTAGGATTTGTCCAATAGTTAACCATTTTTATAAATCTGCTGATAAGCCTATCTCTTGCAGCCTCATCGCTTACAGCATCTTTGTACATCTTATTAAAGTTGGGCAATGTAAAAACGTCGCACATTTCTTCTAGACTAACTATCTCGTTCATGTCAAATGGTGGTTTAGTTGTCTCGGAGGATGATGGTGTTGCTAATGGTCCTATTAATCCAGGTTCAGCTCGTTCAGTTGATTTTTTAGAACGACTATTACCAGAGCAGGCTGCGAGCGTCGCTACTGCACCAGTAAACCCTGCAATTTCTAATATCCTGCGGCGATCAACCTCTTTATTGAGTAGACCCTCTAGTAGATTTGAACCTTTTACCATAAAACTTCAATCCCCTCCTTCGGGATTAGTGGCTTATGATGTCTATGCGACCCACCTCGCATTCGTGGTATTATTATACATCTTTATGGCGAAATAATCAAGCTGGCAGTGCTATTTTTCGCTAATCATCATCGTCATCGTCGCCGTCGTACAAATCGCCAGCGAATTCCTTGAGGACGTCGACGGCTTGGTCGGTCATAGGCTGGCGCACGGTTGGCGTGTTGAGAATTTGGACAGCCATCTTGCGGGCATTCCGGCGACGCTTGTTGAACCGCTTGATCAGGCTCTGGCGGGCGTCTGCTTTGCTGTTCGGCAGGCCTTTATCGCCGAGTTTCTTCTGCTCGGATCTGATGCTATCCTCGATGAGCTTATTGAACTGTGTCCTGGTCAGGTCGCTCGTATCAATATCGGCGAACATCACAGCTAGGGCGTTAGCGTTAGCATTAGCGATAGTGCTGGTTTTGATGCGGCCCTCGAGAATCTGGCGGAAGGACTGGTATTGCAGGCTTTCGTCGCCGTAGAATTCGCCGTTGAGGACAGCCTTGAGCGATTTGTCGCTGAGGGCTGGAGCTGCTTGCATGAATTTAGTTTTGATAATAGCTTGCTCGACCGAGCGGCGGAAGTCGTAGTTGTAGCCGGTGGCTATCACATTGCCATGCTCGTCGACTACTCTACCGGTTTGTTTAATGACATTCATCTTTTGTTCGTACGAGCCGACGTCGAACAGTTCAGCGATCGACATGTCGCGGACGTAGTCGTCGCGGGCGTCGAATGAATAGCTGCGGCCAGCGGCGTCGGTAACATGCAGCTGGGTAATCGGCTGGCCAGCAGCGTCGGTGCCTAGCTTGCCGGTAGCCAGCGCTTCAATTTGCCCAGGGTCGAGTTTGAAGTGGTGCGCTAGTTCGGCTTGCTGCGCGATCTTTTCGCCAGCTTCTTTGCGCGATTTAGCCACGTATTCGGCCAGTACCGCTGATTGGTTACCGATGCCAGCGGCGTATTCGCGGACTAGTTTGCCATCGACGCGGACGGTGTTGTCGAGCATCATGGTATTGACCTCGCTGGACAGCGCCTGCTCGGCGGCGCGTTTGGCAGCGGCGGTCAGGTTGGTTTCGATGTTGGCGCGCTTGATGTCGCGGGCAACGTGCAGTACATAGTCTTGTGTTGGAGCATTAGCGCCGCGCAGGTTGACAACATGTTCGCTTTGGTCGCCCTGGGCGATAATTTCGGCGTGCATTTTGCCAAGTTTTTCTTTAGCGCGGGCAGCATCGAATTCGCTCTTCTTGACGCTCAATTCTAGGGCTTTGTAGCCTGGGCTGGTTTGCGCCAAGGTATCCCAGCGGGCTTGCTGGTCGTTGCTGATACGCTGTTTGTGCGCCTCGACGGTGCGCCGGGCGGTATCGACTTCTTGGCCGGCTCTGCTTTCGTTGAATTCATTTTGGACGCGGGCTTTGTCGATTTCGGCGAGTTGTTGGCGGTGCGTCAGATTTTGATGGCCGCGGTCGAAAGCGTTATCAAGCTCGGATTTGTGGATACTGGCCCGGCGGCGGCGTGCTTCAAGCGCCTGACCGTGCGGCGTAGCGTAGAAGGTGTTGCCGATTTCTGATTTGCGGGCTTCGTTCTCACCCTCGACTGTCTGGACAGAGCGCCGGCCGTAGCGGTCGTTGTCCCACTCGGTAGCGTTGTTGCTAGCGGCGGCTTCGTAAGCGGCGGTTAAGCCTTTGCGGCGCTGTGTGCGGCGATGTTGCCGCCGTACGGCCGAGTTGACAAAGTTAGCGCGGCTGCCGTGGGCTCTGTTGATGGCGCGGGCGGCCCTTTTTAGCTTCGGCGACCTTCTAAAGATGCCTCTGTCGGTATTGATTAGGCTCTTGCCAGCGCGGTTTTTGGCGGCTTGGTAAGCGGCGCGTTCCTGCGCCCAGTTGCGGGTGCGATCGATGATACCGCGGTTCGGATTGTTGACAATACCAGCGAGTTTGCCGAGCAAATTACCGCTAAGCTTGATGATAAGCGGCGTGATGGCAATCGGTGCAACCTGCACAGCTAGGCCGATGATGATTTGGGTAATTGAGTCGCCGGCATTAGCGATGATAGCGTAGCCGGCTAGCTGCGCCGCACCGAAAATGAACGATATAAGCGGGAACATTAGCAGCATGGTGGCAAAAAGATCTTTCCACTTATCGAAATATTTATTTGTGCTCGGCAATACGTAAGCCACGAAAGCTAGCGGCGCAACGATGATACACAGGGTGATTAGCGCTTGGCGCATAGCCAGAACCACCATCGCCACAATGGCTGCGACGATAGCGCCGACTAACATCGTGGTTAGCAGTGTCAGCGACGGGCCGATACCGCCGTTAGCGACGACCACCTTGCCGAGTACGCCGCCGCCAGCTAGCACTACCCCAGTGACGCCAGTCCATGATAGCTCGTCGCCGAGACGGCCGTGGCTAGACAAACCGTGTCGGACGTCGGTAAAGAACTGTTGTATTGACGAGCCGAGTACGTTCGAGGTATCGACTAAAGCGCCAGATATCCAATACGAAACGTTGACCAAAATAGCCCCAATGATTAGGCGCGGCAGCATTGATTTGATACCATAGTTGCTCAGGCCTTGGTTGGTGATTTGCGCGTAAATAATCAGCAAAAACACCAGGACGAAACAGACATTGGAAACGTCGCGGACTTTTTGCCAGATTTCGTAAATCGGGTTGTTTTTGGTGGTGTCGGTTTGCAGCGTGTGGACGATCAGGAAACTTTTGATGATGTCGAGTACGCCGTCCATCCGGTCGGCGATAAGCTGCGTAGCCGGGCAGACGAACCAGCCGACGTTAACTTTGCAGTTGTCGCCGTCGTCATCGCCGTCTGCTTCTGGTGAGTTGGCGATAGATACTTTGGTTGACGAGGATTGCGTCGACGGATCGTATATACCGCTGCGCAAAAGATAGCTAACCGCCTGGCCTTCGGTGGCGGTTTTGGCGTCGCCTTCGGTCAAGATGAGGTGGATACCCTCGTTGTCTTCGTATTTGTAGCCGTCGTAGCCAGCGATTGGCAGGCTTTTAGTTTTTTCGCCGCTAGCAAACGACGCTTTGTCGATTCTGGTATAGGTGTGTTTTTGGTAAATAACGGTATCGTTTTTGGTAGAACGCTCGGCATCGGCAGCCGCTACTGGCCGCGATAGTGCTAGAACGCCAGCAAACAATGCTATCGTTACTGCCGAGAGCATTAAAAATCCTTGCCGCAAGGATATCCTACCCTGCAGGCATGTTCTTACCCAATCCTGCATACTACTGTTCATTATAGCACTTTTGCTACAAAAAGTCAATGGGCGCTATCAGGAATATTAATGTTTGTCAAAAATGTTTGCAAATATGGACTACCAGCGTTATACTCTAATTAGGAAGCTATACGCGTTATGAAACAGAAACTAACAACCTGTCTGATTGCTCTAACCAGCGCTATTGGCGCGTTGTTGCTATTTAGCCGGTCGGTTTACGCGTTGGATTGCGCGGTGTTGCCTGATGAGATATGTTCGAAGGCTGGAGAAGGTGAAGCTATATTTCAATTGATCAAATTCGTTTTTGTGATATGTGTTATTTTGGTTGGAGTTGTTGCTATGTGTATGTTCGCTTGGGCAGGTATTCTATACGCTAGCGGCGATGCTAATAGCAACCGTGTTGCTCAAGCCAAAACGATTATGACTAATACAATTATCGGTATTATTGCTTTTGGTTTGATGTACTTGGGGTTAAACTGGTTAATTCCAGGAGGAGTTTTCGACTAATGAAACGCATATTTTTGGTATTAGTAGTGGTGATGATAGGTGTATTTTTCTTCTCTGCGGCTGTGCCGCTGCCGGCCTATGCCGCTGATAAGTCGTGTAACGTTACTGTTTTTGGTATTCCTGCTTGGTACAATGGTATGATGAAGAGAGGTTCTAATGGCGATTGCGAATTTGTAGGAAAAGAAAAAGACGGCAAGATAAGGATTGCCCGCACTGGCTTCAAGATAGGTGCTAATATTCTTCGGGGTTTCTTGGTGGCATCGGTGTATGTGGCTTTGTTCTTTATCATTAAAGGCGGCTTTATGTATATGTTAAGTGCTGGCTCGCCTGAAGGAATCAGTGGTGCCAAAAAAACGATCCAGAATGCTGTAATTGGTTTCGTGATCGCCTTGATTTCTGTACAACTCGTTAATGTTATAGGAGACATTATATAAATGATAAAACCAGAAATTATATTGGCTGCATATAAATTTAGAATTGATGAAGGTAGTCTCTATCAGCCAACTAAATCAGACGACACCTTGCCGGGTGTAATAAGAACGGCTATTTTTTGGGCAACAGTTGTTGCAGTTGTTGCAGTTGTGATAGCTGGTTTTACTTATACATTATCGCAGGGCGATCCCGGTAAAGTCGCTCAAGCCAAAAACGCGATACTGTATGCCATTGTCGGTTTAGTCGTCGTTCTTGCGGCGGCAGGAATAATATTAAGCGTATACATGTCGTTTCCGGATTAAATATATGATGAAGTATAGAATAATGGCAATAGTAACAATTGTAGCGGCCGTACTATCGGCGGTAATTATGTTGTCGTCATCACAGACTTGGGCTGTTGAGCTGAATGTTAAGTGTCGTACAGGTAGCTACAAAGGTTCAGATTGCGACCTAGTCAAGGATAACAGGATTGATAACAATCACGAAACGGTCACAGAGCCTATTATGTGGGCGATATGGCTTTTGGCGATTATATCAATAATTGTAATTATTATTGGTGGTTTTCGTTATGTCACTTCGCAGGGTAATCAGCAGCAATTGCAGTCCGCTAAAAATACTATTCTATATGCCGTAATTGGATTGGTGTTGGCGGCAGTTGCTGGACCGATTATTCAGTTTATTGCAAGTAATGTATTAAATTATTAAAGGAGAGACGGGAATATGAAGAAACACATAAAATTATCGATACTATCTCTAGTGTTGGGTGTGTCTATGGTTGTTGGATTTAGTCTACCAGCTGCTGCGGCATGCGGCAGTGTTAAAGATTGCGTGAACCAAGGCTTGCATGCATCAGGTGCCGATAGTACTCCTTTATCCTTTCCTACTCTTATGGGTAGGATTACTAATATTCTTTTATTCCTGATGGGCTCTGTATCGGTGATTATGATTATTATTGGTGGTTTTCGTTATGTCACTTCGCAGGGTGACCAAACACAAATGCAATCAGCTAAAAATACTATTTTGTATGCTGTTATCGGATTGATAGTGGCGATAGCTGCTTATGCTATTGTTAGCTTTGTTGTTACTCAATTTATTGAAACTTCTGCTACCCCCGCTACTACTTAGCAGTGTGAAACAATCCCAATTATTTGCCGAATGTTGTATAATAACCTGTATAAGATTAATAAATCATACAGAAAGGATCGACCGTATGAGAATTAAACTAAATAAAGATAGTATCGTCGGTTTGCTGGCGGTGCCTGCGCTGGTGCTATCGGTGGCAGGCGTGATGTTTCAGGCGGCGCCAGCATTTGCTGACCCTTCAACTGAAAAACCACCTTTGACTGTGTCAGGCGGAGCTAAGTCAGCCAAAGGCACCGATCAATCGGCCTGTTTGTTTGGTAATGAATCTGGTTGTGAAGGTACTGATCAGACGCCTATTTTCCGTATTGTTACTAACGTTCTATTGTTTGTCATCGGCGCTGTATCGGTGATTATGCTAATCATTGGCGGTTTTCGCTACGTCACCTCGCAGGGTGACCAGACGCAGGTACAGTCGGCCAAAAATACCATTTTGTACTCGATAATTGGTATCGTAGTAGCGATTCTAGCCTATGCGGCGGTCAACTTCGTGGTTTCTAGCTTCGTCAAGTCAGAATAGTACCTGTTGTTTTCAAAGCATAATAACCGCGCTTAAATTGGTGCGGTTATTTTATATGTTTCGCTTTCTCCCGCTGGTATGCTAGTTTTTGGTTTATACAACAAAAAACCCGCTTGCGTTTGTGCGTTTGCTTGCGGGTTATTTTATCTAATTTTCCCTTCTCTATTGGATAGCGATCTTTTTGGCTTGTTCTTGCTTGACCTTGGTGAAGCTAATTGTTAGGACGCCATCCTTGAGTACTGCCGAAACCTCGTCTTCTTTAACAGCTACTGGCAATGCTAGCGTGCGGCTAAATTCGCCCCAATAGCATTCTTGGATATGCCAGCGCGAAACGGCGGTGTCGTCGCCGCTTGATAGCGTGCCGCTGATGGTCAAGATGCTGTCAGAGATACTAACATCGAGGTCTTCTTTGTTGACGCCGGCGGTACGAGCCTTAATCACTAGCAACTCGTCAGTCTCATAGACGTCAACGGCTAGCTGGCCTGGAAAGTCTTCTTCCTGCTCTTGCCAGGCGCTATCATCGGTCTGCTGCTGAGGTGCTGCCGCGGCTGGCGAGTTATTGTCGTTCGTTAAACTGTCATCGTTGAGAAATGCTGCAGCCAGCTCGTCTCCGATCAACAGATCGTCATCTTGTTTACGTGCCATTGATGTCCTCCACTATTCTCGTTGGCTGATTGAAATTTATACTATCATTATAGACTATGCATAGCGTATAATCAACTGTATAAACCATAAGAGTGTAAAAAACACAATGATGATTTCCCTGTTCGATATACTAGCGCCCCACTACTGTTGTTCTTGCGGTGAAATTGGCAGGATTATTTGTGATAATTGTAAAAATAACATCATCTCGCGAGCTTCGCGGCGGTGCTTGCTGTGCGCGAAAACTATTCGTAATTCCAGCGGTTTATGCCAGCGCTGCCAGCCGAGAGCTCCTTTTGAAAATGCTTGGTATGTTGGCGAACGAAGCGGCGCTTTGAAGCTGTTGATTGGTGCTTATAAATTCGAACGAGTTGGCGGTGCTTATCGCGAGATTGTTGATTTGCTAGATACGCGCGTATCAGAATTACCTGTCGAGACAATTGTGGTGCCAGTGCCGACGATTGCGTCGCATGTTCGCCAGCGCGGTTTCGATCACGCAGCGAGGTTAGCCAAGGAGTTTGCTAGGCGCCGAAAGCTCCCTTATCGTACGATACTGCATCGACGAACCTCATCAGTCCAGCATACTGCCGATAAGAGCGAGCGCTGGCAGCAGGCGAAGCAGGCTTTTGTTTGCGACAGCTCAGAGGCTGCTAGCTGTTTGTTGATCGATGATATTTACACTACTGGAGCGACATTGTATTATGCTGCCAAAGCTCTACTGGATAGCGGAGTCGAAAAAGTGTCGGTAGCAGTAGTAGCGCGGCAGCCTACCCAGGGTAGCTAATCTCTGATATAATAGGTCCGCTGGAGAGGTGACCGAGTGGTTGATGGTACTGGTCTTGAAAACCAGCGTGGGGCAACTCACCGCGGGTTCGAATCCCGCCCTCTCCGCCAGAAAATGCCTTATTTACTTTTATAAAAGTAAAATTATTTTAGCGGCTAGAGGCGCCATAACCGCCAGTAGTAGTACCGCTGCCGCCAATACCGCTACCTGATGGGCTAGGTATAAAATTGCCGATGACGAAATTAACGGCCGCGTAGGCCAGAATTGCCACAATTATACCGACTAGCGCATAAAGGATGGTGTTTTTGGCTGATTGAACTTTCGAGGCGTCGCCGCCAGATACGATATATTTTAGCCCGCCGATGATGAGCATGATTACAGCAACAGCGCCAACGATGAATAGCAAGACGCTGCTCACTCGTGAAAATACGCCAGACTCACCGAATAAGGTGGTTGGCTGGTCGGCGCCGCGCGCCGAACTAGCGCCGTCTGCGATTGAGCCGATAGCTGCTACCGGCAGCGGCGATAGTGCAGCAATGGCGATGGTAATTGAAGCTAGGATTCTAATGATAATATTAGTGCTTTTCATAATGATTTTTGAAGTCCTTCTAGTTATTAGTATACATGGTTATCATCAAAAATCTATGCAGCAATGGTAAAATATGCTAAACTGGTAGCGATTGGAGCTTTACTATTGGTGATAGCTTCGTTCGGAGGAGTACCCAAGTGGCTGAAGGGGACGGTTTGCTAAATCGTTAGTACGGGGAGACCTGTAGCGGGAGTTCGAATCTCCCCTCCTCCGCCAAGAAAAGTAGAGGCCGTTTGTTGTCCTCTATTTTTTTGTGGTAATCACTGCAGCCATGATATAATGCGGTTATGCAAGACGACTCATCGCAAGATTGGCAAAAACCAGCAGAGACAGCTTCTGGGGCGCCTTTTCAAGCGGCTGTTTCAGAAGCAGAGTTAAATACGAGTGCAGAATCGACCCAGCCAGCTTCAGTTGATGCTGAGGCGACAGATTCAACTGCTCCGACTGCTCTTAATTCAGCAGAGAGCGATACTTCAGCATTTGGCGATGATGCAACGCCAGCGGTCGAGCCTGACGATAGCGAAATTCTTGTGCGCTGGCAAGGTCCAGAACATCTCTATAGCGAGCGTTCGATGATGTGGTATGCAGCTTTGGCACTAGCGACGCTCATAATGATGGCGATTGCTTATTTTGCGTTTAATTCGCTGACATTCACCATTTTGTTGCCAGTGATGGCGGTGGCGCTGGGCGTGTACGCGCATCGGCCGCCAGAGATTATTGATTATACCTTGACCCGTAAGGGTCTGTATGTCCGCGACCGGCTAATGCTGTATGATCAGTTTAAATCGTTTGATGTTGTCACTATCAATAATGTTCATCATATTGCGCTAATTCCGCGCAAGCGCTTCCAACTAGGGCAGAATATTTACTTCCCTGAGGAATCAGGCGAGAAAATTGTCGACATGCTAGCGGCGCGCCTGCCGATGAAAGAAGTCAAGCCAGATTTTATCGACCGAATACTAGCCAAGCTTCACTTGTGAAAAGTGTTTGAGTATGCTATTATCAGCTAGTTAGCACCCGTAGCTCAGCTGGATAGAGCGTTGGTTTGCGGTACCAGAGGTCGTGCGTTCGAATCGCGCCGGGTGTACCACATGTTTTTATACGAGCCTAGATCGGATGGTTCGTGTCTGATGATTGAGAGCGGCTGCCCCGCTGGGCGGGCGCTTTTCGTTTGGCAGACAGTTGCTATGCTGCTGATGTTTGTAGTTAAATAGAAGTATGACTAATGAGGAATTATCCAATCAGATACAAAAACTGAGTGATATCGTTGCCAATTTGGCGAAAACGATGAACGAACGGTTTGAGCAAATTGACAGACGCTTTGAGCAGATAGACAAGCGCTTTACTCAAATAGACAAGAGGTTTGAGCAAATCGATAAGTGCTTTGTTCAAATAGACAAACGCTTCGAAAAAAACGACGAGCAGTTTGCACAGATCGACGAGCGTTTCAATAGAATTGATGAGCAGCTCGCCGATATTCGCAACGACCATAAGACATTGGTTGATATCGTGAAAGATATGGATTTGCGAATGGATAAAGGTTTCAATGAGCTAAAAGCTGAAGACGGCAAAATTCACGCTGAGATTGCTAGTCTGCGACTTGAACTTTACCACGAATCTGGCAGCCGCGAGCTGGTGGACGATACTTTGTATGGTTCGTTGGACAAGCGCTTGCGCCGACTAGAGGCGAAGTTTCCTGATTTGGCGTCGAGCCAAGCGGTGTGATATTTGGCGGAGAGACAGGGATTCGAACCCTGGGTACGATTGCTCGCACACACGCGTTCCAGGCGTGCACCTTCAACCACTCGGTCACCTCTCCTTCGCCTACAATTCTACCAGAAAATGCCAGAAATATGAATTGCGCTTTATTCTGCGCCCGACTAATTAAAAATGTAGTATTTTACACAATCTTCATCGGTTGATTTATTAAACGTCACTTGTCTATAATAGATTAATATGACAGCGCGAAAGACAGCAAGGCCGATAATTCAACTTAAAAAACTTACAAAAATATACGGTATAGGTGACGCGGCGCACGATGCGCTCGATGAAATTGATCTAACCATCCGCGAGGGCGAGTTCATCGCCGTGATGGGGCCGTCCGGCTGCGGCAAGACGACTTTGCTTAATATCATTGGTTTTTTGGATCGGCCTGACCAGGGCGAATATCTGTTCGAGGAGCACTCAACCGCTCGCCTATCAGAGCGGCAGTACGCCAAAATTCGTTCTAACAAGATTGGCATCGTTTTTCAAAGTTTTAATTTGATTAATCGCTTGACGGTGCTCGAAAATGTCGCTTTGCCGCTGATTTACAAAGGCGTACCGCGCGTCAAGCGTCTGGAAATGGCTAGTAGTATTCTAAAGTCGTTCCATTTGCAGGAGCGCGAATATTACATGCCGTGGCAGCTATCGGGCGGCCAGATGCAGCGCGTGGCAATTGCGCGGGCTTTAGTGAATAAGCCGAGTATCATTCTAGCCGACGAGCCGACCGGCAACCTTGATAGCCGCTCTAGCCACGTTATTATGGAGGAGCTGGCTAACTTGCACAAAAAAGGCAATACCATTGTCATGGTGACTCACAACCCGAATCTGACTAGCTATGCTAGCCGCGTGATTAACATGCTTGACGGCAAGGTTGCCAGCGACCGCCGCGTAACGGTTGAATCGCATACCGAATCAAAGGAAGTGGCAATCCCGCTGCACAAATCAGACGCTTCTAAAGACAAGAATGGCGCAGATGCTAAGGATACCAAGGATAAGGACACCAAAAAAGCCAAAGAAGAAACAAAAGAAGCTACCAAAGATAAGCCTAAAAAGACAGCCAAAAAGAGCGAGGACGACGAAAAATGAGGTTAATGACAGTTGAACACATCACCGATGCTTATCAAACATTGCGGCGCAGCCGCGCGCGTACGGTACTGACGGCGCTGGGTATTGCTATCGGCGTGGCTAGCGTGACGTGTATTTTGGCGATTAGCGACGGTGCTCGCGGAATGATTTCTAACCAAGTTAATACCTATGACGGCAAGCTAATGATCGTCCGTCCGGGCGCGCAGACGCGCGATTTGAATGCCTATCTCAACCCAGCCGGGCAGCAGTTATTCGGCACTAGCTCGTTGACCGAGGCTGATATCGAGGCCGCTAAGTCAATTGATGGTATCGACGCGGTGGTGCCGCTAATGATTTTGAATGCTACTGCTAAAACCTCTCGAGCTGAGGCAGCTAATAATGTTGTCCTTTCTACTACTCCTGCATTTGTCAAGACGGCAGATATCAAAATGAACGCTGGCCAGTTTCTCGGCGAAGAAACTGACGACTCAGCGGTGGTGATTGGCAGTGAGCTATCGACTAAACTATTTAATACTGATCGGTCGGTCGGTCAGATGTTCACGATGTATGGACAACAGTTCACGGTTATCGGTGTTGTCAAGGCTGGCGCTAATCCGGTTAACTATAACACTGTCGATTATGGTAATGCGATTTTTGTTTCTTATAATCAAGGCAAATTGCTGCACAAAGGCAGTACGCAGATCCAACAAATTAACGTTTTGGCAAAGGACAAGAATAACATCTCTTCCATTAAAGACCAGCTGAAGGAGAAAATTCTCAAACAACACCTAGGAGAAGCCAACTTTACTATCCTAAATGGTGCTGATATTGGCCGGCCGACTGGCGAATTGTTTAGTGCCTTAACAGCGGTGATGGCGGCCATTGCAGCGATTTCGCTGGTAGTGGGCGGCGTCGGTATCATGAATATCATGCTGGTTGGCGTGGCTGAGCGCACCCGCGAAATCGGTATCCGCAAAGCAGTTGGCGCTAGCCAGCGGACAATTATCGGGCAATTTTTAGTCGAGTCGCTGATGATTAGCCTGCTGGGCGGCACTTGCGGTTATCTGGTTGGTTGTTTGTTAGCTGTGATCATTAGTTCGCAAATGAGCTTTGGGCCGACAATGACCTGGTCAACGGCGATTGCGGCGTTGTTGATGGCGGTTGGTTCTGGCGTAATCTTCGGTACTTACCCTGCCCTGAAAGCGGCGCGCAAGAACACTATTGAATCGCTGCGGCAATACCACTAGAAGCTGAATTTCTACCGATAGACAATAAACAAAATAGACAGCGCCAGTCTGTCTATTTTGTTTTTACTTATCTCCACGCGCGTTTATTTTTCGAGGGCTTTTTTGAACTTTTCAATTAATTTAACCTGGGTTGGGTCGACATTATTGAGAATTGCCACGTAAATACTGGCAAAATCTGCTAAAATACAACCCCACAGCATCTGCTGTAGCGGTGTTTTGCCTGCGAGTGGTACCACGTTTGATTTCGGGCGTTTGCCAGATAGCATCTGATCGCTGAGCGAGAAGCGTTTGAGGATGCGCGGGTGTTCGAGATCGCTTAGCAAATCAAATACCGCGAAAGGCTTCTCGACCGGGTGGCTAGTCCAGCCAATAAATTCGTTGTGGCTGAATTCTGGCAAATAGTTGCAGAAAGCAACGTTTTTAGCATTTTCGTTCCAACTAATTTTCCACTTATAAGCTAGCGGCGCCATCAAACTACCGCCGTAGAAAACCGGCGTTTTGCCAACAGCGATTAAGGCCAGCTGCTTGGCGTAGTTTTGCTTAGTTGGGATGTCTTTGGCCCAGAGTGCGCTCTCCTTCTCTAGCCAAGTGCTAATAGCTGCTAGTTCGTCAATGTAGGTGCGGTCAATCAACTTGAAAGCATTAAGCACCTCAAATAGCGCTCGTAGCGAATAAATTACGGCCATGCGCGGTTGGCAATCTTTGGGAATGAGTGCTGATAGGATATGTTCTCGTTGAGCAATCTCGTTAAGTTCTCCGCCAGTAGCAATGATAGCAATTTGGCAGCCGTATTCAATCGCCTGCTTGAGGCATGATAGAGTTTCCTCGGTGTTACCAGAGTGGCTGCTAGCGATAACTAAGGTATTGCGATCGGCGTAATGCGGCAAATCGTAGTCCTTGACGACGTCGAACGGAATTGATAGCGTGTCGTTGAGCAGCGACTTAGCGAGGTCGGCCGCTAGCGCCGAGCCGCCCATGCCAGCGACGATGATGTTGCGCAGCTCGCGGCCGTCGTGCTCGGCATCGCGCAGTTGGCAGTCAAAATTTGCCTGTTGATAGAGTTTAGCTGCAACTTCGAGAGCGCCCCCGTTGTCTCTTTGCTTCAAAATATTAGAGTCATCTAGCATGTAAAATCACCTTTCTCTTGCGATATTTCCTATAACTATGATACAGTATATACTAAATAAAGCATAAAAGTAATGAAGAGGGTGGGCACATGGATATAAAACCGCAAACAACGCAGCCAATTAGCGACGATCAGGATCTCGCTAAGGTTTTGGCTGGCGTAAGTAACGGCGCGAGCGCAACGAGCGCGCAGCCAGCAGCACCGTTGCCGCCGCTGCCTGATTTGCCGCCAGAGCCAGCGCCGGAGCCAGAACCGGTGGCACAGCCAAAAACGGCTAAAACATCAGCTACAGTTACGCCAGTTGCTGACAACGATCTTGATAATGTCAAGAACGAAGCTATCAAAGAGCTTCGACCGCTGGTCGATAAACTTAATATCTCTGCCGAAGAAAAATTTGACACTTACCTGCTATTGATCCGCTCGACGGACGACAAAACCTTGATTGCGCCGGCGCATGAAGCCGCCAAAAATATTGCTGATGAATCTCGCCGTGCTCAGGCTTTGCTTGATGTCATCAAAGAGATTGATTTCTTATCAAATCCGCAACCGCAATAAATTTTCTCTGTTGATTACGCGATAACACCTCCGCAAGCCCTCCTCGGAGGTGTTATACTATAAGTTATGGCTATTCGTTTTGCAACTGATGATGAAATTAACCGCTGGGACGATCTTGTGGTTCATAATAGCGATCGCGGTAATATGCTGCAAGGGTCGGTCTTTTTAAATTTGAAACGGCTGGCTGACTGGCGGCCGCGTTTTATCATCTGCGGCGAGTTAGCAATTGGCGCTATCGAAAAGCATATTCCCCTGTTCGGCAAAGTGTGGTATATCCCGAAAGGTCCGGGTGTAGCAACCGCTAGCGAGTTAGCTTCAATAGTGCCGGTGCTGCGCGATTTTGCTCGCCAGCAGGGCGTTTTTACTATCAAAATTGAGCCGGAATTATTGCGTGGTACTGACGTTTCAATGATTGAACTGTTGCCTACTCAACCGATTCAGTACAATGCTTCGACCGTGGTGGTTGATTTACATAGTGATATTGATACGATTCTCAAGAATCTGCCGCAAAAGGGCCGCCACGCTATCCGCCGCGCTGATCGCGACGGTGTTGTCATCAAGCGGGTGCCAGTCAATGATGAAACTTGCCAGGCGATGTATGATTTGTTCAAAGAAACGGCCGATGGCGCTGGCTTTACGATTCGTTCGCCGCAATACTACCGCGAATTCTACCAGCGATACGCTGATGCCAACCAAGGCCAGCTATTTTTCGCCTATTATCAAGATCAGCTGGTGGCTGGTGCTTTTGCGGTGATTCTGGGTACCAAAAGTACCTACAAAGACGGCGCTTCGGTTCGCAAGCGTACGGTGTACGGCGCTAGCCACCGCTTGCAGTGGGAAGTAATCAAATGGGCTAAAGAGCACGGCTCGCTCGAACACGACCTCTGCGGTACGCCAGCTTCCGATGAAATGAGTAACCCGAATCATCCGCGCTATGGCCTGGGGCGCTTCAAAACTAGCTTCAATAAGCATATCACTGACTATATTGGCGCTTTCGAGATTCCAGTTTCGCCTATTAAGTCGCGGCTTTGGAGCAAATATATCGAACGATTAGTGCGCCGATTATACTTCGCCCGGCATCATGAATCATACTATTAGGCCACTTAGAAGCATTCTCAGCCCTAATCGTCGCTACTTAGCTTTAATATTCAAAATTGCTTGCCGTACTGTTTCGATTTCATTCCAAAGGTGAGCTCCGTCGGCGCGTTCAATAGTTTTTTCGTGTCCTTTACCTAGGAATATAACAGTATCTTTCGAGCTGGACACTCGCGAGACAGCGAAATTAATGGCCGCAGTGCGGTCTGGCACTAAGAAGAGATTTTCCTCGCGTTTTTTGCCAGCTTTTTCAGCGCCCGAGGCGATTTGCGATAGTATGGTATTGCCATCGATATCGCGATCGTCTTCCTCGGTTAAGACAATCTCATCGGCGTATTTGCCAGCGATTTCGCCCTGGATGGCGCGTTTAGCTTCGTCGCGGCGGCCAGCCGAGCCGAACAATACCACTAGCTTGCCCTTCGTTGTGTTTCTAATATCATTTAGCAACCGTTCGAACGAGTCTGGCGTGTGCGCAAAATCGACAATCGCCGAGAACGGCTGTTCAGCGTCGACCACTGTCATGCGGCCTTCTACGCCCGCTAAAGCGGCAATTCCGCGCTCAATTTGGGCTTTGGTCAAGCCAACCTCGCGGCCAACGGCAGCAGCCGCCAGGCTATTATAAACATTGAACTTGCCTGGAATATTAACATGAATGTGGTAAGAATCGTCATCAATTAACGCTGTGTAATCGCTGCCGTGGGCGCTCAAATTGATGTTTTGCGCCCGCCAATCGCCAGATTTGAGGCCGTAGCTGACCGATTGTTTGACGGCCTGGCGAAAAGTTTCAGCAGACGGGTCGTCGGCGTTAATGACACCAACGCGGCTGGCTAGTCTAAATAGTTTGGTTTTGGCAGCCAGATAGCGCTCAAAAGTTCTGTGATAGTCAAGGTGCTCGTGTGTAACGTTAGTCATGACGGCGATCTCGATTGGTACGCCAAAGGTACGGTGCTGGGCTAGCGCGTGGCTAGTCACTTCCAAAACTATCCATTCGACATTTTGTTTCTTGAATTCCGCTAATCGTTTTTGTAGCAGCGGCGCTGAAACTGTTGTCATATGAGCAACTTGCGGCGTAATATCATTGCCGACGCCGTAAGCGACAGTAGTCATCAACCCTGCTTTGATGCCAGCTTCAGTTAGCATTTTGTGGATCATGAAGCAGGTCGAGGTTTTGCCATTGGTGCCAGTCACGCCAATGACGCGCATATTGTGCGCTGGATAACCAGCTTTGGTGGCAGCGGCAGTAGCTGTCAATAGGTGATAAGTTGGCTCGATTGATTGGTATAAACTAGCGGGAATGGCCTTTTTCAAAGTTTTCTTGAGTGAATTCATAACGATATTATAGCATCGACCTCTTGGCGGTGGTACAATTAAGTAGATGAAGGTTTTGGGAATTGAATCAAGCTGCGATGAAACCGCGGCAGCTATAGTTGAGGACGGTTTTCGGATGCTGTCAAATGTGGTACAGTCACAGATTGACATCCACGCGCATTTTGGCGGCGTGGTGCCCGAAATTGCGGCGCGCAGCCATATCGAGGCTATCGGCCCAGTCGTCGATGAAGCCCTTGCCCAAGCGGACTGCACTTGGGACGACATTGATGCTATCGCCGTGACCTACACGCCAGGTTTAATTGGTTCGCTGCTAATTGGCTCGCTAGCAGCGCGAACGTTAGCGATTTTACATCGCAAACCGCTTTACCCGGTGCATCACGTCGAGGGACATGTCTACGCCAATTTTATTACTGAGCAAGCGCCCGGGCCTGTTCAGCTTGCCCTGCCGAAATCTCAGCCGCGCTTTCCCCTTTTGGCCTTGATTGTCTCTGGCGGACACACGCAGCTTGTACTTTTTCGCGGCCACGGCGATTATCAACTGCTGGGACAAACCCAAGACGACGCTGTCGGCGAAGCTTTTGACAAGGTGGCCAAAATTCTCGGCTTGCCCTACCCTGGCGGCCCGTCGATTGCGCGCGCGGCTGAGTCGGGTAATCCTGATAAATACCATTTACCCAAAGCTAAGCTCGATAATCCGTACAATTTTTCGTTCTCAGGCCTCAAGACAGCTGTTTTAAGGGCTGTACAGCGCGAAGTAGGCAAAGACTTCACTTTTCCATCGCACGAGCTCCCAGGGCTTGTCACGAGCTCGCAGCAGCATGATTTTGCAGCTAGTTTCCAGAAAGTAGCCGTCGAAACGCTAGTTGAACGTACCTTGCGTGCTTTTCAGGACTTTCAGCCGCAATCAGTGGTGATTGCTGGCGGCGTAGCTGCCAATCAAGAACTGCGCCGCCAACTGCGCCAGAAACTACCGATTAACATTGAGTACGCGCCGATTCAGCTGTGTACTGATAATGCGGCAATGATTGCGGCGCTAGGCTATCAGCAGGCGCGGTTAAGCAGCCCGGCTGATCCGTATACTCTCGAGGTGGTTCCTAGTCTGTCAATGGTCAAAACTGCCTGGAATAAGACCGGAGCGTTGTAAATGCCACAACTATTTACCTCTGTTGATAATGATGAATTGATCAATATTTTGAATGGCGGCGGTATTGGCGTACTGCCTACCGACACAGTTTATGGTCTTGTAGCACGGGCCGCTGATCCAGCAGCGATCCAAAAAATGTACGACACCAAGAAGCGCGCTAGCCAACCAGGAACGCTAATCGCTAGTTCAATTAATGATTTGGCGAAATTAGGACTAGACTCTAATCAGCTATCATTAGCAGCTAAGTTTTGGCCCGGTCAAATCAGCGTGGTTGTTAATGCTGATAATGTTGCTACTTATCTCAAACAAACGCGAGATAACTTAGCTGTGCGCATTCCCGACGACCCTTCGCTGTCGCGGCTTTTGGCGCGGACTGGCCCGCTGATGACTACTAGCGCTAATCTGCCAGACCGGCCAATTTCATCGACAATCGCTGAAGCTAAAGTCTATTTTGGCGACAAGGTCGATTTTTATGTCGATGGCGGCACTATAACTAATAATCAGCCGTCAACTATTATCGGCCTCGATGAGCATGCAAATATTATTGTATTTCGCCGTGGAGCTGTTGATATAGATCGGTTATTTACCAAGTAATTTTTTGGTGCTGCGGACGACTCTTTTAGCTAGCGGTAACCCATACCGCCAAACTGGGTATAATTGACTCATTGGATAATCATGAGTACCGGCTAATTTATTCTCATGGCTAGCGAAACCGCGCTTGAAGTTGCTAACGCCGTCGTTGAGCAGGCCGTTCATGTCGTAGCGCTTAATTCCCTGTCGCTTACATTCGGTGATAGCGTGCCATTTCAATGCGTAATTAGCGCGCAAGGCTTGGCCGCGATCGTTCATACCGCCGTATAGCTCAAATGAAGTTTCGCGGCTAGTCGCCAGCCAAAGAAATGATACCGGGCGGTTATCTTCGTAAGCAGCGAAAATTTGCGAGTACTCCCCTAGTTTGTCGTGAATGTCGTAATAATACTGGTCGTCGTGCAAAGCAAATTTAGCGCGTTTAGCAGTCTGCCGGTAAATTTCGAGGCAAGCAGCGATGTCTTGGTACGTTTTTACCGGTTTGATATCAAGTCCAGCCCGGCCAGATTTACGGATATACTGGCGGGTTTTTTTGGTCATCGCGGCCAATAGTTCGTCGGTTGTATGAGTCAAATCCAAAATCAAAGTACGCGATAGCAGAATATTGTTTGGCGATTGGCGCCAGCCTTTGGCACGAAGCGGATGTTCAGTATCTGGCTCAATAGTTAGCACAGCGCATGGCAGCTTATGCTTAACGTAATTAACAATTGCCGCCAAAACATCCTCTTCCCTGCCTTGTTTACAGACTGGTCCGCGCGGAATGTAGCTTAACTGATTAAGCGGTTTAGGCAGGTTTCTTAGTAATATTTGCGCAGCGCCAATTGTTTCGTTGCCGTCAACTATAGTAATTCGCTGAACATGCCAATTGTGAGCCGCTTTTACCTCGCCCCATCCCCAGAGCTGCAGCGGGTGCCCGCTAAACTTAGCAACAGTCTTGTCCCAGGCAGCTTTTTCGTCGCATAGTATTGTATCAATCATATGTTTAGTATACATCGTTTGTGCTATAATAGGATAGAACACAAACACGTGGAATAAAAAACAGCAAGAGGTGAGGAATAGCAAACTGTGGAATTGCTATGCTTGGTTATTTTGCTAATTTTCACGTGAAATGAATCGAGAATGAAATGAGCTTAGCTAAAACTTATACTCCGAACGAATATGAACCGTCAATTTACGCCTTGTGGGAGGAATCTGGCGTATTTAAACCGAAAGGGCAGGGCCAGCCGTACGCGATTGTGATGCCGCCGCCAAATGCTAACGGCAATTTGCATGTCGGGCACGCTTTAGGGTCGGCAATTCAAGATATTTTAGTACGTTATCACCGTATGCAAGGTTATGATGCTGTATATATACCGGGGGCTGACCATGCTGGCTTTGAAACTTGGGTAGTTTACGAGCGCGAGCTAGAAAAGCACGGCCAGACGCGCTTTGACTTCAATCGCGAAGAATTATACGCGCAGGTATGGGATTTTGTAGCTAAACGCCGCGGCGATATGGAATTACAACTGCGGGCGATTGGCGTGGGCGCTGATTGGGACGATTTGGTATTCACGCTCGACGATAAAGTTATCAAAACTGTCTACGATACTTTCGAGAAGATGTGGCAGGACGGCTATATTTATAGGGGCAAACGCATTGTCAATTACTGTACGCAGCATCAGACGAGTTTTTCGGACTACGAGGTTGTTCACAAAAATGAAAAAGGGAAGTTGTGGGAAATCGCTTATCCGCTAATCGATAAAGTCGGCGAAATTGTTATCGCTACGACGCGTCCCGAGACGATGTTTGGCGACGTAGCCGTAGCGGTCAATCCAAACGACGAGCGCTACAAAGACCTTGTCGGCTGCAAAGCGCTGCTGCCGATTGTCAAGCGCGAAATTCCCATCATCGCTGACGATTATGTCGATCCAGCTTATGGCACTGGTATGGTGAAAATTACACCAGCACACGACCCGAATGACTTTGAGGTAGGCAAGCGCCACAATTTAGAATTAGTTCAAGTAATTGATTTTGACGGCAAGATGATCAATGTGCCGGGTCAATTTGTCGGCATGACGGCGCTAGAAGCTCGTAAACGCGTCCTAGCGGCGCTCGAAATAGACGAATTGCTGCGCGGCGAAAAAGACATCGAACACCAGGTTGGGCATTGCTACAAATGCGGTTCGGTCATCGAGCCGCTTGCCAAAGAGCAATGGTTCGTCAAAATGCGCCAATTGGCCGATAACGCTATCGCGGCGATTGAGCGCAAGGAAGTGACGTTTACCCCTGAAAATAAAGGTGATGTTGTCATTAAATACCTCAAAGACATTAAAGATTGGAATATCAGCCGCCAAATACCGTGGGGCATTCCGATTCCAATGTTTCAGTCCAAGACCAATCTAGACGATTGGCGCTACAGCGCCGAAGTCGATAAGAAAGAAATCGTTGTAGATGGTACAACGTATCGCCGCGAGGAGGATACGCTTGATACTTGGTTCAGTAGCGGCCAGTGGCCGTATATCACTACCGATTATTTGGATGCTGGCAAACTGGCCAAGTATTATCCGAATACCGTCATGGAGACAGCAGGCGATATTTTGTTTGCCTGGGTAGCGCGGATGATTATGCTGGGCTTGTATCGGACTGGACAGGTGCCGTTCAAGCATGTGTACTTGCATGGCTTAGTGCTTGATGAAAAGGGTATCAAGATGAGCAAAAGCAAGGGCAATGTCATCAATCCGATGGAGACAGTGGCGAAATATGGCTCGGATGCACTGCGTATGGGTATCATTGCTAGCCGCAGTGCTGCTCAGCCGCAAGCGTTTAATACTGGTAAGGTAGTAGCAGCCCGTAATTTCTGCAACAAGCTGTGGAATATTGCTCGCTATACTGAAAATTTGGTTGGCGGTCGCACGCCAGCAGCTAGTCCGCAACTACAATCGCTAGCCGATCATTGGATCGCTCGCCAACTAGACGAGGCAGCACAGTCGCTAGACCGGCAGATTGCGACCTATCATTTCGCTGAGGCTGGCGAGACGATTTATCACACCGTTTGGGATGATGTAGCCGACTGGTATATTGAGGCTAGTAAAGTTGAGCAAAATATCGACATGAACGCGTATGTTCTAGACACAATTTTGCGGTTAACACACCCATTTGCGCCGTTCTTGACCGAAACAATTTGGCAGGCTTTGCCGTGGCACGATACGATCTTGGCTAGCGAAACTATGCCAGACCGCCTAGAGTACGACGATATCGCTGCTGCTGCATTCGGCCGCTTGAAAGATTTAGTATCAGAAGCACGCTACGTAGTTAGCGAACTGCCGGGCAATAAACGTTATGGTCTGTTGTATATGGACGATTCGCTGGTGGCTGATAATATCGAACTTGTCAAGAAGCTAGCGCGCGTTACCTCGGTAGAACATGTTGACCAGGCTAGGGGATTGCGCTTGGCGGCTAGCGGGCGAGACGTTTGGCTAGACATTGACGACGAAACGCTTTACGAGCATCAAGCTAACCTCGAGAAACGTTTAGCCGAAGAACGCCAGCATATCCGGACGCTCGAGACGCGCTTGGCAAACGATAACTATGTAGCCAAAGCTCCAGCGGCTCTGGTCGAGGAGTCGCGCAAGACACTCCGTGAAAAACAAGAACTAATTACCCGGCTACAGAACGAGCTGCAAGTTGTGTCGAATAAGTAAAAGCTAGTCGATAACTGGCAAATTTGCGTTATCAAAAGCGTGCCGGCCGCCTTCTTCTAATAAGGCTAAAATGTTTTTGTGATGATGACGGCGATCTGGCGAAATACTAGGCGATTGGTAGCGAAAACTATTGCTGAGCATGTCTTCCGAGAGATTATGCTCGGAATGAGTGTGCTGCATTCGCGACTCGTTGATGGTTCGCAAATCTTGTGAACTGAGCTTTTGCATGGAATGATCATGCGTCAAACTGATATCAATAGCATGCCCGAAATGTCCGTCGTGGACAGCAACGCCGCTAGCTATCAGCAAGCTGAGCGTGGCGAATAAGGTGTTAATGATGTAAGTAAAATATGTCATAATTATGTTTGTTTTAAGGTATTGTGCTTACAAATATAGCACAAGTATGATAAAAAGTCAATAGTATGTCATAAAATAAGATTATAAGTTAGTCTGAGGCAGTGTTCGGACGGTTCATAAACAGATTACCGCTAGGTTTTAGCGCGCAGGTTGGCTATCTACTGGTGATGATATTTGCCGCCGCGAGCAATCTCTTGCGCTCGGTATAGCTGCTCAGCGAGGATCAGCCGCACTAACTGATGCGGAAAGACTAATGGTGACAGCGACCAAATCAGGTTAGCACGCTGTGTCAGTGCTGCGCTGACGCCAAAGGCGCCGCCGATAACTATCGTGATATTTTTACCTTGCACAAAGAGCTCGTTTAGCTGGCACGATAGGGCAGGCGAGTCAAACATCTGGCCGCGCTCATCGAGCAGAATTACGAAATCTTGGGGGTGTAAACGCGCTAAAATTCGCTCAGACTCCTCTTGGCGGGCCTGCTGGCCATCTAGCTTGCTATGCGGTATCAATTGCCACTCAAAACTCCAAGGCTGCTTGCAGCGTGTTTGGTAGCGTTTGATGCCGTCGGATACCCAATCCTCATGCTTTTTACCAACGGCGACAACAGTGATCATATGGCAATCAAGCGCTCTTTGATACTGTTGGCGATATTATCGAGCCGTTCGTCTGAAATATCGACAGGGTAGTCGTGATGGAGCTGCAAGGTGTCGCGGTCATACAGCGGCACTAGATGGATATGGGCGTGCGGTACGTCGAGACCCTCAACGACTACGCCGACGCGCAAAGGGTTGAGTTCGGCCTGGATAGCCTGGGCGATATTTTTGGCAGTTTGCCAGAGATGAGTGTAAGTCTCGTTGTCGAGGTCCCAGAGCAAATCTATTTGCTCTTTGGGCACCACTAGCACATGCCCGTCGCTGAGCGGGTTGATATCGAGAAAGGCAATAACATCATCGTCTTCGTAGACTTTGCGGCAAGGAATTTCGCCCTTAATAATTTTGGTAAAAATTGAATCGTCCATGATTACTCCTTGTTTATCATAGTTTTTAGTTTATCAGACGCGTAGTACAGTACGGAAGCCCCCTGCTTGACAGAAAAGGTCAACCCTAGCTTCAAGAGGCCTTTTATATCTTTATCAGCAGTTTGGCGAGAGATGGCGTTTAATTCTGCATGCGAGGAAATGGTAGCGTAATGACTATCGTCGGATATTAGATAGTATATAATTTGTTTTTGCCGGTCATTAAGGTTTTTGATAGAGTGAAGTTTCTTGGTTATAGCGCCATTTTCTTCATCGGTTCTTTTAGTATAATCTCGAAATTCCTTGATAGCCTCCAGAACTTTTTCGGTGTGATAATTAAAAAAGTAGGTAAAATCATACGAATCTTGTTCGGCGTAAATATAAGCGTAGGCGTACTGCGCTGGCGCTCGCTTAATGACTGTAGAAATCGGAAAATAAGCTAGCGCCCAATAACCGTTTTTCAGCATATACCAATAAAACAAGCTGCGCGCTAAACGTCCATTGCCGTCAGTGAAGGGGTGTAGGTATCCTAGCCAAAAATGTAGCACAGTTGCTTTGACTAACGGGTGGATAAACTTACTGTTGTCGTTGGCATACTCTACCAAGCGATCAAGCTCGTGCTCGACAAAACTTTGGTTTGGCGGCACATGGGCGATTTTTTCATTAAACCAGACGACTATATTATCGCTGTCTTTACGAAATCTACCTGAATCGGCGTCGGCAATCGTGTGGTGGGTTAGCTCTTGATGCAATTCTAAGAGTAAATTTTTCGATAAACTGCGTTCGACGAAATTTTCTTCGATTTTCGATAAAGTTCGATAATTATTGAGAATCATCCAGTCGCTTTTGTTGCGCGGCTTGATGTTGTCGGCTATCATATGCTTAGCGTAGCGCCGAGAAGTGTCTGCGCCTTCGAGCTGGCTTGATGCGATAGCCTCCTCGAGGATGCCTCTTGCGATATATTTTTGCCGTTCAGATCGGGTAGTAATTGCCGGTGTATTTGTGAGAAATTGTCCGCCAGCATACATATCGACAGTTCGCTGCGCTTCGTCAACTTTCTCTTGTCTAACCCAGCCGAAATGAGCGCCGTTTTTAGCGCGAATAGGCGTCGGCTGCGAGTTAAAACGCCTAACAGTGTGAGCTAGCTGCCACGACTCTGCTGGGGTAAGCTTAGGAATCGGATCAATAAAGCGTGCCTTATCCCAGTAAAGGTATTTTGATTCGTTGACTGCTTGCAAGTAGGGAGCTGCGGCCGCGGACTCATTAAAATACATGTCGATTAGATTTAATCGGCGTTTCGTAGATATAGTAGGCTGTTCTCGGATGATTACAAAATCTTTTTCCATAATATGTATATATTTGACATCATAATGGTAGCATAATGTAAAAAATATGTAAAGTATATGTATGTAGTTTACATATTTTTAACATATTAGCAAAAATGAGCAGCGTAGGGTATAATTACCTATGCAAGGAGAGGTGGCCGAGTGGTTGAAGGCGCACGACTCGAAATCGTGTATGCGGCAACGTATCGCGGGTTCGAATCCCGCCCTCTCCGCCAGGAAATAGCATGAATTTTTATACCGATTATGTTCTTGGCGAAAATTTTTAGATTGACTGCTTGTAAATATCGGGGTATTTATCGCGTCAGTACTAGCTGTGCTCATGGATTATTTGAATAGTGACGGGTGTAAGAATTACCTAGTATTATGGTAATTTATCAATTAGCTCAAGCAGCTTTTCCCATGAGGCTCTGTCAGTGTGGTCGTGATCAATAGCGCCAGCATAGTACCGTATTGCGTAAATGTCTGGATAGTTTTGGAGTGTAATCCACTCTTGCATATCTAGTGGATAGGATAGCTGGTCGGAGACTCCAACAGCTGCGCCCCAGTCAGTAGCCAACAAATCAAGCCCATCGGCTCGGATCTGCTCTGCCCAGTACTTACAGTGCTCGACTGCTTGTTTGTAGATCATTTGAGGGTATTGGCTGCTGCTACTATTCATATTTATCATTATAATGGCTTTGGTGATTTGTTTTACGCGTCTCAATCTCGTCAGCAATCGCAAATAGTGCCTGCCAGTCCTTTGGTTTGTCAACGTCTTTGTCTAGGCTACTCAGTATAGACAACATCTCATCAAGAGCGGGATCTAACTCGACTGTCGAGTCTTGTAAC
>ERZ773070.176-NODE-176-length-49255-cov-27.188380_pt1 | contig 49255 bp, 74 predicted proteins | sample MGYA00580618_ERZ773070 | MGnify/ENA primary metagenome ERZ773070 (study PRJEB29015, sample SAMEA2738023) | human oral metagenome | biome: human oral; feature: human-associated habitat; material: dental | place: China | collected 2019 ...
GTCTCGACCAGATCGCTGCCACCTGCCTCGCCCTCGGTGTCGATCGGCGTCACCTTTCACCCGCGGAGCAGGCCGTGCTCCCTGACTGTCCCGTCAGTCCTCTTGACTCCCAGGAGACGCGCAGCCTCATCCTCGAAGGCGAGGACCCTCTCGGACAGGCCTTCTGCGCCGCTCGAACCGCTAAGGAGCGCCGGCCTCCACGTCCACTTCCTCCTCGCGACCGCGCTTCATGCCCAGGTCGGGGACGTCGGCTCCTTCATCACCAGCTCGGAGTGGCTCGACACCGGTTACGGCCGGCTCGTCCGCGATCTCCTGATCGGCCCGCTCTCGGCATCGAGCCTCCACGTCCTGGACCCGAAGAGCCTGCCCTTCGACGACGCTACTGTCACCGGGGCCATCATGTGCTCCGAGGTCGGCGCAGACCTATCCGACGTACGGATCCAGACCGCCGGGAGCGTTGACGCGCTCAGCGACCTCTCGGCCGGCCTCCCCGTCCCGCGCCAGCGCCTTGCCGAGTCCTCCCGCTGGTCGGCCATCACCCGGCCCACTCCAAGAACCCCCGACGGCTACGTCGAGCTCGGGGAGATCGCGCGTGTGCACCGGGGCGCCGTCACCGGCGCGAACAGGGTGTGGGTCGCTCCTCGTGACGCCGTTGACCTCCCCGGTGACCTCCTCCTTCCGACGGTCACCCGGGCGCGTGAGCTCTTCGCCGCGGGGGAGTGTCTGACTACCACCGACGGCCTCAAAGCCGTCATCAGCCTTCCCGCCGACCTGGATGTCCTTGACGAGAGTGACCGGGAAAGGGTTGACCGCTTCCTGCGCGAGGCGGAGAGACTCGGCGCCGCCGACGGCTACGTGGCCCGACGGCGGCGGTCATGGTGGAGCGTTAGCCTGGCCTCTCCGGCTCCGATCCTGGCGACCTACATGGCTCGCCGGCCCCCGGCGTTCGTGAGGAACACGGCTGAGGCCCGCCACATCAACATCGCCCACGGCATCTATCCGAGGGAGCCCATGGACTCCCTGGAGCTCGACGCCCTGGCCGCCTACCTGCGCACCAGCGTGTCCACGGCCAGTGGCCGTACCTACGCCGGAGGCCTGACGAAGTTCGAGCCGCGAGAGATGGAGCGCCTGGTGGTCCCGGACCTCCCCCTGCTTCGTGAAAGGAGCACCCCGCCAGAGAGCAGCTCTGACGTGGGTGTCGGCCCGGCTACAGGTGTTCGAGCAGCCGCCGGGCCACGGCCGCTCCCAGCTGGACGGGAACCGCGTTGCCGATCTGCCGGGCGATGGAGGTGCGCGAACCGATGAAGCGGTGCGTGTCCGGGAATCCCTGGAGGAGCGCCGCCTCGTAGTGGGTGATGGCGCGGTCCTCGCTCGGGTGCAGGTAGCGCCCCTTCTCCGGCTTGGTGAACCCGGTGCGTATCGTGACCGACGGGCGGTCCCAGTGCAGTCGCCCCATGACGTCCCTGGCGCCGCCAACGTGCCGGCGCCAGCAGGGCGCCTTCAGGTGGTCGGGAAGGTCCCTCCTGTCCCCTCCAGGTGGGATCGCCGCGAAGCGATCCAGCGACATCTCACCATACCTCCGGGAGACGTGTAGCTCCCGAGGAGTGAAGGCGCCGGGCACCTGTCGCGCCCCCACCTTCACCCGTCTGGAGGCGAAGACGTCGTCCATGTCGGGCTGCGCGGGCACTTCTGCCAGCGTCTGTCTCACCGTCCGGTACGGGGTCAGCCCTCCGGCTCCGCCTGGGGAGTGCGTGGGATCGGGGAACCCGGAGGCGTCAACGTCCTCCCGGTGTCCGATGAGGACGGCGCGCTTGCGCACCTGTGGGGCACCGTAGTCGGCGGCGTTGAGGACGCGCAGGTCGAGGCTGTAGCCGTCGAGCACCTCCCCCGGCCCGGTGGCGCCTAGAAGGTCTCGGTACTGGGGCGACTTGCTGAAGGCGGGCACGTTCTCCATGACGAAGTACCTGGGCCGGGCTCGCAGGATGGCCTGGGCGTACTGCTCCCAGAGCCGGTTGCGGGCGTCCCGCTCATCGCGCTTGCCGAGAGTGCTGAAACCCTGGCACGGCGGGCCGCCGATGACGATGTCGACGCCGTCGGGGACCAGCCCCTTGGCGAGCCAGTCCTGAATGGGGCCCGTATAGACATCCGTCTCCGGGAAGGTCGTCTGGTAGGAGGCTGCGGCCTCCGGGTCCATCTCGACCGCGGCGACGCTGTGGAAGTCGGGTGAGGCCACGTGGAAGCCAGCGGTGAGACCGCCGGCCCCAGCGAAGAGGTCGAGGACACGGAACGTCACGGAGCCACCTCGATGCCGAAATCAGCCAGCGCTCTGAGTGCCCGGTCATCATCGGTGAGTAGGGCCTTCATGCCGTCGGGACCGATCTCGATCATCTTGAAGTGTCTGCCAACGCCAGCTCCCACTGTCCTCATGATGATGTCCTCTGCCTCGATAGACATCTTCCCGCGCCCGGCTTTTCCGAAGGTGATCGTCTTGCTCATCTCGGCATCGCCACGTTCTGGCCGAGGTTGAAGCACGGCCCCTTGGAGTACGCGAGCTCTCCTGGCATCCATCGTGTAGTGACCCCCTCTCGGTCCAGGGTGTAGTAGACGCGCCGGTCACACCGGCCGTTCCCACCGTTCATGACCTGAGCCTCCCCGGTGTCGGGGTCGATGCGGACGCCTGCAACCTTGCTGCCGGTGCCGGAATCGTAGACGTTGACACAGAAGCTTCCGATCTCGCACCTGAGGGACGAAGCCCTGTTGATGACGTCGATGACCCGGTCCCGAGTCTCGGCCGCCCTCCTCACGGTCTGGACGGCGAGTGACATGCCCTGGGTCATGGCCCAGGCAGCATCCTTCTCGGGGACGTGACGACCGATCGCTCCGTCGTTCGAGCAGACGGTGTAGCTGACGGGGACACCCTTCCTGTCCGCCTTGACGTGGACGCTGCCGACCGGGCTCCAGGCGCTCCAGCACGAGTCGTTGACGTGCACCCGGACGTGCTCCACGGAGACACCCAAGACGACTGCCGCGGTGTTTCTGAGCCTCTTCTTGTTCATGGGTCTCATCCCCTACGCGGAAAGGGTGTGACCTAAGCAGGGGATGACCGCGATCCGGTTGGGGCACCAGACCGGAAGGATTCCTCCTCGGACCAGGGCGAGGTGCAGCCTCGTGCTCGGACGGAGGTAATACTTCAGATAGGAGCGCATCACCTTCACCGAGTGGTGGTCATTGTCCACCCAGACGCAGCCCAGGTGCTCCCCGGTTGCTGGGTCCTCGACGTCGATTCCGTAGGGAGACATCTTCGCGGACAGCCCGGCCTCGCGGATTGACGCCAGCGCCAGATTCCGTAGTCGTTGCGAGCGACGCATACTCGACAGCGCCTCCTCGATGAGGTCGAGGGCGTTGCCGCTCCAGCCCTCCGGTGGGTCGAAGTGCCCGATTGCCCCATCGGGCGAGACGGCCTCGCAGAAGACCCCACCCCTGTTTTTTCGGGTGATGTAGAGGGTGATTCCTTCGGGGGTGCGCAAGACAGTTGTGCTCATGCACCTATGGTGCCCGGGGTGATGCTTCTTGCGCGTACGCCTGGGGTCACCTCCAGGCCGTCCGGCACGACCAGTCCCGGTCCGTAGACCAGCGTCTCCTTGCCGACGTGCTGCACCGCTGCGGTGTGGGCGAAGCTGAACCGCTCGCACCTCCTGTTGGCGTAGAGACCTCCCCAGACTTCTCGGTGGTCGTCGTAGGTGACCAGCCACGGGAAGAGGGAGTCCGACAGGGCATCGGCCAGCGTTCTGTGATTCTCGGCGTCGAAGGTCCGGGTGTAGAGACGGTCCCCCTGCTCGACGTAGGGAGGGTCGGCGTAGACGAGGACGTCGTCCCCGTAAGTCCCCATCCTCCTCAGGTGCTCGACGCCGTCGAGCTCGGTGACATGGATGCGATCCCTCATGCCGGCCACGGCCCGGACCCTCTTGATGAGCTCGGCCCTGTTGTAGCGCGCGTCGATCTTCCATCTCCCCGTCTGCTCCAGCCCGCCGATGGGCCAGGCCCCGAGGATTCCCGAGCGGTTGGTGCGGTTCAGGTAGAAGGTGGCGAAGCCCAGGGTGAGGTCGTCTGCCTGGCCGGCCTGGTAGACGGATCGCTGGTGGTGCCACTGTTCGACGCTGACCGGCACCTGGTCGATGAGCCGGCACATGCTCTCGGCACCGCCTGAGTCGGTGACGGTTCGCCAGAACGCGGCGAGGCCGGGATTGGCGTCATTGATGTGGACGTGGCCGACGACGCCGTCGGCCAGCAGCCGCAGCGCGGCGCCGGCGCCCCCGGCGTAGGGCTCGGCGTACCTGGTGGGCACGGGGTCCTGGGCTCGCACCAGGGCGCCGATGAACGGGGCGAGTCTGGCCTTGCCGCCGGGGTACCTCAGCGGGGAGAGGTACCTCATCACTCATCCTCCTCCGGAGCCGGCGTCAGGACACCGGCGACGCCTCCCTTGATCCGCCCGGTGTCCAGTACGTGGGTGGCCCGGGTCAGGGCCACGTAGAAGGCCATCGCCTGCTCCCGGCCAGCCCCGGAGGGGTCGTCGATGCTCCTCCAGTCCTCCCACATCAGGACGTTCCTTCCAGCGCGCCCCTTGGACCGGTGCGCCGTCGTGATCTCCATGCCCTTGGAGCTGTTGCGCTCCAGCACCCTGGCGACCTTCTCCAGGCCGTAGCGCTCGGCCAGGGACACGACCATCCCCAGGTCTCCTGGGTCGGGGTCCTCGTGCGCGTAGGCGACGACCTCGTCCCAGGTGCGGAAGCCGTAGTACTCGCGCACCTCGGTGTGGTGCCCGCTGCGCAGCTGGCACCCGCCCTTGACCAGGGTCTCGATGTTCCGGGCGCCCGAGGAGATGTGCGCCTCGATGCCGCGCGAGTCCGCCTCCATCAGGGCGCCGACGGCGCCGGCGTTGGTCCGGGTGATGACCATGGTGGCGTCGGACAGCCTTCCGGACACCCGGTGCTCTCCGGTGGCGCCAAGGCCCCGCATACGAATGGGGCACCCCATGGCCTCCAGCGCCTGGTTGCCGACGTCGGCGATCCCCTGTCCGAAGCGGAACGAGCCGGTCAGGGAGAAGGTGCGTCCGTCCATCGAGTCCATGGCGTCCACGGCGCCGCGCCAGCCGTAGATCGCCTGGTAGGGGTCGCCGACGACGATCGTCGGCAGGCCCTCCTGACCAAGGGTGACCCGGGCGATGGCGGGGTCCGCGTCCTGGGCCTCGTCCAGCATCATGTAGCCGACGCCGCACCGGCTCGCCAGGTCGGGCTCGCTCGCGGCCCAGGCGGCCAGGTAGTCGTCGTGGCTGTAGGGGAGTGTCCCCTCCGGGTCGGCCAGGTCGTCGGACCACATGATCGCGGCGTCGCTCAGCGGCCCCTCGGCCTCGGTCCCGGCCCACCGGCCCAGGTGCTCCTTGCTCGGCTCGTCGACTCCGTCCAGGCGCATCGCCGTGGTCACCTTGCGGGCCTCGACAGCCAGGGTGCTGGGGGTCAGCCTCCGGGTGTCGGTGACCTGGATGGACCTGGTCAGCCCCAGTTCCTTGGCCACCTGCGAGTAGCGCATACGCCCCGGGCTCGTGGCGCGCCGGCGGAACTCGGCGGGGGTGTCCAGCCACGCCAGCGAGTGTGCGGTGGCTGCCTTGACCGGCAGGTCCAGACTCGCCGTCTTCTGGCGCATCTCGTCAGCCAGGGCGCGTGAGTAGGTGACGTAGAGACCTCTCGACCCCCGCACCCGCTGGGCGCAGGCGACCAGCGTCGTGGTCTTCCCGCTCCCGGCCAGCGCCGTCACCACATGGTTGTCCCCGCCCATGAAGGACTCGACCACGACTCTCTGCTCGAACGTGAGCATCTTCTCTTCCTTCTTGTCCCACGACTCTTACCAGGACATGGTGCCCGGATGCGGGGCTCGACCCCGTGGACGGTTTCCCCCGGGCACCATGGGTACATGATCGCCGCAGCATTCCCGTACATCCTCATGGCCGGATACACGGTCATCTCGCTTTTCGCCCTCGCCTCGGGCGAGGCCTATCTCGTGGCGCGCCGGACCAAGGTCGCCGCCATCTGGCGAGCGACCGAGACGATGTGGTTCCTCATCATCACCTTCTCAGCCGCCTCGCACGGCCTGGGCATCCGGGCCATCATGGTGTGGGCCGGATGCCTCGTCCTGCTGCGCCCGCTGGTGAGCCTTGCCGTCACCTCCTGGATGGTGAAGAGGGGTGATGACGAGTGAGGTCGGTACTCCACCCCTTCGTCTTCCCCACCTGCGGAGGAAAGGTCTCACTGAGGGTAGACGTCGAGGGAGACGAGGTTCATCTGCGCCAGGTGCCCCGAGGATCATCATCCACCACCTTCGCCAACGTCAGCAGCGAGGAGCTGTTCCACATCCACCGCGGCATAGGTGAGATCGACTTCTCTAACTCGATGGGAGGCCAGCCATCTCCCCGTGACAAGGCCGCTCTCACCATGAAGACCATCGCCACCCTGTGGCCCCTTGTGGCCGAGGGTGCCACCGAGACCATCGTCATTGACCCGAGGACAGGCGGTTCCCGAAGAGCCCTCGTCGCCGACGTCATCAAGAGCCTGCGGTGAGAGAAAAGTGTCAGCCCCCGATCAGGCGGCGCAAGAGCCGGAAGAGACGCTTGATCGGGGGCTGCGTGCTGGTCTCACGAGAATCCCACTCGTCGTGAGCCCGCACTGGCGAGTGTACACGCAGTGCGGACACCTTCTCGAACATCTACATCAGGGACACCTCGTCGAAGACGATCTCCGCGCGCCCCTTGGTGTGGTTCATGGAGACGTCGACGACGGGGGACTCGACCTCGAGTTCGTCACTGGCCTGACCCCTGATCTCCACGCGGACGTCCCCGTACCTCTCGACCAGGTCCTGGAGGACCTCGATCATCTCACTGGCATACATGCCTCGCTCCTTCCAGCGCTGTGGGTGAGTCGTACACCTCACCATCAACCATCGACCCCGAACGGGGCCAGCTCTTCGTGAAGGGGCCGCCCTCGGTCATCCAGACGTCACTCCTGGCGTCTAAGACTCCCCACGGATCGCCCTCGCCCCGGCCGGCCCTTCCGGACAGGACGGCACAGGCGGCCGAGGCCTGCAACGGGACCACCCCGTTACCCAGCATCGTCAGCGCCTGGCGGTAGGAGATGTCGGCGACGTCAGTGACCCATCCCTCGGGAAGCATCATCATCCACTCGACGAACCGGCGTCCCACCCTCAGCGGCCTGCGCACCCCGGGCTCCACCGCGACCGGTGCCGGCCGGCCGACGGCCTCGGCGGCCCTGGCGATGACCTCCTCATAGACGCCCCAGCCTGGGTCGTCCCCGATCACCTCCGTCGCAACCCCCGAGAGCGTGTTCACGTACCTGGTCCTCCTGCCCTCCTTGTCGAGGCTGTAGGAGTAGCCGTTTCCACCGTTCCCAGTAGTCGCCGTCGGCGTCGGGAGCATCCTCGCCTCGCCCGCCGCCGTCCTGACCTCCACGTCAAGGCTACGGCCGTGGACCGCCCTGGTTCCGTCCGAGGCCTTCTGCCGGTACCTCCACGAGGTGTACTCAGCGAGGTCCTTGCCGTGCCCCATGTCGTTGACCGCCGGCGTCGGCAGGTGGGACGTCGACCTCGCCGTCGTCGGTGAGAAGCTGCTCGCCGGGAAGAACCTGCGGTCCAGGACCAGCCTGTCGCTCGAACCGCGCCTGCGCGCAAGGACGAACACCCGTTCGCGCAGGTGGCAGGCTCCGACGTCGCTGGCGCGAAGGGTGGACCACGCGGCGTCGTAACCGGCCATGTGCAGGTCGGCCAGCACTCTTCCCAGGGCTCTCATGAGCACGACGTCCCTGCCGTAGAAGCTGCGGTCGGCGGTGGTGAACGCCTTGCCGGACAGGGCCCCGCGCACGTTCTCCCACAGGGCCCAGCGGGGCTGCACCTCGGCGATGGCCGCGGCCTGGTAGGACCACAGCCCGCTGCGCGAGTCCCCGACCATCCCGACCCTTCCGCCGGCGACTGAGAGATCCTGGCACGGAGAACCCCCGGTGATGACGTCCACGTGCTCGAGCCTAGGCAGGTCGGTGACATCCTTGTGGATCACCGTCCCCGGAAGCCTCGCAGCCAATACCCTGCGCGGGGCCGGGGCGATCTCACACCCCCACAGGGTGCTCCCGGCCAGAGGCATGTCCAGACCCCCGTACCCGCTGAACAGGGACCCGATCGTCTGCTCGCTCACCGCCCACCGCCGGCGTGCTCGTCGCACGACGGCGACCACAGCGAGGGGTGGACCGAGTAGGTGCGTCCCGAGTACGTGGACAGCTCCAGCGGGTCCCCCCCGGGGTAGACCCAGGTGGTTGCAGCGGCGGCGCACCAGCGGCACCGGTACCTGCCGGCGGGCCCGCGGCGCCTGGCCACGTGCTCAGTGACCCGGTCGTACCCGGCGACGTGCCCGCGCACCCTCACCAGAGCGGAGACGACCTCGTCACTGGCCTCGGCGCAGGCGTGGCACACAGGACGGTAGTCACCCGGGTCGGCCGACCACGGGACGCCGTTCGCCACCGGGGTCGATGTGTCCATCACCCTCAGCACCCACCTCGACGCCGGCGCCGTCTCCCAGCACGTGGAGCACACCAGCTCCTCGGTGCCCCCCAGACGCTCGACGGCCAGGTGGGCCGACAGGCACGACGGGCACAGGGCACGCGCCCGGCTCCCGCTCCCCACCCACCGGTAGCCGTCGGCCTGGCCGCAGCCGGCGCAGGTGGTCTCCTGGGCCCGGCCGGCCAGGGGGTGCAGCCCCGCCAGGCGATCGACGTCGGACCTGGCGCCGGACCTGGCCCGGTCGTCCTCCTTGGACGTCTTGATCCGCAGGATCATGTCAACGTCCATCGTCGGAAAGACGCTGCGGATCCCTGGAACGGGCAGGCCGAGACGGTACATGGCCATGACCGTGCGTACGGTTCTCGCCGGGAAGCGGCGTCGCTGGACGGGGACGCTCATGGCCCGCACCCGCTCCAGCGGGGACGGGGTCCACGTGGAGGCCGGCCTGGTCAGGAGAGGTGGCAGTGAGACGGTCATCGAAGGGCTCCTGGTGGAAGGGTCTGGATGTACCACGGATCGTCACCCTGAACCGTGGGGTTGTAGGGATTCAGAGACCATGCGGAGGAGAAGACGTCAGCCACCCACCGGTCCTCGAAGGAGGCGACGGGGCCGTGGATGATGTAGAGGTGCTCCAGCAGACCCATCCGCCACTGGTCGTCGGAGGCCATCGTCCCCACGACGAGGTCGCGGCGCCGGGAGACGTCGTCAACACCGGAGACGACCAGGTCGACCATCTCCTCGGGCCTGACCGGGACGAGCCCGGTGAAGCGCCTCAGCTCCTCATCCAGGTTGTCCCTGGTCTTCATGGCCCGAATCTCCACCTCGCCATCCGACTGGTCCTCGGAGCGGGCGCGCTCCGCAGCCGTTGTCATCAGATCCCTGATCCAGGTCTCGGTGGAGATGACGATCCCGCTGCCGGTGTAGTTCAGGACACCCTGGATGAGCATGAGCGCCTCAGCCCGGTCCATGGCGTCGACCGTGCTCCACAGGCCGGTGTAGTCGGTGCCGAGCCAGTCGAGCCTGGCGGGGTCGTGAGGGGCCACCGGCGGGCCGCCGTGCTGGCACAGGGAGAGCCTGGCCATGGTCAGGCCCAGGAGGAAGGGGCTCACCTCACGCCTCCGACCGAGCGGACCAGGGAGTCCCCTCGTTGAGCGATCTCCCTGAGCGAGGTGTACAGGCTGTTCGACCCGATGTGACGGACGACGCCCCAACCTCCTGAGGTCACGTTGTGAATGGTGTCTCCGACGCGGACCTTGTCGAAGTCGACCTCCTCCAGGAGTTCGACGTCGGCGGCGACCTCGGCGACAGGCACACCGGCGAAGGTGGTCATCCGGGCGAGCCCCGCGGAGCACTCCCGCTGGAGCGCGGACGTCCCCGACAGGCTGGTGGGGAGCACGAGTCTTCGCCCCCTGTCGTCGAAGACGAGACGGCCGAGGGGGTCGATGTCGGGGCGTCCCAGCTTTCGGGCTAAGGTTCGCGCCCGGCTCCACACGTTCACACTCATACCTCCATAGTGCCCGGAAGGCCGGCGGTCCTGCCAAGCGGGCGAAGCGCCTCGGGCCAGGTCGGCTCTCCGAGAACGTCAGAGGCCGACGAGGTCGAGCCAGAGGTGTACCTGCGCACCATCATCATCACCGGGTCGATCCCTCCCCTGCGGCAGTACCAGGGGACGCCGGCCAGGTACGAGGCCGCCGTCATCACCGAGCCGTCCCCGCCCAGCACCTCATGCGTCAGCAGTCCGCTGCGCACGCGACCGCCGGAGGGGGTGAAGCCGGTCGCCTCCATCGACAGGAACGAGGTGCTCATCTCACCCGGGGCCGGGAACCAGTCCCGCCAGGAGGCGACCATCAGGTGGTCGCAGACCGGATCGGACGACACCCCTCGGTACCTGGTCACCGACGCCGAGACCTTCGAGGCGACGTCGCTGGCGAGGTCAACGCTGAAGGAGCCGTCAACCGGCGGGGCCGCGAGGACACAGACGATGACCCCGCTCCCAGGGCGCGACGCCAGCAGTGACGCCCAGGCGTCGATCTTCTCTCCCAGCCGCGGTGTCGCCGACGCCGTCGTCTCGATGACGATGCGCACGCCGTCGCGGCGCACGAGCACGGCGTCGGCCCTCTTGTACCGGCTGTGCTCCAGCTCCTCCCGGCCGGCCCCGGTGCCCAGCAGGTCGTCGGCCCCGGCCAGCATCTCCCCGACCGCCATCGGCACCCCGAGCAGGGAGGTGGCGCGCAGGGCTAACTCAACGGTCAGGCAGTTGTGCCGGCTCCCGGCGCTGGCGCGCACCCATCCCCGCCCTCCGGTCAGGGAGAGCTGGTCCGTCCACAGCATCTGCTTCAGGTGGGGTGTCAGGTACCTCCTGTCCGTCGCCCGCAGCAGGCTACCGGCGTGCAGCGACCGCTTGGCCCAGGGGTCGTAGGGTGCCCCCCACTCCACGAGGTTGGCGGTGATGAGCTTGTGAGAGTCGTTGACCGCCTCCTTGGTCGTGTACCCGGTTACGGACGCGGCCTGTTCGATGGTCAGCGTCCCCCACATGCGCACCGCCGCCAGCAGCGCGGCGCGCCGGCGCCCGGCACCCCTTCCGGCCAGGGGACGGTAGTCGGGGTCGTACCTCATCCACCCCGGAACCCTCATGCCGCGAGTCTCCATGAGCCTGGGGGTGACCAGGGCGCCGGACCACATGTCCCGACCACTGGAGCGCCAGGTCCCGTTCCAGAACGGGTCGCTGCGGTCACAGGGGTGGATCACGCCGTCGAGCACCGGCGCCTGGGACATCTCGATCCCCACTATGCCGCCTTCCTGTCGCAGCTCTCGATGTAGGCGGCCGGGTCACCGGTGGAGTGTACGGCTGCGGCCGTGAACGCCGGCAGCGCCCGGTCCTTGCCGTCGCGGGTGACGATGACGGCGGTGAACCGGGGGAGGTTGATGATGTCGGCGGCGTTCCACTTGCCCTCGTCACCGCGGCTGGCGCGCTCGGCCAGAAGCTCTGCCGTCTCGGCGTCCTCGTGGGAGAAGGTGATGATGGTCCCGTAGCTCATGACCGACTTCAGCAGGGTCACGCTGACCGCCCTGATCTGCTCGGGGTACTGGGTCGCGAAGATCGCCAGCACCCCGTAGGAGCGGCCGTCGTCCCTCCACCACCTGGCCACCTCCTCGTTGTAGCCGGCGAAGTGCTTGAACTCATCACACATGACGGCGATGTTGCGTCCCTGGCTCTGCCAGCCGAAGCACGTGCGAGCCACGGCCGCCTGGGCCGTGAAGCCGAGCATGGCGGTGACGACGGCCGTGACCCCGTGCGGGATCTGGGTGCCGCTGCGCGACGGGCCGGTGCCGATGACGAGGACGCCGTCCCTGATGAGGAACTCGTCGTAGGAGAACCCCTGGCTGTTGGCGAAGCAATCGTTGGCGCCACCGGACGGGTCGTCGTAGACGTAGCCGCCTCCGGGGGCGATGAAGTCCACGGCCGGCTCCAGGAAGGCGAACTTGTTGCGGGCCGCCTCGTTGAGGTTGCGCCGGGCGCTGGCGGTGACCTTCGCGCCCCACATGGGCTCCAGCATCGCCAGAGACCGAGCGGCGTCTGCCTGCCTGGCAGGGTGCACGTCAACGCCACCCACCTTCTGGCCGTGGGCCATCTGAGAGAGCACTGCGATCAGGGTGCGACCCGTCTCCTCCCCGTACCCGTTGCCGACGAGGGCCGAGGCCACCTCGAACCAGCTGTGACGACGAAGCCGGTCACCGCCGGTGCGCGTCCTGGCAGCCTCGTACTCGGCGAAGGCGGCCTCATCGAACAGCAGGCCGGCCGCGACCGTCATGACGATGGCCTCGCGCGAGCGGCCCTGGATGGCGCCGTCGGAGAAGGAGGCGGCCCAGGTGTCGGCGATGAAGGCGGCGCGGCTGAGGAAGTCGTCGCCCTTGCGCGCGAACATGTCCAGACGGTGCGCCGACTCCGACGGCCTGGCCACCTCGATGACCACCGGGTTGATGCCGGCCGCTCGGGCCATCGTCTCGTAGTTGTCCACGCCGTCCGGCTTGGTCTCGACGGCGAGGACCGCGCAGCGCAGGCTGCCCAGGGCTTTGCGCCTGACGAGCCACCCGAACAGCGACTGGTTGACCACCGACTTACCGCTACCGGCCTTGCCCAGGGTCATCACCCCGCTCCACAGCGCCGCCCAGTCCAGGCGCACGATCTCGCTTCCGACGTGGAATACCGGAGGGCCGTCAACGCCGATGAGCTCGGGAGGAGTCTTGCGCTCGCGGGTCGATGTCGCACCGGACGACGCACCGGACTGCGGAGCAACCAGGGGGACGACGACCGGGGCCGACGTCGGGACGACCGTTCGACCAAGCGGCCACGTCACCCGGTTCAGCATCCTGCTCGCCAGGAACGACCTGATGTCCTGGCCCAGGCTCCTGCCGACCACTCCCGTCGGGTACGCGCCGCGGTCGAGTGCGGCGGCCATGCGCTGCTCCTGGGTCGGGGTCAGGCGGTAGAGGAATGCGAGTGCGCAGACTCCGGCGACCACCATCGACGGTACCGACACCCCGCCGGTCGTCACCAGCGAGCGGACCACTGCGGCGAGTCCGGCGAGAGCGAAGACGTATTTCACCCACGGCCAGCGCCAGCCGGTGCTCCCCTCCACCGCCGTGTCCCACCCGGGCAGGGAGTTCATCAGGATGCTGACGAGCTCGTCGGCCCGATCGTCACTGCCGGCACGCACCATGACCGAGGCGATGAGCTTGTTCGTCGTCTTCAACGTGTGGTGCGTGGACTCCCCGGGAAGGTTCTCCGCGTACTCGCTCCACGTGCGTCGCACACGGCGCGGGGTGGACACCAGGGTGACCACCACCTCCTCGCCGTCGGCGAGGTTGTTGTCCAGGATGTCGCTGACCATCGACGGGTTAACACCATTCAGGCTCGATCGCCCCTCGACACCGTTTCCGATGACGCGGGCGACGGAGACGACACCGGTCATCGGTGCGAGTGCGTCGCGGTCGGAGGCGTCCTGAGGATCGGATGAGACACGCACCTCCTGGGCGGTCGCACCCACGGCCTTGGCGATGTTGGCAGCGGCTGCGTCAGCACCCTTATGGGACGTTGCCACGTAGTGGCGCAGCTCGTTTCCGACCCTTCTGGTAACGAGCGCGGCGCCCGCTCGACGGGTGCTGGTGATGGCGGCGGCGAAGGCCTCGGCGTCAGTGGAGAAGTTGGGGACGGAGTTCGACATCTCGGTTGATCGGACCAGCCGCCATGCTCTCGCAGGAATGAACTTGCTCATGTGTCCAAGCCTATCAATCGGCCCCGATGAGGCCCTGAAAAAGCGTCTCCCCGGTCTATGGACACTTTTCCGCACAATTCCAGTGAAACTGGAAGGCTCAGAAAGCGCCCCCTCGCTCCCCGCCCCCACGCAGTGGGCTCTCTTGGTCGGCCTTCCGCCCTGGTCTCGCAGGTGATTCGGCTCGCTTCGCTTCGCGTATCACTGCTCGACGGGCGTCGGCCTCCCTGCGTGAGCCGTGCTGCCTTGGTGGGGGTCGCGGCCTGCCGTTCCTCGCGGTGGCTCGCTGGCGCTCGCTCTTGTGCTCGTCTCGTCTGGCCGCTCGGGGAGCCGCTGCGCGGGGCCGTGGCTTCCGGCGTGGTTGCCTTGTGCTGTGCGGCTGGGGTGTGTCTGTAGCGTGCGTGACGGTGCTCGTACCGGGGTGCGCATCGTGCCTGCCGCCTCACGTGACCCTGTTGGTCTGCTGCCTGTGCTGGGACCCCCTGCGCGGAGCGCCTGATCGTCTTGCGCCCGCATTCGTGGACACGCATCGTGGGACCTGTCCCCGACCCAGGATCTTCTGACCCTGACCACTCGTGGTGGACGGCTGCGCAGCCTGGTGACCGACCACCTGGCTCAACCCTTCATGACCGTGGCGACCACGGACGACCACCCAGGCTCAACGCTCACGCTGGAACTGAACCGGCGGCCCCCGGCGGAGCCGGAAGCGTCCCCCGCCCAAGGTGGTGAGAGGCTGCGCAACCAGGAGTCGTGGGGCGGTACGTGGACAGTGAGCGAAGCGATGCGATACGAGCACCCGGCGACGACGACAGGCGCACCATGACCACCCCGGGTGGGAGACGCTCGGCCGAGCGCAGCGAGGCCGGTCAGGCGCCCCGGGCTTGCGGCTAGCGCACGGTGAGGGCGGCGCGCGCGAGCGCCAGCGAGCGCGTCCTGCCGGCGCAGCCGGCGTCCTCGGAAGGCGGCTAGCGCACGGTGGGGGACACGGGGGAGGTGTCGCCCGGGCACCATGGGTGTATGAACAAGAAGCACTTCAAGACGCACATCGAGATCGTGCTGACCACCCAGGACTCAGGTAGGACGTCGGTGGACGTCTCGGTCATGACTCCTGCCGGCCTGGTGGAGTCCAGGTGCGTGGACGGTGAGCTGGCGGTGATGGCGCTCGCGGGAGCGCTGGTCGCCGACTGGACCGCCGGCCACGTCATCGTTGACTCCTCACCGGACGGCACACGCATCGACCGCTGGGTGGTGAACCTCTACGACGGCGACTGTCGTCTTCGGACCCTGGAGAAGGTGGCCGAGCGGGTGCTGGAGAACGTCTCCGGACGGAAGGAGGGGGAGTGACCATGAGCCGGAAGAAGATCGTGGTCGCCGCGGCCCTGGCCGCCCTGTGCGCGTCCGTCCTGGCCGGGTGCTCGGACGTGACCTATACGCCCGAGGAGTCGAAGTGGAAGACGGTCTCGACGACCAGCATCGTCTCGATGGAGACGCAGCAGAGCGTCTATATCCGGGGCGGGTTGTTCCACGTCGAGGGCGGCTCCTACACGGACTACCAGTACGCGACCAAGGCCGGTGACGGAGGCATCGTCGTCAGCCGCGTCTCCGAGCTGTGGCGCGAGGGAAGCGTCGGGAGTGACAAGATGCCGATGCCTGAGGGCTCGGTGGTCATCTACCAGGACGTCACCAAGGACTCGGGCAAGAGCCCGTCGATCACCGTGCGCAAGTGCGTCGGTGGCACCCGCGGTAACGAGGGGGAGTCGTGGGATGACCCCCTGCCGACGTGCACGACCGTCTACGGTCACGAGGTCGGTTACGACAGCTCCTACGTCGAGGTCCATGTGCCGCCGAACTCGGTGGTGAAGGAGGATCAGCTCTCACCGAAGGAGGGGGAGAAGTGAGCAGTATCGACATCGACAGAGCCCGTGAGTCAGAAGATCTCACCGCCCTCCTTTGCGCCATCGGAATCCCGTTGTTCATGATCCTGTCCATCGCCATCGCCGTGTCACTCCCCTCCCTGGGGAGGCCTGCCGAGGCTCCCTCGTACGAGGACTCGAGGTGGACGCCCATCCAGTCGATCAACCTGGTTGAGCTTGGCAAGGGCGTGTACCTGCGTGGGGCGACTGAGAAGAGCGGTCTGTTCTCGACCTACCACGACTACCGGTACGCGACTGTGGTGAGCAACGGATCGACTCAGACCTACGGGGTGTCGAAGCTCGACCCGCTGAACTACATGACTCCCGAGGAGCACGTCTCCGTCTACCAGGACGCGGAGGTCGGCACCGACCACGGTCCCCGGATCATCGTCTCCAGGTGCGACGGGACCTTCAAGGTGGCCGATAACAGCGACCACAGGTCGTCCTGTAGGACAAAGGACGGCAAGCAGCTCGGGTACTGGGACCACCTCGTCGAGGTCCACGTCCCGGCCGGATCAGTCATCGACGTCAAGGAGGAGAAGTGAGAGAGGCAAAGGACTGGGAGAGGTCTAGTTTCGACGATATGTGGAAGGTCTTCTACTGGATGGTGGGCATCTTCCTCGGCGCCCCACTGATCTTCTTCTTCATCCTCGGTCTGTACACGACCCTCACCCGGGGGCCGCTGGTGGCCTCCATCGACGACTCGTCCTGGGAGACCGTGGAGCAGGTGAGTCTGACGGAGGTCGAGCCCGGCAAGGGTGTCTACCTGCACGGGTCCACGTGGACCTCCGCCGGGAGCGAGCTCAGCGAGTACCGCTACGCGACCGTCGCGAAGGACGGTTCGGTCGTGGCCGGCAGCGCCACCGACCTCTACCAGAGGGCGGCCGTCAACAGGGTCGGACTGCCCTCCAGCCGTGCGGTGGTCCACCAGGACGTGGCCGCCGGAGGCAAGCCGGTCATCACCGTCACCCGGTGCAAGGGCAGGAAGAGCAAGCCGCCGGCGGGCACCGAGCGGGACCAGTTCGGCTGCACCGCCAGCGACGGGGGCTTCGTGGACCCCGGGGGCGTCCGCCTGGACATTCACGTCCCGGCCGGGAGCGTGGTGGACGACAAGTCGGTCGCCACGGGAACGAGCGCTAAGGAGGCTCAGTGATGCGGCTATCGCACGGGGTGACGGCCCTGGCAGTGGTATGCGCGGCGGCGCTGTCCGGGTGCTCGCTGAGCCAGGTCCCCTACGAGGAGTCGGCCTGGAAGACGGTCGTGAACACCGAGCTGGCCGAGCTCGACGGAGCCCCGGGATACTACCTGCGCAGCGAGGTCAGCAGCGTCATGAGGAGGTCGGTCATCGACTACGAGTACCTTCCCAAGGACGAGGCCAGTCCTACCGCAGGCAGAGTCGGTCGTACCGCTTACGGACTCTTCCAGGTCAGCGGTGGCGACTCCTACTCTGTCCCTGGCGGGGTCGTCCTCTACGAGGACGTTGACCTCTCCAGCGGGGTCAAGCCCACGATCACCGTGTACAGGTGCGACGGAGAGAAGCCAGGTGGTGGATCCGATGACTGCACCACCAGGCAGGGGACACGGGTTCCCAACGGCTACTCCTACGTGGAGATTCACGTGCCCAAGGGAAGCGTCCTCAGGGGCGAAGGCAAGTAGCAACCAACGACAACCAAGAAGGAGAAGAGACCATGGAGAAGAAGACGTCAGTGATTGCCGGAGACCGCAGTGCGGCGCTGAGGTTCGTGGAGGAGGTGCGCACCCTTGCCGAGGGAGGAACGATCGTGACCCGGGTCGGGCCCGAGAGCATGGTGGGTAGAGTTCTAGACTCGTTGCATTGTCCAATCCTTCTGTTAATGATGGCGATGATTCAGGCGTCAGTTATCAGACTCGACTCATGGACTGGTTTGGCTGCGATGATCCTGACACTCCTAGCATTTGCCGCTGCCGACTTCCTGATCTGCCGAACCGTGGAGAGAATCCGGCTCGAAAGCCGCTGGTCGGAAGCCATGACCAGCTTCCTGGTCTGTCGAGGGGCGGAGAACGTCGTGCCCGGCCTGGTCGGCAAGGCGCCCGACGGGACCCTGAGCCAGACGACCACGTACACGGTAGAGGGCAGGAAGATGGTCGCCGTCCTGACCGGAGCCCGCGACGGCTCCTGGACCACGATCAAGGTCGGCCTAGCGGACCGTGATGGCGTCTCGGACGCCGGACAGCAGGAGGAGCGGTGAGTCGCCGGAAGCCGCCTCGGTACTGCGTGCTCACTGGGCTGAGAGGAGTCAGGCGCCTGGCGTTCCTGATCGTCGCTCCGCCGACGGCTCTGGCCACGTACTGGATCATGCGCCTTACGGGACATTCTTGGCCGGCCGACTCCGTGTTGGAATACCTGTCTGTTCTGGTTGGCGCAACCGGCCCAGCTGGCTTCATGGTCATCATCGTCTTGTCCTGGCTGATGCCTCGCCTTGCGGTGCTTCAGGTGACACGCAAACTCTCCCGGTCCGGCTTCATCTCAGTCACCAGGGTGTCGGGGTCGGCTGATTACCCAGTGGGCAAGGCGGTCTTCACCGCCATCGACACCGTGGACGACGACCAGCCGGTCACCATAGAGGCGTCATGGTGCTACCGGCACCTGCTCATCACCGTCCGCGAGAGGAAGGAAGACTGATGAGAGCAGTTGGAGTGGGGGAGTCGGGCATGACTTCGGTCCCCCGGGGTGCGGTGACGGCTCACGCGGTTCAGATCGCGGTGTCCGTCTGCGCCGTCACGTCGGCCATCGTCATCGTGATGATGTCTCCCTTGTCCTTGAAGGATGTCCTGCTGATGCTCGTCATGGGTGTCACGGGCTCTGCGCTGCCGACGTTCATGGTGGCCAGGGAGCAGCTCGACCTCTGGGCCGTCTACCGGCGTCACCCACGCCTGAAGGAGATGCAGAGTCGCCGGACCCAGCCTTTCGACCTCCCCCTGTACACGCGGGGTGACAGCGTGATCCGGTGCTTCACGGACTGGCACGGGCAGGTGCTGGCGGCCGTGCGCCGCGGTGACGTCATCGAGATCGTCGATATTCACATGACCGACAAGAGCCCGAGGGTCGAGGACTACGGCGTCGAGATCGCTCTGACCAAGCGGGTGTCATGGGCCCTGACACTTCTGGGTTTCCCGGTGATGGCCCCCTTCTGGCTGGTCATCATCGGGGGCTTCAACCACTTCCTGGGTCTCGACATGGGGTGGCCGCTCATCGTGATCGTGGCCGTCTTCCTGGCCACCCTCTCGATGCCGGTCCCCGGCCGGTTCATGATGGCCAGGTTCATTGAGAAAAGGCGACCTGAGGTCCGGGGGATGAGGGAGGAGCTCGACGTCCCGCGAACGGTCGTCGAGGGACTGCTGGGGAAGAGGGTTGTCACCTGCTACCGGGCCACCGAGAGCTCGTGGCTGGCGGCGGTCCGCGAGCGCAAAGTCATCCGTCTCTTCACCGTCACCAACGAGGAGGTCTAGTGAGTACCAGGAGGCGGAGCCAGGGGATCATCCACCTGGCCTGCGCCGCCCTCGGGTCGGCCATGGGCGACGTCGTTGCCCATGCGCTGACGGGGCACGGGCCGCACGGTGGGGCGGGCGGGGCGGCCTTGTGGCTGTCCGTCTTCCTCCCGGTCTCAACCCTCGCCTCCCTGGTGCTCCACCCGGCCGTCCTGTGGGCGGCTGACGCCGTGTGCGACCAGGAGATGGCCGAGGACCGCTACGGGGAGGGTGTCGCCGGAGACCTGGCCCCGGTCTTCTGGGGTGGCGACGTCAGCGTCAGCGTGACGTCCCTGGCCCGACGGAGCTCCGTCATGGAGAGGATGCTGGTGAGGGGGCTCTACCCCGGCATCGCCCTGGCGATGGTCGCCCTCGTCGGCTCCCTGGTGCCGATGCCGGGCCCCGTGGCCGTCCTGGTGCTCGTCCTCACCCTCATCGTGCTCGGCGTCTACTCGGAGAGGGTGATCGTCCCCCGGATGGTCCGTGCGCAGGCCCTCGAAGACGCCGCAGACGTCGCCAGGCAGGCCGAGGAGCTCTACGGCTGGGAGATCACCCCCGGAAGTATGACGGCGATCCCTGCGCCTGTGTGCGGGGTCAGGAACCTGGTCTGCTGGTGGCACGCCGGAGACGACCGGTGGCTGGCCTGCTCTTACGACCACGGCACCGTCGGCCACGTCCTCATCACCCGGGCACCATGGGTGCATGAGTAACAAGCCCAAGCACCTGACAAACCTCACCCTGAGGTTGGTACCAACCCTTTCCGTGGTCCTCACCACCATCTCGTGGGGCTTCATCTTCCTTGTCCTGGACCGCGCCCTGGGGGAGGTCTTCGAGAGGCTCACCGGCCACTGGTTCATCGGCGGGATCGCGGCCGTCGTCGTCTCCGCGGCTATCACGGTCAAGGTTCTCGTCCCCGCACTCACCCGTCTGCCCCTGCGCGCTCTGCTCGCCTGGCGAGGCAAGGAGGTGAGGCTGATGATCCACCGCCTCGTCCCCGACGCCGTCTTAATCGACCGGATCGAGTCGGTCCCCCAGCGAGTTGAGGACGCCTACGCGGGCCGCCTGTCCGACGTCGTCGGTATGTGGATGGCCGGCCGGCGCGGCCTCGTGGTCGCCGTCTGCATCCACGATAAGCCGGGCGGCGTCCGCCTGGAGCTCCTAGAAGGGGAGGGGCTGTGAAGGAGGTCGTCGTCCACGTCTCGCCGGCGTCCATGATCGTTACCGCCTGTCTGGCGGTCCTGGCCGGGATCGTCGTGGTGGCCGGGTGGACGGCCGCCACCTGGTACTGCCAGCGCCTGCTGGGGCGCGCGACCGTCGTCGTCGGTGTCGCCGGCATGGTGGTCGCGGCCGTCGCCACCTTCCTCGTCGCCACCTCCTGGTCTGCTTCCGTCTACGACAGCGAGGTGGACCGGGTGCTGGAGCGGAGCCTGGGCGCACCCGTGACCTGCCCGGCTGGGACCGAGGGGCGCTGCTACACCTCGCACGACCAGGTGGTGGTCGCCGTCCGCAAGGGCTTCGACGTGCACCTGCGAAAGGTCTCGCCATGAGGAGGATCCTGGTGACGGGGTCGCGCCGCGTGCCAGAGACGATGGAGAGCATCCGCCTGGCCGAGGCCGTCCTGCGACAGTGCCACGACATTCTTAGGACCAGCGACGTCAGCGAGTCCGTCCTCGTTCACGGCGGCGCCCGCGGTGCCGACCGGGTCATGGAGCGGGCGGCGCTGTGGCTGGGGATGAAGATCGAGGCGCACCCGGCGCGCTGGGCCGAGCTAGGCCGGGCGGCCGGCCCCGTGCGCAACCGCGAGATGGTCTCCTCAGGCGCCAGCCTGTGCGTCGCGGTCCCGACCACACCCAAGGGCCGCGGCGTGAGCGGCACCTGGGGGTGCGTGGAGGAGGCCGACCGGGCGAGCCTGCCGGTGCTCGTCGCGTGGCGCGGAAGCCTGTGGGCCTACAACTTCGGCGCCCGGATCCTGCTGGGCTCAGACCGGGTCCGCATCACCCCGGGCACCATGGGTGCGTGAACGTTCCGTACTCGAGAAGGGAGTCGCATTGGACACGTTCTTCTACGCATATACGCCGGGGTGGCCCGAGATGCTCACGAACCCCTGGGCTATCCTCTTCATCCTGGTCTTCGTGCTCGGAACAACCTGCTTTGTGTGGGGGGTAGACAGGGGGCGAGATGGGGCAGTCGAGTTCGGAGTCGCTTCACTCTTGCCCTTAGTACTCATCACCATTGGTTTCTCGGTGGACTACGACGACCTCGATGCTCCCAGGGCCGTATCCGACCACTATGGGGTGGAAGCAAGATCCGTGGAGTGCCCAGATCGCGTGAGCACCGGGGAGTGTGTCGCCTACACCAGCAACGGCTCGTCCTTTGTCGTACACGTGAGCTCGGGGCACCGCACCAACGGCGGCTGGCAGGTCGTCACCAAGAGAGTCAACGACGGGCCATGGCCTGTCACGAGCACCAAGGAGGAGTCGAAGTGAACGACTCATTCTTCTACCCATACGTAACCAGGCAGGTCGGGGGATGGACGTCAGAGTTGTCCGGGGCCTTTTACACGTCCGTCGCCGTAGTCGTCATCGGAGTCCTGGTCGGAGCCGTGGCGATCATCCGCATTCTGAAGAAGGGGGAGAAGATGGAGGAGGAGGAGTTACAGTCCGCCGGATTGCGTGTCTTGCTCTCCATCGGCCTGATCCTCATCGGGGTGGTCACGGGGTTTTCCTCATGGGTTGAGGCTCAACCTCACCAGGAGACGGAGGAGTTCAGTATGACAAAGGCTGTCTCCAGCCACTACGGCGTCGAGGCGCGCGACGCCGTCTGCCCCGGCGGGACCTGGACCAGGCACACCGACGACTGCGTCACCTACACCGACAAGGACGGGGGCCAGGTGCTCGCGCGAGTCTCCAGCATGAACGTGGACGGCGGCCAGCAGGTCACCGTCGAGAAACTGGGTGGGGCGCAGCCGGCGCCCGCACCGTCAACGAAGGGAGAGACGAAGTGAACGGAGAGTCGTTCATCGTCACGGTGAAGACGTACAGTCTTCCCACGTTCTTGCCGTACATCACCATCGCACTGGTCGCCGTCTGCGCGGCGGTCTACCTGGTGCGCAGACTCTCGAAGAGCAAGGTGCTGCGGAAGCGGCTCCTGGCCGTCCTCCTCGTGCTGGCGGTCCCCGCAGCCCCTCTGGGGCTGTACAACTCGATGTCGTTATTGGCTGCGTCTTTAAGAGCCTACTTCGGAGACTCCCTTCAGTCCCGTCCGGAGATCGTCGAAGTCGTCGCTCAGCGCTACGGGGCCAAGGACGTCAAGGAAGTCGACTGTCCTGACAACAGCTCTCTCTTCAACACACAAATCGGCTGTGTGACCTACGACGGCGGGAAGACGATCGTCAGAGTGTCTTTCGATCACTACCGCGACAAGGGCCACAACACCTCTGACTACCTGGTGACAGTGACTCCCCTGACCTCCAGCAAGGAGGTGGGGAAGTGAACGGCAACCTGGACAGCTTCTTCTACACGGACCCGTTGCAGCAGTCGTGGTTGAATACCCACGAGAACGCCTTCATCCTCGTCGTCGCCGTCCTTTTTGTCATTGCCGGGAGCTCGTGGCTCACTTTGTTCGCCTCCTCGCTCTGCGACGAGTCGAAGGACATTGTTACCAGGAGAGTGGCTGCATCAGCAGCCCTGGTTTTCTCCGTTGCTCTGACGATCGTCTTAATCAAGGGCTACACCACAGATCCCACTCCGGCCAAGGTTGTCTCAGACCACTACGGCGTCGGGGCCACCGATACCCCGTGTCCTGGTGAAGCTGGTGAGGCTGGCGAGTGCGTCTTCTATGTGGACAAGGAGGGGTCCAAGACCATCCTCCAGGTGAGTGTCGGCGACCGCGACGAGGACAAGGACGGCTGGCCGGTGACGGTCGAGAGGCTGGGAAGCGCCTCGAAGGAGCCTGCAACCAAGTAGTGAGGAGCCCGGGCACCATGTGTCCATGAGCCGAGTCATTACCTACGACGCGGCCGCCACACCAGCAGTGGTGGCCGCGCTCGTGTCCGTCGTCATCGTCATCGTCGCCGCAGTCGTCGTCCGCCGGCGCTGGGTGGTCTCCGGGGACCTCGTCGAGCAGGTGGTGCGAAACCTGCCGGCCCTTGTCTCCTCGGTCGTCGCCGTCGCGGTCTGCGTCCCCGCAGTCCTCCTGCTGGCCGACGTGGCCACCTCGGTCATTGATGAGGGGCGCGCCATCCAAGCGGTCGCCGACGTCTACGGTGACCTGCACGAGCTCGGCTGCCCCGACGGCGGCGGGCGCTGCATGTTCACGCGAGACGCCCTGTCGATCCGCGTCCACGACCTGGGCGACGGCACCGTAGAGGTTGACGAGCTGCACTAGGAAGCCCCCGGCGTGAGGTAACGCCGGGGGCTGCTGGCTTCCTGGAGGTCAGCGGCGGCTCATGAACGCGAACCAGGGGAGGTTGACGACCAGGGCGACGATCGCCGTCACCCACCAGGGGATGCCGACGACGAGGGTCATCCACGCTCCGACCGTGGCCGAGAACAGCATGGCCGGCCACAGCCAGACGACCAGGATGCCGATGACGAAGACGACGACGAACGATCCGACTGCCGCCAGTAGTGCGGGCATGACCTCCTCCTTCCCTCGCGGGCCTGTTGAGCCAATGGTGCCCGGACTGACGAGGGGCCGCAAGCACGGCCGACACGCCGGGGGTTGACGCCGGCCGAGGAGGTGAGATAAAAATATCTCAGCAGGGGCCGCAAGCCGGGCGGACCCGAGTCCCACACAAGGAGCAGCGCCATGGACACTTACGGCGTCACCCGAAGCATCATCAACCACATCCCCGACTGCGACGCCGAGGAGGCGAAGCTGGCGACTGCCGGCCTCCTCGTCACCGGGGAGGGCAAGCGCGTGATGGCTGGGCTCACGTGCCTCGCCGAGCGTCACTCGGACAACGTCATGTTCGACATCATCAAGACGTCGCCGTGGACGGCGACGATCGTCATCTCCTCTCACCGAGGAGAGTGGAGCGACCGGTCTGCCGAGGTTCAGGTCCACCTGGCCTCGGACCACCGAGAGGTGTCCACCCCGTCCATTCACGTGAGCGGATCTGACAACCAGGTCCACTCCTACAAGATCCCGTCCGTGCTCGCGGCCCAGGTTATCCAGGAGGCCTGCTCGAGATGGGCGGAGGCCTACTCCGCCCGAGAGGACCTCGTGGAGGCCCGCGACAACAACGGGTACATCGAACCGGTTGACTCATATGAGAACCGGCGTTTCTTCAGCGCCCTCGGGCGCCGGCTTCTGGAGAGGGAGGTCGAGAAGGCCTTCTCCCCGAAGCACTCTGGCGAGCGATTCGCCCCGATTCCCGACGGCCCTCTGTTCATTGGTCGGGAGGAGCCCTGGACCCCGGCTGACTACGAGGTGCCCGCCGGCTACCTCGTCAAGGACGTCGCCGACGTGCCTTTCGGTGCGTCCTTCACGGCCGTCTTCGCTAACGGGGACAAGCACGGATTCAGGGGCGTCAGCCCCATGCTCCGCTTCACCCAGGAGTGGATGAGCAAAGCCATTGACTTCTACGGCAACGACTGGGGAGAGGTGGCGCTGGCCGCTGACAGTTTTGTCGTCCACGGAGGTGGGGTGAAGACCCTGCGCGCCCTGGGTGCCGAGGTAAGCGGCGACAGGATCGTCGTCCAGGGAGTCAACCTTCAGGACTACGAGGACGACGCTGACGTGCCTCCGGTGAAAGGGAGCGTCCCCGACCGTGGGCGCAGCCGGCGCAACTTCCCCCTCATCGAGGGTGAGGGGTACTCCGGAGCCCTTCCCGGCGAGCCCTCTCGCCGCTTCTACTACTACCAAACCTGCGGACAGGACGCTGTCTCCCTCCAGGAGAAGGACGGTGACGGCAACTGGAGGAGCATCGCCACTTACCAGGCCAACGGTGCCGAGGGTTCCGTCGAGGCTCTCGACCAGGAGGACTCCATCCTCTGGAAGCAGCGCCTCTGCCGCTGCGACCTGGAGCAGCGCCCTCTGCCCGAGCCCACCCCCGAGGAGGCCGCCCAGACGCCGGCCGCCGAGGCCGATGACGACGGCATCCCCGACTGGGAGCGCCAGCTCACCGAGGCGTCCGAGGACGCCGAGTAGGAGAACCTCACCGCCGGGGGAGGTGTGTGCACCTCCCCCGGCCATATCAGCAAAAGGAGAACGCAGTGAGCACACTCATCACACCCATCCTCCATGCGGAGGACCCCGGCGACGGCGCGCCCGACATTCTGGAGGCTCTGAGCTTCGCCGGCGGCATGGCCAGGATGATCTCCTCGGCGCTGTCGTCCCTCATCACCAGACACCCTGACCTGGTCGAGGTCCAGGTGGTGCACACCGGGATCGGCGAGGTGACCATCGTCGTCTCCAGCCACACCGGGGACGGAAAGGATGACGCGGAAGTCGAGCTCCGGGTCGTACTTATCGAGGACGTCGGCGGATACGGGAGGACCTACTTCTCCGTCGTCTTCTTCACCAATCCCGAGAACAAGGACCGGACGTTGAAGAGCCAGGTCTCCCCCGACCTTGCCGGCCACATCATCCGAAAGGTGTCCGAGCGCCAGGGGGAGCGCGAGGCGTGCAGCAAGGGGGTCGTCGACGTTGACTACGACGCCTTCGACCGTCCTTACCCGGACCTCAGCAACACGCTGGGACACGACCTCGGCCTGTTCCTCGCCCTGGGCGTCCACGTCCTCGGAGACATGGTCGAGCTGGCCGTCTGGGAGGACGTCACCGTCGTGGACAACGACGAACCAATGGTCATCGGGGCGGCAAACGCCCAGATTCACTAAAGAGACAGGAGAGAGTCATGAGCAGCAGCAAGGCCGGAGATGTCGAGGTCAGCGGGGCTGAAATCCAGATGCGCCGTCTCGCCCTGGGGATGTCCCAGGCGCAGGCGGCCCGGTTCCTGCGGGTCAAGCAGAACTCCATCTCCCAGTGGGAGAGAGGGTCGAGGAAGGTTCCCGTCGAGATCGTCGAGGCGCTTGACCAGCTCGGGAAGGATGCCCGCCGCCTGGCCAAGGCGATCGTGGACGAGCACCTGAAGAGCGAGGCGGACGTCGTCACCGTCAAGATCCTGTACAAGGAGACCGTTCGGGACAGGGTGACCGCCTTCGGCGTCACGGTCCCGGCGCCTGTTCACCGCATGGCCTCCGCCCGCGCCGCCGCCACCCTGCGGATTCGGGGCGTCCGGGTCAAGGTCGAGGAGGTCCACGCCCTGTAGGGGGTGCCCCCGGGCACCATAGGTACGTAAACCCTTTGAGCCCAGAAAGGAATGGATTCTTGGACGCCTTCTTCTACTCGACTCCACTACCTGAGGTCACGATCCCCTGGTGGGCTGTCGGCGTCTTCGCTGTCGGACTGTTGATGACGTTCCCCTACTCAGAAGGGAGTGGCAACATCCCGCTCCGCGTTCTAATGGTGGCGGGGTGCGTACTGGCGTTCGTCGCGGTCGTCTTTGTGATCTTCTCGATGATGTTCATCCCCTTGGTGAGGTCAACCGTCGGTCCCGGCATCAACACTGCCAAGGTCGTCTCCGAGCACTATGGTGCTCACGACATCCGGGAGGCTGTGTGTCCAGCCGGTAGCTACACAAACGAATGCTTCACCTACACCGCTGACGACGGCTCCCAAGAGTTCGTGAGAGTCACCGGCTCCTGGGAGGAGCAGAAAGCCGGCTACAACATCACCGTCGAGCACCTGGGAAACCGTCCGCCGGCGCCGACACCGACGCCGTCGAGCAAGGAGACGTCGTCATGATGCCTGCGGACACCTTCCTGGTCCCGGCCGGCCACAGCCCTTGGACAGCGGTCCTGCTGATCCTCTGTCTCTCGGTAGTCCTGTGGGCCCCCATCTACTACGTGTCCTTCCGAGTGCCGTCCCTGTGCAAGCGGCGACGGGGACGGCTGACCCTGGTGGCGCTCGTGGCCCTGGTCCCGGCGCTCTCTGTCGCTGGTGTTCTGAAGCTCGGTGAGGTGGTGCCGCCTCCTGCGGACCTCAGACAGGCAGTGGCAGAGCACTACGGATACGACGACTCAGAGGAGTCATTCGCCTGTCTTATGACCCACTCCGAAGAAATCCGCTACTGCCGCTACTCCCTCTATCGGAGGGGCGATCCCCCGGATGCGTCGCAGGTGTCTGTCGCCGTGTCCTCCACCCGCGTCAAGGATGGGTACCAGGTCACCACGAGCCAGATGAGGATGTCCAAACAGCCAACCAGTGAGAGGAGAGGATCATGATCTACACACTCGACGTGCCCGCGGGCCCCGACCGCCTGCTCTGGTACGCCATGGCCCTGTTCGCCGCCGTCGCCGTGGTCTCCTCGGCCCTGGGACTGGTCGGCGCCTACCACGCCGCCGGGGCTGACCGTGTCCCCCTGTGGCACCGTCTGGCCAGCGGGACGCTGCTGACGACGGGGGTGGTGTCGGCCCTGTGCTGCATGTGCACCCTCGTCCACCTGACGGTCTCCGGTCCCGGGCCTCGTGGCCTCGACGAGGCGCTGTCCGAGCGCTTCAGCGCCTCGACCACAATCTCCTGCCCGAGCTCGCGCCCCGGCTACTCCCGGTGCCTGCTGAGCCGCGACGGAGACGTCATCGGCGTCAACACCCGGTACGTGGGCGGCTCCTACGAGGTCACCGCCGAGGACACGGGCCCGGCCGGATACCCGCCGCAGGCCCTGGTCACCTCCAAGGACCACTGAGACCCGGGCACCATGGAGTCATGAGTAAGCAAGTCATTCGGGTGCGCATCACCCAGGGAGACCAGACCGTTCATGAGGGAAAGGCGTGGCGCCTGTCGGACGAGGAGCCCTTCCACACCCAGGCCATGGACGAGGAGTTCACCTGCTACGACCTGACCCCTGACGGGAAGGTCAAGTCCATCACCGGCCCCGTGCTGGAGAGCACAGAGCAGATCACCAGCCTGTCCTGGAAGGAGGTGGCCTGAGGTGGCCACGATCGAGGAGATTCGGGAGCACGTGGCCGCTGGCCGGCCGGCGGCCGTTCCTGTCGGGTGGGCGAGCCTGCTCCTGAGCGAGATCGACCGGCTCACCGAGCAGAACAAGGAGCTCGACGGGCGCCTCTGGAACCTGGAGGCCGCCGAGCACATCGGTGGTGGACCGGGCACCGGTGGCGAGAGTGTGTCTGAGGTCCGTCGGGAGGCTGACCGGCACCGCAAGAGCGCCGACGAGTGGCGCCGGCAGGCCGAAAGGCTCGAGAAGGAGAACGACGACCTGAGGGACGACCTCAGACGCGCACGAAACAGGAACCGCTGAGAGGAGAGGGTGATGGCCCTGTGGAACGTCGTCTACCACCAGGACGAGGAGAGTGGAGAGCGCCGATGGACGGTCATAGAGGACCTGGTCGCCACCGACGAGGGCAAGCGCCTGCTTCGTCAACTGGCTGCGGACATCGGCATGGATACCCGAGACGTTGACGATGAGGGAATCGTCAACGACCTCGACGACCTGGGCTACGGGGACATCCTGGCCCGGTACCTGACTGGCGACGAGACCGCCCGTCTCTGCGACGAGCTCGGTCGCACGGAGGCCATGGCCCAGGACGCCGCGGGCAAGGCCTTCCGCGAGGCCGTCAGCGGGCTGAGGAAGACCATCGAGGCCATCCTCGCCGGCGACGGCCGCAAGGACATCCCCGTCCTCGCCGACCCGCCCCCGGAGGAGCCGGGAGTGCTCACCGGACCCTGGATCTACGACCTCACCCCCGTCGGCGAGCCGATCCTGCGCTACCGGTGGTGCCTGACCCCACCCAAGGGCTACCAGCCGGAGGCCGAGGGCTACGAGCTGAACTCCTCCAGCGGCGACTGGGGGGACATCGACATGGACGTCCTGGGGCTGAGCGAGGCTGACCGGGGACGGCTCCGGCAGTGGGCCGCCTGGCGCACGGCCGAGGAGCCCTAGAGGTGGGTCGGAACGTCGTCAGGCACTTCACTCGGGCCGACCTGGAGCGGCGCGAGGCGGACGTCGTCTCCGCGCTGGAGGAGAGGTTCGGGAGCCTGGAGCGCGCCCTGAACGAGGAGCGCACCGGCTCCTACCCCTCGGAGGACCTCCGGCTCTTCACCGAGTACCACGCCGTGCGCTTCCTGCTCGGTCGGTGACGGCCGCAGCCCGGGCACCATAGGTACGTAAGAAATCATCACGGAAGGAAGAGACCGTGGACATCATCAACGTTGCTAGCACCCACCCGAGCGGGTGGTGGCCCTACGTCATCGTCGCCATGCTCCTCACCGGGGTCGTTCTGATCCTCATTGCCAGCAAGCCGAGCCTGAGCGCGACGCGCAAGGGAGTCGGCATCTCACTGGGGGTCGCCGGGGTCGCCCTGATCGCTTCGAGTGTTGGTCTGTACACCTGGTACGACAACACCTCGCACGGCGCCCCCGACGCCGGCCAGCGCGCCCGAATCATGGGCGAGAAGCTCCACTGGGAGAACGTCCGTCAGATTCCCTGCCCCGACGGGCAGGACGCCGGCGACAACAAAGGGAATGTCGTCTGCTTCCACCACAACGAGGACGGCAAGTCGCCCTACCGCGTCGCCGTCACCAACGTGATGAAGACGGATGGCGGCTACACCATGTCCGTCCACTCCGTGGGCTCAGACATCACCTATGAGACCACTATCAAGGGAGAGAGCAAGTGAAGCTGGCAGTCGTCTTCCCCGACAAGGGGGCGTACCTGGTCCAGGCGCCGGACGGTCACGACCTGGAGCACTGGATCGAGATCGTCGTCGGCGCTCGAAAGGTCGGCTGGGAGGTGTCCGAGGACCTCATGGTGTGGACCGACTACATGGACACGACCTCCGGCCGTCCCACCAACCACCTGGCGACGTCCCTTCTCCCCCACCGCGAGCTCGCGGTCAACGGCGTCGCCGTCGTCACCGGGCGGATCGAGGGCCGCGCCCAGAGCCTGAACCGCGGGCAGATCATCCGCCTGGGCCTGGACCCCGAGGGGCCGGCTCGAAGCGCGATCCTGGACGAGGTCCTGATCTCCCTGGGAGCCCCGGCCATGACCGGCTTCTTCGACGCCCCGCACGAGACGGACCCGCGGCCGTGATCTCCTACTTCGACTGGCCCCTGGTGCGCCACGTGGTCTGGTTGACGGTGGCGTTCCTCGTGATCGCCGTGGCCATCGCCCTTCTCGTGCCTCCCTCGGCCGTCTTCAATGAGCTCGGTCGATCCATAATCGAAGACCCGACGGACCCCCTGGACCCCCTACCGCTCATGACCTACGCATACAAGGTCCTCATCTCCTACCTGGCCGTGTACGTGGTCCCCGGGTGCGTCTTCGGCTTCTTCGCCATGTCGTGTCGCGACCTGTACAAGGCCCTCAGGGACGTGAGCGAGGAGTGCGAGGACAGGTGGAGCCGGGCGAACAGGGGTCTGGTGGTGTCCTCCGTGGTCGTCGCCCTGCTGCTGACGGCGGCGATCGCCGTCCTGACCCAGAACCCCTGGAACCTGGGTGGTAGCCCGTGGGCCTCCACCCTCCTGTTCCTGGCCGTGGGCATCGGGATGCTGCTCCTCCCCACGTGGTCGTACCGGCGCGTCGCCGGCGAGGACCTGAAGGCCTCGCTGCCATGAGCGTCTTCAGACAGAAGGCGGGTCGAAAAGACCCTGGAGACATCGACGTCGTCGACTACCTCTGCTGGCAGGCCGGATCGCTCATCATGATGGTGGTCATGGGTGTGCTGGCGATCCACATGATTGCCGTCTCACTGTGGCTGGCGATTCAGTGGGGGCCGAATCCGATCGTCTTCTCTGTTGTCCCGGTCGTAGGAGTCTGTCTCTTGGTCAGCCTGGTCTTTCTCGCGTGGAGCTGGTCCACGAATAGGGCTCTGATGGGCATTCTCGAGGGTAGGGGGTCGGGCATCCTGTTCATGATCCTGCCGGCTCTCTCCGCCACGCCGCTCATTGTTCTCGGGATGCTGTCCAGGTGGCAGGGGAAGGACGTGGCTGTGGGATACCCCTTCGTCATCTACTACACGACCCTCGCCGTACTCCTTCTGGTGCTACCCCCGACGGGGATCCACTGGCGGAGGAAGGAGAAGACCTCATGACCGTAGCCAGGAGCCTGCGCAGGCAGGCGATGCAGCTGCGCCGGGGCCTGGGTACTCCGGCGGCGAAGGGGCTGGCCGACGCCCTGGATGAGGTGGCCGCCCTGTCCGAGAGCGGCCAGCACATGGACGCCCTCATGAGGATGGACTACGTGGTCGCCGGCTTCGGCGACTACCAGCTCCTGAGTGAGGAGTGGATGAACAGCACCGCGAGACGCCTGGCCAAGGCGTCCGACGAGCAGATCGAGTCCTGGCGCCAGGCCGGGAGCTAAGGAGGAGAGGGCATGACTCTCGAAGAGATCGGCGCCCCCACGAGGCTGGAGGTCGCCTGGGAGACGATTCCGGCAACGGGAACCGGGTCATCGACCTACTGCGAGGAGGTCCACGACGACGACGGGAAGGTCTCCTACGAGCCGTCCGTCACCGTCAGCTGGCGGGACGCCGCGGGCGTTCGCCGGACCACGATCGAGCACCTGGACCCCGAGCTGTCGTACGTCGACAGCACCCTGTGGACCGACCTGGAGACGGGGGACCAGGTTCACGGCAACCTCGACGACCTGCTGCTCCTGCGCGACGGGGCCTGGTTCCCGTGGTGGCTCTACCGGGACATGGAGCGAGACGGCGACGAGCCGTACGTCCTCCTCGTCACCGAGATGAACACCTGTCACGGCGGCGCCAGGACGGTTGAGATGACGCGCTTCCCCAAGGGTGCTCGTCGCATCGGAACCATGGCGTGCCTGGACCCCGAGTCCTCCGAGGTGGCCGCGGCCCTGGCCGGCCACGAGGTCCAGGGTGTGGCCTACCAGAGGTCTGGCCGTACCCGGGTGCGGCTGGCCAGCATTGACGGAAGCGTTCAGGGCCGGATCAGGCCCTCTGACGCCGCCGTCATCACTCAGCTGGACACGGTGCTGATCTGGATCGACTCGGTATACACCGATCCCCGCGAGTGCCGCGCCAGGAGCCTGGACTACATGAACTGGCTGCACCGGCGGGTCCACATGGAGGTGCGCGGTCGAGGCAGCCGGTACGCACGCCTGTCCCTGGGCTTCGACGACCGCTACGGGTGCCAGCAGTGGACGATCGACATCGACGTCGACGGCGCCCGGGTGGTCGGTGACGAGTCCGGTGACGGCATGATCGACCGGCTGCTGCGCGGGTGTCCGGTGCCGGTCACGAACGAGGTGGCTCGGTCATGAGCATCGACAGGGAGAAGCTGGCCGAGACCTGGTCGTTCACCTGGAGGATCGGGCCGGCGCTCGTTCTGGCGCTGAACCTGGAGAGGATCGCCTACTTGGAGACCTCGTTCCTGACTGGCGATCCGGTGCCGGACCACATCGAGTCATCCTTGGTCTTCCTCGTCAGGCACCTGGCGTCCACCGTCTGGATCGTCTGCAAGAGCGACCCCTGGTTCCCTCTCTGGTGCGCCGTCGGCGCTTGCGTCTACCTGGCTTGCCGGTTGGCGCAACGAGGTTTGACACCGCAAGAAAGGTGAGATAAAAATATCTCAGCAGGGTCCGCGAGCCGGACGGACCAGAGTCCCACAAAGGAGACACCATGTCCAAAACATCCCAGAAGATGGCCGACTATGAGCTCATGGCGTGGGCTCAGACAGAAACAAACCTGCGGGCCACCGACGTGCTCCGCGAGTACGCCGACGCCTTGCGAAGAGACTGGGGGAGTATCGATGGTCGATCTGAGAAGATCGCTCTCAGGCAGTTGGCGGACGCCGTCGATCACTACGGTACGGCCACCTTGAAACAGGTCGACCTGGTCGGCCTGCGTCTCGCCGCAGGCGTGACCCCGTCTGGCTCTGGGGAATGGAACGACTACCCAGCCGACGAGGCTGAGGAGAACAACATCTACAACATCTTCATCACTGCCAAGAAGGTCTACACCGCTCACGGCGGAAAGGAGATGGCGTGGTGGTGACCCTCGTGATGGGCGCCCTCTGCCTGGTTGCCGGCGGCGGCTACCTGGTCTACCTGCTGCGTGACGTCGGGGACGCGCTGAATCCGAGGACGCCCCTTGGGTCGAAGCCGGTGTCCCCCCGCCAGACACCGGGCATCCCGGTCGCCCTGACTCTTGTGGGGGCGCTCATGGTCGTTGTCTCTCGTGTACCGGCCTTTGAACAGGGCACGCCCCTGGGTCGTCTTTCGCAGGTCGTCCAGACCTCGCTCATGATCGCGGCCGTCGGTCTGCTCAGCCTGTTCGTCGTCGGCCTTGTCACCGGCTGGCGCAGGCTTAAGGCGCGGCTGTCGATCCTGCTCGACTACCGGCGCAGCCAGTGGGACGAGTTCGTGTCCAGGGCGTCCGACATCAAAACGAAGGTCATCCTCATGGAGTCCGACATCGACACCCTCCTGCGCTACCCGGCCCTGGCCGACACGTCGCTGCCAGCGATTGGCGCCTTCTGGGAGTCCTTCTCGGCCATGAACCAGGCCGACAGCTCCTTCCCCGAGGCACAGATGAGGACGCTGGAGCGCCTGGAGGTCGCGAGCCTCGACTACCCATACAGGGTGGCCGAGTGCGCCCGCCTGCTCGAAGAGGCCTACGCCTGTGCCCGCCGAGTCGGCCAGGACGTTCTCGGCGCCGAGGAGCGTCGGACCCTGGACAAGGTGAGTCAGATGCTCGACCTCGTGCGAGACCGTGGCGCCTCGGAGAACGAGCGGGTGGTCGCCTACAGGCGGGCGTCCCGGTTGCTGGAGGGTCTTGCCGGCAAGGACGTTCCCGGCCGCCTCCCCGACATGCTCACGAGCGCCCTGGAATCGGCCACACCCATCCTCATCCAGGCGAGGACGTGGAAGCCGTGAACGGAGTCAGGACACTGCTGACGGGGCGAGCCGACAGCGGCAAGACCACGCTGGTCCTGAGCGTCAGCGCGGGCGAGCCGACGGTGCTCGTGTCCGCAGACCCTCTTCCCCACCGCCCTGAGGGCATGGACGTCACCGTGCTGCGCCGGGGTGCGCCCGGCTTCGTCGTCGCCAAGGCCCTGGAGAAGGCCGCCGACCGGGCCCGTGAGACCGGCTCGACCCTGGTGATTGACGGGCTCGTCCCGGTGCGCGTTCCGGAGATCGGCGGGGCGCCGATCCGGCCTGTCGTCGACACTCTGGCCGAGCTCTGGGAGAGGCTGGAGGTGCCGGTCATCATCACCGCCTACAGGCGGTCGCACGCAGCGCGCTTCCTGGACCTGACGGGGTGCAGGGTCGCCAGCATCGTCGCGGACCCAGGGCCGGGCAGGTGGGGGTACCTCGTCGATGACGAGGGGTCGGTCCCCATCGCCCGGATCCGGGCACCACGATCACAACCGAGGAAGGAAGGCTCATCGTGATGAGCAAGGAGAAAGTCATCGCCGCCCTGTCCAGGCACTTCAGGTCGCCTGAGGCGGTGCGAGCAAGGGACGTCGGTGGTCTTGACTACCTGGTCATCGACGTCGTCAAGGGGTCGCCGCTCATCTTCGGCTTCATCCTGGGAGGGGGCGAGGGACAGCTTCCATCGTGGTCGTACTGCTGCAACGCCGTATTCATCGTCACCACCCAGGAGGCCGAGGAAGGGGCCGGCCACAGCAGGCGCCCCGGGTGGGTCGGTGTCCTCTCCGTGACGGACAGGGGGATCAAGGTGCTCGCCTCCCCGGAGCCGCAGGTGAGCCCCGTGCCGCTGGAGACGGGAGACATCCTCACCCTGTCCCGGGCGGTCGCGCGAACCGCGGTGCAGGAGGTGCTGAGCCCGGACGGCCACCAGGACTGGGTGGCCAGGGCTCAGGCCGCGCCGGAGGGTTGTGTCGCCGTGGACAGCACCGGAACCGCCTGGCAGAAGGACCTCGACGGCCCGTTGTGGCGCAGAATCGGAAGTCTGTCCGGCTGCTGGTACTCGCTGGACGAGGACGCCGACTACATCGCCTCGACATTCGGCCCCCTGCGCCTGATCGGAGTGATCGCTTGAACCGCACCGAGCTTCGGAGCCGACTGTCCCAACAAGTGGCCGCCCAGGCCGTTGCACTCAGCAAATCCGGCTGGCTCGAGTCGAGCGTCTCCCTCTTCCCGGACGGGGCCAGGCTCGGCATCACCAACCTGCTGGACCGCGTCTCGGCGCACGAGGAGATCACTGTGCGGGTCACGGAGAACCAGGACGTCGTCATCTGCGTCAACGGACAGGCCTCGCACGTCCAGCCCAAGGACGCGGCCGAAGAGCTTCTGGGCGCCGTCAGCCGGGCGACGCTCAGGATCATGGACCGGGGCGTCAAGTCCTCGATCTAGAGACGCCAACGAAAGGAAGAGTCAATGTACACACTCAGACTAATAGCCAAGCCGCTCATTGGAGCGCTGGCGACCCTGCTCCTGTTCATCACCATCCTTCCCGCCGCCTCGGAGCTGCGACCTGAGGAGAAGGGCGACTTCGCCATCGGCCTCATGGCCTTCTTTCTCGTATGGTGCATCTTCGTGTTTCTGGGCATTGTCGTCGCGCGCCTGGTGGCGGCCAGTCGGATGAGGCGAAGCGAGAAGGTCTCCCCCTGGAGGAGGTCGGTCGAGCGGCGTAAGACCTGGATCCGCCTCAACCGGAGGTCTTCCGAGACCCTGGATGAGGCCGCCGAGCGCCTCTCCCCCCTGTGGTACAGCACTCGCGACTACGACTCCCTGGTCCACGCCCGCCGGCGCGCGGCCGCGGTCGCCGTCGTCACCCGGTACGTGGGGGGAACCGTCATCGAGCTGGACGCATCCTCGGACCAGGAGGGTTTCGACCTCATCGCCCCTCTGGAGGATGAGGACCGGCTCTGCCGCCTGTGGGCGGAGATGATGATGCGCGCGGCCCCGCTGTCGCAGACCGTCCTGGACGGCAGCACGTACACGGGCGGGGTCGGCGAGTTCCCCAAGAGCCTGGGCCCCATCCCCTACCACCTCGTCGCCAGCGGGTGGGTGCCGGCCGGCTACGAGGGCGCCCTGTCCTCCTGCGGGCTGATCGACCACGCAGTCAGTGAGGCGGGAAGAGTCCTGGGCGAGAACCGCGAGGTCGTGGACGCTATCGAGAAGACCCTGAAGGACTCGAAGGACGGCATCCTGAACGCCGACCAGGCCAAGTCCCTGACCGGCTGTGTACGGGCCTGCCAGGGCCCCCTGGGAGGGAAGGCAGACGATGGGCCGGCAGAGGATTGAGCCCGGTTCCGTCTGGTCGCGCAAGCGCCGGGGGACGCTCGTCATCGTCGAGTCTGTCCAGGGGTCGCGAGTGATGTGGAGGGCGGTCAGCCGTCCGCGCCGGCCAGGGGCGCGCCATCAGGGCCGGCCGGCGATGACCTCGTTCCTGGCCGCCTACGAGGACACCGGGCTGAGGGTCGGCCGCAGCACCCTGGAGGAGCAGATCTCATGAGGCGCGACGTGAAGGACCCCCGGAGTACTCCCGAGGTTGCTCCGGGGGTCCAGGCGGATTCCCGTGTCCACGACGACCATGCTACCAGCCTGCGCGAGCTTCACCTGGGTACGGTGCAGCAGAACGTCTCCCGGCTGGCCGGAGCCCAGGCCCAGGCGGTGACGTGGTCGCTGGCGATCACCGCAGCGGCCTGCGCGGCGTCCACGGGGCTGCGCTCTCCGGCCGCGGCCTTGGCCGCCGTCGGCGTCTGCCTGGCGCTGTGGATGGTTCACGCCACCCACCTGGCGGCCGAGCGGGCATGGAGGACCCTGTACGCCGACATGCTCAATGGTGGCCCGGTGACGGCGACGCCGGAGCCCCTGCTCGGCCCGCGGTGGGCGCGCGCCGGCACCTTGAAGGCCGCGGCGTCGTGGTCGGTGCTCCCGGTGCACGCCGGGGTCGTCATCGCCCTCCCGGTGGTCGCCGCAGCCGTCTGAGCAGACAGCAGGAGAGCCCAGCTGGCGTAAGCGGGGCTCTCCTGCTTGTCTGGAGGCTACCTGGCCTGGAGGATGTCCTTCACCTCTTCCACCATGGGATCGCCCCAAAAGGCGCTGTTGGTGACCACTAGGCTCGACCCATAGAAGGTGATCCAGACCCTGAAACATTCACCACAGGGGTCGTCAGACCGTCTCAGCCGGATGCAGTTGCTGAAGAGGTTGTCGACCGGGGTGAACCTTCCGTCCTCGTGAATTAGGGTGGTGGCGAGGGTGAGCGCCTCGTTGTTCCTCCTGGCCTCACGTACTGCTGCGCGTATCGACTCGGGGTCCAACTTCTTCCTGGTCGAGGAGCCGCGTCCCACTAGAGCCATGACCCACTGTGGATAGGAGTAGTGGATGTGTACCCCGGCTTTGTAGTCGTCGTCGACCAGGATGAGCTCGTCATGCACGGGGTATGTCTTGACGTCAACACCAGCCTCCTCGGCCAGTGCCTGGATGGCGATCTTCTCCAGGTTGTTCACTTCCCCAGCCCCTCCTCCCGAGCGACCTGGAGGCTGATCCACCTCTCCAGCCGCTCGCGCTGCCCGTCAGTGAGCTCGATGGCTCTGTCGTCAACGTCGCCCCAGTCGGCGTTGGGGGAGTTCGTCTCGAAGTACTGGTCGTCGAACTCGACGCCGTCGGGAAGGTCGGCGTGCCACCGGTAGCACAAGCGGATGCCTTCGTCGTTGTATCCGACGTTCCCGGTGTAGATCCACTCCCCGGTCAGCCCCTCGGACTCGTCGTCCTGGACGGGGATCCCGGACTCATCCTTTCCGTCGAGGATCCTCTTGATGATGAGCTCCAGGGACGAGACGGCCCTGTCGTAGGCCTCCTGGCGGGCCCTGTCCGCCTTCAGGTCGATGAAGTCCATGTCCGGGTTGATGGAGGCGCTCTTGCTGCCGGTCAACCACTTCGCCAGGTCGTCATCCTCGACATCCATGCGGTCGAGGTCGTCCAGGACGTCCTGAGTGTCGCGCTCGCGGCCCCCGATTGACGTCGGGACCTTGAATTGCCGGGCGACCCTCTCCAGGGACTCCCTGCCCTCCTGGGTGTCCAGGAGCTCGGTCAGGCCAACATGCACGGCCTGACCGTCTTCATCAACGTAGTCGATGACGCTTAGGCTATTTATCACTGCTCCTCCTCAATCCCGAGAAGCACCTCTACCTCTCGCCTGGTCTGGAGGTCCTCCTCCATGCGTTCACGGACGAGAACACGCCCGGAGCGAATGAGGTCAGCCTTGATCTCAACCCTGAACGGAGGCATCTCCTCCGTGTCGCCCTTGGACCTCACCCAGATCGTGTTACTGAATGGACTGTCAACGACAGAGAACCGGTCGTCGGCGCTCACGAGGGAGTCTGCTCGCGCGAGCAGCTCTTGACATCTTGCGGCCTCGCGAATCAATTCACGCAACCCCTCGACGTCGGTGCTATAGGAAGTGGACGACCCCTTTCCAACGCGGGCCATGGTGAACCCCCGGGAAAGGTCCAGGAGCACGCCACCGCCCTTTGCGGAGAGGGTGTTTCCGTACTCGTCCAGGCAGGCGATGACGTTGGCATCCCCGGTCTCTGAGGCGATGGCCTTGATGAGTCGGTCTTTTTTCAAGAGAATCAAGACAACTCACTCCTTAATTTCGATTCCAGCATTGCGAATAGCCTCGACAACTTCCTTGTCAAGGTTTTTCGGGTTATTTGTTGCCATACTGACGACACCGTCCTCAATGCTGATTGAGGAACATTTTTCACCCCCTTCATAGATGACTACGTAACAACCAGAAACCCTACCGAGGGGAGTGCCACAGACAAGCCGCCCAGGGCGATCAGGAATGGCGTCTGCCACCCTCTTAGCAAGGCGGACGTCCCGACTTGCCTGGCGCAAAGAGCGTTTCATCGCCTTGATAGAAGTGCTCGATACCAGGGTCTCACAACGGAAACCCTGGTAGTACACCTTAATGTGTGCATTCCATCTACTGGCCCTGATGAATATCCCGCCTTGCTCTCCCCCGACTGAGTACCCGAGGCCACCATCGAAGATGCTGACGAACTCGGGACTCGTCTTCTGAGTAAATCCTTCCGCCTCAAGATTCTCGTTGACCTGGTCTGAAATTGTGACTGCAATTCGTTCGGCGATGGTGGACATGATAGGACCCTCTCCTGGACTCGGGTCCGCCCGGCTCGCGGCCCCTGCTGAGATATTTTTATCTCACCTATACGGCAGTTGTCAACCCCCGGTTCTCAGAGAGGGATCGGTGGCCACCGGCGTCCGCCTCGCACACGCAGGTCGAGGTTGAGCCTGGTGTAGAAACCCTCGGAGTCCGTGACCCCCATGGCCTCGTCGAGGTCCTCCCACGAGGTGCCGTGGCGGCGCGCGTCCTCGATGAGCTCCAGCAACCGGGGCTCCAGGGCCTCGGACAGGCGGCAGATGGCGGTGATCCCCGCCAGAGACGAGGGGCCTCCCAGGTGCTTGGAGACCTCGTCGATGAGGCCGTCAACCTTGGAGACCATCCGGGGGTGGTCTACCGCGGCCCTGAGGTCGTCCAGGCGCCGCCGGCGCCGGCTCATGACTCCCCCAGGAAGCGTGCGACGGCGGACTCGACGTCCTCGCGGCTGTAGCAGGAGCCGGCCAGGGCCTCAGACACCGTCCCGATCTCCCAGTCCCCCCAGTCTCCCCGGGGGACCAGGTAGCACTCACCTCCCATGTCGATGAGGGTGTGACCAGTCCTTCCGAGCACCGGGGACATCCGGTACTCGCAGACAGTGCGACCGGACGCCGAGGTCATGGAGACCCCGTTGGACAGGTACTCGACCTGGATCGGCGGCCTGTCGGACTCGCCGAGGAGGCGCTGTAGTCCGATGATGAAGAGGTCCGAGATCACTGGCTCTCCTTTCGGGAGACTTGGGATGCAGGTGCCGACGCCGTCTCCTCTGTACACCGTAGGCACCTGCTACTAAACGACTATAGCCGCACTTGACTCATTAAGTCAATGTCTTCTAAGGTAGTCTTCATGATGATACATGCAAGTGAAGTAGCAGACCTCCTGGGGGTCAGCCCCGCCCGGGTGGCCCAGCTGACCTCGGAGGCCAGCTTCCCCAAGGGGCGTAGAGAGGGTTTCTACGTCCTCTACGACCGTGGGGAGGTCGTCCAGTGGGCGATCGAGAACGGTAGGGTCCACGCCACCGGGGACAACTACAAGGACCCCTGGTGGGGGCAGGGCCACGACCTCCAGGTGGCGGGAATCCTAAGAAACAGGAAGGGAGAGCTGGTCCATGTCTACGCGGACGACGAGGACCATGTCCCGCTCGTTACCGTCATCCGCGACAGGCTCGGCACCTATGTCGAGTCCATCAGGGCGGAGGCTGTGGATTACGCCCAGCGAATTGGGCTCAACGTGGGCGACGTGGACTACGTCGCCTGCGTGGGTGACGCCGGGGATTACGCAAGAATCACTGTCGCCCGTACGTCAGACGGACTGGTCTTCCCGGTCAGTCCGAAGAAGTTCAGGCAGGCCACTGGTCAGCCCGTCGTCGTTGAGGACGCTGGGCTCGACGACGACCTGGTGAAGGTCTCTCACCTGACCGGAAAGGGCTGGAGTCTTCGTCCCGGGTGGGACGGGAACATCGACGTCCTCATGGACGCCGCCGGTCTCACTGAGGCTGAGCGTGGAGTGGTGCTGATCCGGGGGCCGCGCCGCAAGACAAATGAGTACTACGACCCTCAGGCCTGCGATGGGCTGATGGATGACCCGGACGTGAAGGTGGTCTCGACATTCCACCCGCACACCCACGCCGAATATGGCAGACCCTCACCGAGCATTACTCGTAAGGGAATCTCCCGTCTCGCCTCCCGAGAGCTTAGCCCGCAGACTTTGGAGATCGCGAAGATCATGGTCTCCAACTTCACTTGCGAAGACAGGCTCTCCCCCGGTAGGAATGTGAACCTCGCCGCATACCTGGCCTACAAGTCCATAGAGATCGCCAATCACATCCGGTGGACGTGGGAGCCCTCGGAGCCTCGAGTCGGGCATCGCCTGGCCGGAGCCGACTGGCTCGTGGGCCGAGACATGAGGCACGTTCAGGGGTTCTGGGTCCTGAATGGCGGGGAGGGAGGTTATGCGGTCCTGTACGGGCGTAAGGACCAGGCTCCGAGCATCTCTCTGGTGCTTCCCAAGAACGTCCGGGCCGACGAGCAGTTCATGCTGGTCCCAGAGCCGGTCGAGACCAGCCCTGAGCACGTCCTGTTCCTCCTTGGTCAGAACGGAACCATCAAGGCGCTTCGGTCATGACCGCGACTGCCGAGCCCTACATCGACGCCGTCGCCCTGCACTCTGACGCCCTGCTCGTCCATGACGAGGTCGCTCGGTGCGAGGCCGCCTCGGTGTCCGTCCAGGGAGACCTCATCGTCGTCCGCGGCCCCTCGGGGTCGTACGGGTGCCGGGTGTCCCCGGCGTACACCGAGGCGGTCATCAGGCGCTCGGGCGGCACCGGGTCCATCAACGCCGCCGAGGTCCGCCGGCTGGCCACGTCCACAGCCAGGGCGGCCAACGGTGCCAGGCGACGTCTGCTGGGCCGTCTGGCTGGCCAGGAAGGAGCAAGGCCATGACTCTGCGGCCAGACCTCATCACGCCTCCAAGACACCCGGCGGCCGCCGGCCTGGAGGTCAACGGTCTCGGGCAGGTGATGGTCCCCGGACCGGTCAGCAGCGTGGACATGCTCCGCGTAGCGGCCTCACGTACCCGGCTGGTGGCCTCCGCCGACGGCGCCCGCAGCCTTGCGGAGCTCGCCGTCATGACCTCGGACATGGCCCAGAACCTCGCCGGAATCTCTCTGCGGGCCTTCTACGAGGCGGTCTCCCGTGGAGAGGTGCCTCCCGGTTCCGTCGGGTCGCAGATGGGACTGTCCGACCCAGAGGCCGCCTGGAGCGCCTACATCGCCGGGCTCGAGCGGGCGCGCCGGGGGCTGGTCTAGGAGGATGTCAAGACACGAGCAACGGGCCGGGAGAGATGATCCCGGCCCGTTGCTTTCGTTCCTGGTGGTTGCTCACGCCTCAGAGGTAGCGGCGCGAAGCGCCTCGCACACCCTGAGGTAGACGGGAGTGTCGGGGCCGCCGCGGCCGGCCTCCACGAAGAGGTCGCCTCCCTCCGGGCTCCCAGTGGTGAAGATCTTGGCGGACGTGTAGTCCTCGTCGTAGACCCGAAGTCCCGAGTAGGAGAGCGTGCTGGTCCCCAGCTCTGTCCCTGGGGACGGCGTGTAGCCGGCACTCTCCAGGTCGTCATGGACGCGAGCAAGGACCTTGACGGCTGTGCGCATCCGCTCGATCGCGTCCGAGATCTTCTTGGTGCTGGTAGAACCGATCTCCGTCGTCGCCAGGATCGAGAGGCGAACGGGGTCGTCAAGCCGCACGGTGACCATCGAGTACCCGCGCTCGAACTCGACCATGATGGTCGCGCCCTCGACGACGTGGCGACCACTGTGCGCGCCCCCGTAGATGCTGACGGGGGATATACATGTCTGGTCGGGGTCGATCTCCGTGAGGAGGCCGGCGATCCTGTCAATGGTGGAGGTCATGACTGTCCACCACCATTTCCGAAGTGGTTGATCCAGACCTCAGCGAGGTCTGTGAAAGCGAAGGTGGTGCTGACCACCCCGCTCTCCAGGTTCTCCATCCTCCCGGGCGACAGGCGAGCGATATTCCATATGCACTCATACTCATCGACTCGGGCAAAAAGGGTGTAGGAACCGTTGGTCAACCCCTCAACATCACCGTACGCATCCTTGGTGAGTGAGAGTCCCTCCCAGCCGACACGGCTGGCGACCCTGGAGAGAATCTCCTCAACGGTCATCATCATGACTACTCCTTCCCATCTGAAGAGCGAGGGATACCCAGTGAGTCCAGAGCCTTGGTAACGTCGTCAAGGAGGGCCAGTCTCTCCCAAGAAAGCGTGGCCGGATCATCGGCCAGCTCCCACTCACCCAGGTGTTTTCCTGGGCGCACGGTGATCTCCAGGGATAGGGGGATACGGTGGGAGACACGCACCTCACCAGCACGACCCCTAAACTCACCATGAACATCAAAACCGGCCTGAACAAGCAGAGACGCGAGACGTGCACCCTCCTTGGCGCGCTTCGAGGCGTCAACTATAGTCCGGGTCAGCATGTTGATTGATGTCGAGTTAATGTCAGTGCGAACTCGAGATGAGCCGATCATCTTTCTGCATCCATCCTCAACAACAACGGTCGAGAGACCTTTTTCTGAGGCAACAGCGACACGGCCATATCGGGAGATCCACTTCCCGATCTCCACGTCGTGGAATACCTCGACTTCGCCAGGACTGATGTTGTAAAAACGTGAGATAGCGGCTGCAATTCGCTCAGAGATGGTTTTCATAATAAGGGCTCCTTAGTAAGACTCGGGTCAGTCGGTGGTCTCGGGGTCGTAGCCGAGGAGGGCGGCTAAGACGGCACGGAGGTGAGCGTCGGTGGGTTCGTCGTCAGGACTGGCGACCACCTCGCCGTTGATGATGAGGCCGAGGTCGCGGCTCTCCTGGGCGTACTGGCCGCGGGGACCGACGGCGATCACCCCGTCCACGAGGTCAGCGACCCTGACCTGCCCGACGGCGGAGTAGTAGATGATCCTGGCATCTTTTAAGGCTTTGCGAATAGTGCTCATTTGTTGGGGGTTCCTTTCTTCGTTTCCAGTCAGGCCCGCGAGGCGTAGTGGCGGGCACAGGACTGGGCCATGCGGCGAGCCTTAGCAATACTGGCCCGCAGGGTGTCGACACGAGTGTTGTCCGGGAAGCGCAGGCACCCATGCGGGTAGCCCTCAGCCGAGACCTCAACGATCGCGCCCCGACGTCGAGCGGCGACACGGACGCCATCACACTCAGCCTCCCACCACGCACCGTCATGGGTGACGGTGATGTTCTCAGCGGGGACTCCGGTCTCCTCTGACAAAGCGGTAGCGACACGCTCAGCAATGGTGCTCATGAGGTTTCCTTTCTGGGGTAACCGCCCTTTTCGGGGCGGGTGATGAGGTGTTCAGCTGGCGTTGGAGATGGCCTGGGCGATCAGGCGCTCCACCACGCCGGGGTTGTTCTGGATGGTGATGGGGTTGTCGAAGTAGCGGATATGGTTTTCATTATTCTGTTCAGCGTAGCGTTCGCAGCACCTCCGAAAAGCACTTGACAATGTTACTTCCTTCAAAAGAAACATCACTAGAAAATACCTGGGCAGCCGAACAGCCACCATCGACAGTTGTTACCCTTGCGTTGTCGAAAGCCTGTACAAAAGAAGCCCCTGCTGCTTCTACCACCGAGTTTTCCCTAGCAATAACATGTGAGAGCCCATTTGAAAACACCTTAGCCTTGACATACGCCTCAACATGCGAATGGTCAAAAGACCTGACTACGGAATGTCCCTCGGCCTCCACCGAAGACTTATCAAAAGACTTTACGTTGACTCGATCAAAAGCCTCCACCCCGGAATGTCCGCTTGCAACTACTGACACATAATCATGCGCAATGACGGTGGCGTGGTTCGCGAGCCTGACTGAAGCGTCTCCTACGGCATCCACTCGCGAGTTATCCTCGGCGCGAACCTCTGCGTGGCCCTGCACTTTCGCAGTCGCTTTATCAAACAAGCGGACGAAAGAGTCCGCACCCGCCTCAACCCTGGAGGAATCGTGGGCAAAGACAAAAGCCCTGCCCCTGGCGATAACTGTGGAGTCGTCGAATGCCTCGACACGGACATCGTCACGGACTCCGACTTTGGCCCCGTTCTTTAAGACGAGACTTGACTCGTTGATTGCACGTACGCCAAACCAGCCTACCAACTTCTTCTCCCCATTAATTTCGATGGGAAAGCTTCTGTCTGAATCGATTACGATCGTGTTCTTGCCCGGGTATGAATCCGGGTTCTTCGACACCTCCTCGTACTCCTCTCTATTGGTAACCACGATTTCATACTCGGCAACGGTGCTGGTGCGGTCTGAAGTGGTCATGGCTCCTGCTCCTTATGTGGGATCAAGGGTCCGCCAGGCTCGCGGGCCCTGCTGAGATATTTTTATCTCACCTCCACGTCCGTTGTCAACCCCTGGACGCCTCCTCCCTCTCGGCGCGCAGCCGACCCACCTTCTCCAGCACCTGGGCGCGCACCTGCCCGTCCTTGCGGAAGACCTTGGGCACGCGCGCCGTGATGAGGTCGACGACGAGCTGGTGCATCTCCAGGCCCTCGCCGTCGGCGACGACGCCGACCGAGTTCTGCGGGCTCGGGGTCAGGGCGTCGAGGATCCGCCCCTTGCGGGACAGGGTCATGGAGATGTGCTCGTCAACGGTGCCGACGGCGACCATGATCGTGGACTGCACCGGGCGGGTCTGGCCGATGCGCCAGCACCGGCAGATCGCCTGCGCGATCACCGCCGGCGTCCACTCCTGCTCGACGAAGAGGTGGTCGGAGCCCCGGGTCAGGGTGATGGCGGCGTTGGCGGCGTTGATACCGGCCACGAGCACGCTGACCCTGCCGGCCTGGAAGTCGTCGACGATCCGCGTGCGCTCCGCGTGGCTGGTCGCCCCGTTGTAGACCTCGACTCCGGGAACGTCCTCCAGGGCCTCGACCAGTGCCCTGCCCACGTCGCGGTGGCGCACCCAGGCGATCAGTGGCCGCGGCCAGGTGCCGCCGGCCTGCGACGGGTGGCTGGTCAGGTGGTCGCGGATCCTCCCGGTGGCGGTCTCCACCTTCGACAGGCCGGCCGCCGCGCGCAGGCGGGTGGCGACGGCCAGGTTGCTGCCGGCCAGGTCGTCGACGACGTCGTCTGAGGGCGGGGAGCCGAGGTCCACAAGCATCTCGTCGATGAGGTCGTCCACCTCACGGTGGGCGCGCCGGTACTCGGTCAGGGGCACGTCAACGACGTCGCCGGACAGGGACACCGGGGGCAGCAGGGGGTTTCCGGCCTCGTCCACGAGGACGTCCTCCTTCAGCCGGCGCACCCACACGTGCCTGAGGCGCTCGGCGAGCTCGGGCAGGCGCCGCACGCGCGCCTCGCGCCGGCCGAAGGGCGTCCGGGTGGTGTAGCGCCGCACGAACCCGCCGTAGCCGCCGAAGTAGCGCTGGATGTCCCCGGTCATCTCCAGCTGGGCGGCGAGCTGGTAGGGAGTGGCCATCAGCGGGGTGCCCGTCAGGGCCCAGCAGCGCCCGCCCCGGGCGCGCACCCTGCGGGCGACCCAGCGGGCCGCCTTGGACCTGGTGGAGGTCAGGTTCATGAGCATGTGGGCCTCATCGACGACCATGAGGTCCGGCTCCCAGCTGTTCACGCGGTCAGTGAGTCCCTCGCGGCGGGCCAGCATGTCGACGCCGATGACGAGGACGCCGTCGCCCTCGGGAAGCCTCTCCCTGCTCGGCGGGCCGGTGACGGCCACGGCCTCGCCACCGGACCCCATGTGCTCAGGCAGACGGGTGCGCTCGGCCTCGCGCTTCCAAGAGGTGATGGCCGAGCTCGGGCAGAGCACGAGCATCCGCCTGGCCCCGATGACGGCGGCGCCCGCGAGCGCCTGCATGGTCTTGCCCAGCCCCATGTCGTCGGCGCAGAAGCTGACGCCGGCGGCCAGGGCCAGGGCGCCGGCCCTCTGGTAGGGGTAGGGGTCCATGCCGAACCACTCGGGGACGTCGCCGACTTTTCGGACGATCGGCGCCACGAGGGACTCGTCGCGCCCGTCGCAGGTCATGAGCGCCGTCAGCACCGGGTCCGGCGGCTCCAGGGGACGGTCGATGCCGGCCAGGGCGTCGGCCAGGGGCCGGTTGATGATGAATCCGCCCATCACCGAGCCGTCGGCCTCGCGGAACTCCTCGACGTCGGCGACCATCAGGCGCCGCTCGGAGTCCCACTGGCCGCCCGGCATGAGCTCGGCGACGTGGTCGAAGCCAGCCAGGCGGTGGCGCACCTCCACCTTGCGGTCGTCGGTCAGACGGGCCATCGGGGTGATGAGCTGGTCCAGGTCGTAGGGCCCGGCCTGGCTGGTCATGTCCCGCTCCAGGCGGAATCCGTGGCGCCTGAGCCACCTGTCGGGGCTCGGGCCGAAACCCTCGACCACCCAGCACTTCCTGTCCCCGTCCCAGAAGCGGCCGGGGAGGGCCTTGACCGACTCGACCAGGCCGGCGTCGTAGCTGAAGTGGAGGAGGACCTGGGGACGGGTCAGTGTCCCGGTCAGGACCGCCCGCCTCACCGGCCAGCCTCCAGCGTCCCCAGCGCCGCATCCAGGTCGTGGACGGGCGCGCCAAAGGCCGCCAGGGCCTCCCGGTACCGGCCGGCGGCCAGCCCCTTGTAGGACCAGGGGCCGGGCGCCAGGCGCGGGTCGAGGACGGCCAGCAGCCCCCAGTCGTCGGCGGAACGGATGAGGCGGCCGCTGGCCTGCTCCAGCAGCATGGCGGCATCACCGGCGTAGACGAGGTCGCGGGCCACGGCCTCGTCGAGCTCGGTGGTGGAGGTCAGCGCCCGCACCCGCATGTCGTCGGCGTGGTTGCCGGCGGCGCGAGGCACCCGGTCGATGATGACCGAGCGGCACGTGTCCCCCGGGGCGTCCAGGCCGGTCATGAGCGAGCGGGTGCCCACCAGGACCGAGGTGGTACGACGGCGCCACGAGGCCACGGCGCCGCGGTCCCACTGGGTGATGACCTCCAGCCCCGACTCCTTCAGGGCGCCGGCGGCGGCCCGGGCCCCCGAGGTGGTGGAGGTCAGCACTAGGGTGCCTCCCCCTCCAAGAGCGGTCCTCGTGGCGATCTCGGTGATGTCGTCCATGGCCCAGGCCATGTGCCTCCTGGAGTCGAACCTCCCCCACTGGCTGGAAAGTGCGGCCCGCGCCGCCTCGGTCTGCGCCGGCACGTAGAGCACGGAGCGGGCGTAGGCGGCCTCGAACGGGGAGGGGATGGACACCTGCTCGGGTGAGTCCAGGCCCAGGTCACGCCAGTTGGGCAGGGTGCCCGAGGTGGCCATGACCCGGGGGCGGTGCTCCTGACTGTTCCACAGCCGGCGCAGGACGGGCGCGGTCATGACCGGGGCGGCCACGAGCACTCCGTCGTCGTCGGTCCACCACCCCCAGCCGTAGGGAGGGGAGAGGATGTTGCGAGCCGCGGACAGGAACGCCCCGGCGCCGGAGACCTCCTCCATCTCGGCGGCGATGGCCGCCACCTCCTTCAGGTTGTGAGGGCGGTCCTTGACGATCGTGCCCGTGGCCTCGGCCAGGGAGGCCATCATCCGCTCGTCGAAGCGGATGGCGCCGATGGAGCGGATCCACTCGGGCATCGAGTGGGCCTCGTCAAGGACGACTGAGCGAAAGGGGCCGATGGTGGACGAGCCCAGGACGCTGGCGACCGGAGAGGTGGCCTGGCTCGCCAGAAGGGCGTGGTTGGTGACGACGACGTCGGCGTTGCCGGCGGCCGTGCGCGCGGCTGCGCCGAAGCACTCGGAGAACAGGGGGCACTTCGTCCACCGGCAGGTGGTCAGGTTGGGGCGGAGCTCTGCGGCCACCTTCTCGCTGGCCCCGGTCAGGTCGCCGTCCTCGGAGGAGGACAGCCACCTGGAGGCGGCCTTGGACAACCCGCCCCGCTCGGCCTTCAGGTTGCATACGTAGGAGGTGCGCCCCTTCAGGACGGCGACGCTCACGCCGCTGACCCCGGCGGCGGCCGGGAAGTCCTTGGTGGACACCTGCTCCTGGAGGGCCTTGGAGGATACGGAGACCAGCACCCTGCCGTCCCTGCCCAGGTGCGCGGCCGAGCGCACGGCCGTGACCAGGTAGGCCAGCGACTTGCCGGTGCCCACCGGCGCCGTCGCCACCAGGTCGTGCCCGTCGCTGGCGGCCAGAGCGAATGCCTCGGACAGCTCTGCCTGGCCCGGCCGTGGTGCGGCGCCCTCGCCGGCGGCCCTGCGCACGGCCCCGACCAGGGACAGGTCCTCCTCGGCGCGCACGGGCGCCTCCTTGATGG
>ERZ773070.177-NODE-177-length-49214-cov-11.352896_pt1 | contig 49214 bp, 37 predicted proteins | sample MGYA00580618_ERZ773070 | MGnify/ENA primary metagenome ERZ773070 (study PRJEB29015, sample SAMEA2738023) | human oral metagenome | biome: human oral; feature: human-associated habitat; material: dental | place: China | collected 2019 ...
GCATCAGTAGTAACACCCAAGGGGCATCAGTAGTGCCTCTCCAGAGGCAACAGTAGTGCCTCTCAGGTGGCACTACTGTTGCCTACTAGTTGGCAGAGCTAACGAAGAGACTGACGAAGCCTCACGGGCAGGAGGACAGCCCCAAAGTTCATAGCTCCCAAATCCCAGCAGGGATGCTTATCTTTGTCCAGGAGGAAGCCCCCTGGAGCCACGACATCTATCCCTTCGAGCTATCCTCCAGACACCCTACTCCATCCCCACGCAAGCCCTACAGCACGATGACTATGCCCACATCCCTACCCAGCATCCTAGTGATCTACACTGGAGGTACGATAGGCATGCTCGAGAACCCCGAGACTGGAGCCCTCGAACCCCTAGACTTCAACTACCTACAAGATAATGTCCCCGAGCTACGACACCTCGGCTGTGACATCGAGAGCGTAGAGTTTCGCCCTCCCCTCGACTCCTCGGCCATCTCCCCCGAGCACTGGGTGGAGCTCGGACAGCTCATAGCTTCTAACTACACCAAGTACGACGGCTTCGTCGTGCTCCATGGTACCGACACGATGGCCTACACCGCCTCGGCCATCAGCTTCGTCTTCGAGGGGCTAGCCAAGCCGATCATCTTCACGGGCTCTCAGCTCCCCGTGGGCAAGCTCCGCACCGATGGCAAGGAGAACCTCATCACAGCCCTTGAGATCGCAGCCGCCCGTGACGCCCACGGATGCCCCCGTGTACCCGAGGTGGCACTCTTCTTCGAGAACTACCTCATGCGAGGCAATCGCACGAGCAAGATCAGTGCAGATCAGTTCCACGCCTTCGAGTCCTACAATTATCCTCACCTAGCCTATGCAGGCATTGAGATCCGCTACCATGAGGGAGCGATAGCTCGCCCCGACGAAGCGAAACCCTTCGTCGCCCGCCCAGCCTTTGACCCGAACGTAGCCGTGCTCAAGCTCTTCCCCGGCATCACCCAAGAGGTCGTCGAGGCCGTGCTCTCCCTCCCCAGCCTACGAGGCGTAGTCCTGGAGACCTTCGGTAGCGGGAATGCTCCGATGGTGGGGTGGTTCCTCGACGCACTCCGTAGTGCTGTCGAGCGAGGAGTCGTGATCGTCAATGTCACCCAGTGCGTCACGGGCTACGTAGATATGGGGCGCTACGAGACGGGGATCCTCCTCCAGCGCCTAGGACTCGTCAGTGGACGAGATGCCACGACAGAGGCGACCCTCACGAAGCTGATGTACCTCTTCGGCCAAGGACTTCCCTCAGAGGAGGTCAAGCGCCTTATGACCATTCCTCTCCGTGGAGAGCTTAGTCTCGACCAGGAGATCGAAGGCTTCACCCGAGAGCTAAGCCTCTATCGCAGGTAAGCATTTTCCCCAAGCAACACCCTCACACGCATATATTCGACCGCCCCTAGCTGGCGACACCTCTGGCTATCGGCTGACGAGGACGGCCTCGCAGACAACCAACTGAAGCCGATACCGCTTATATAGTATATGGTAAGATTTATGTGCCTCTCCAGTGGGAGCAGTGGCAACTGCTACTACCTCGGAGACGACGAAGGAGGGATCCTCATCGACGCAGGGATCCCGATACGTACGATCACGAAGACCCTCAAGGCCGAGGGGATCACACTCGATGGTGGACACATCCTCGGGACGCTAGTCACGCACGACCATGCCGACCACATCCGCACAATCGGTATCGTGGGTGGCGTCTACCACGTACCCGTATACGCTACGACCTTAGTGCATAATAGCATTGCCCAGAGTCGCTTCGTCCAAGATCCCATAGGAGCCTCTCGTCGTGACATCGCTATCCATACCCCCTTCGAGATCGCAGGCTTCACTATCGAAGCCTTCCCGATCCCCCACGACAGCGCAGAGAATGTCGGCTATCACATCACCAAGGGAGACTTCCGCTTCACCCTCGCTACCGACGTGGGGCATGTGACTCCCACCCTCGAGGACTTTGCCTCACGAGCCACCCATCTGGTCATCGAGGCGAACTACGACCGAGAGATGCTCAGGACAGGGAATTACCCCGACTTCCTCAAGGCACGTGTCGCCAGCCCCCAAGGGCACTTATCGAATGATGAGGCCGCCGAGCTCCTCAGTCAAATCTATCACCCAGGTATGCAGAACGTATGGCTCTGCCACCTAAGCAAGGACAACAATCACCCCGACCTCTGCTGGAAGACCATCGAGGCACGGCTCTTCCTGGAAGGCATACGTGTGGGGAAGGATCTCTCCTTGACAGCGCTGAGACGCACGACTCCCTCCCCCATGTATACACTAGAGGACTAACCTCATAAGCAACACTACACCCCATGGATACCGAAAAGTATAAGCTATACACCAAGGGAGGCGACAAGGGTCGCACATCCCTCGTAGGAGGACAGCGTGTCCCCAAGTATGACCTTCGTATCGAGAGCTATGGTACGATCGACGAGCTAAACTCCTTCGTCGGAGTCCTGCTAGCCTATGAGCTGGAGGAGATCGACAGTAAGTTCCTCTTCTGGCTACAGCACAAACTCTTCTCCGTCGGCGGTTATCTCGCCACCGACACCACGCAGGATGAGATCCATGCCGTCACCGCTGTCACCGAGTCAGCTGTAGCACGTGTGGAGCGAGAGATCGACCGCCTCGATGAGATGGTACCACCGATCAAGGCCTTCATCCTCCCCTCTGGAGGTGCTATCACCGCTGCTGCCCACGTCTGTCGGACAGTATGCCGTCGTGCAGAGCGTGTGATCTACCGCCTGCACAGTGAGACTCCGCTTGACCCCAATGTCCTACGCTTCGTCAACCGCCTGAGCGACTACTTCTTTGCCCTCGCACGCAAGGAGGTCTTCCGCATCAACGGAGAAGAGATCGTCTGGACCTACGATCACGAAGACCTCTAACCCATCGCCCTCGATGAGTACGAAGCTGACCCAAGAGCAGAAGCTCGACCAGAGCCTTAGCCTCACCCCTGCACAGATACAAGCGATCAAGATGCTTGAGCTCACTGGGCTCGAGCTAGAGAGCCGTATCGAGCACGAGCTGGAAGAGAACCCAGCCCTCGAGGAGAACTACGACGAAGGTGAGAGCGACAGCCCCGATAGCGAGCTAGAGGCAAGCGAGGGAGAGACTTCGGATCAAGACTGGGAGCTCGGGGAATATGCCACCGAGGACGACATCCCCGAATACAAGCTTCGTGAGCTACAGGAGCGCCAAGCAGTACGTGAGGAGATCCCCTTCGCTGCAGGAGCGCCCTCCCTCGACGAATACCTCCTGGAGCAACTCAGCATGGTCACCCCTCTCGAGGGAGACCGTGAGGAGATAGCACGCTACATCATCGGCAACATCGACGCTGACGGCTACCTCACACGCTCAGAGCTAGAGATCGAGGATGACCTCCTCTTCAAGGCGGGCATCACGCCTCCTCCAGGACTTATCTCCGAATTCATCCAGCTGATCAAGACCCTAGACCCTGCTGGTATCGGCGCTAGTGACCTTCGAGAGTGCCTCCTTCTCCAGCTCGAACGTCTCCCTGCGGACGAGACCCGAGCACAAGCCGAGCGCCTGATACGCAAGCATTATGACGACTTCGTCAACAAACGCTTCGATCGTCTCTGCTCCGCTCTCGGCATCACGGAGGATCGCCTGAGTGAGCTCTACAGCTTCATCGCCCACCTCAACCCCAAGCCCGCAGGAAGCTACGGCGAAGATGCCTCGGCACGCCTAGCCCACTTCACCCCTGACTTCATCGTCACAGAGCAGGACGGAGAGCTTCAGGTGATCTTAGTTGGGGAGCAGGATCTACCACCTCTTCGCCTCAGCCCCACCTACCTTAGCCTCCTGGAGGAGCAGCGAGGACGGAAGAAGGATTCACGACAGGGCAAGGAGACACTGACCTTCCTGCGCCATAAGGTCGAGCAAGCTCGCTGGTTCATCGACGCTATTCAGCAGCGTCAGCAGACCCTCAAGCGTACGATGCTGGCTATCGTAGAGCACCAGCGGGAGTTCTTCCTCACGGGCGAGATCGCTTCCCTACGCCCGATGATCCTGAAGGACATCGCCGAAGTCACAGGTCTCGACATCAGTACCATCTCCCGTGTGAGCAATAGCAAGTCGGTGCAGACAGACTTCGGTGTCTACATGTTGAAATTCTTCTTCGGCGAAGGGATCACCAATGACGAAGGCGAGAGCGTATCGACGCGTGAGGTACGTGAAGTCCTCGCTCGTCTCATCAAGGAGGAGGACAAGCGCCACCCCCTCTCTGACGAGCAGCTCACGGCCCTGCTAGCGGAGCATGGCTACCCCATCGCTCGGCGCACCGTGGCAAAGTACCGCGAGCAGCTTCGCCTCCCCATCGCTCGCCTGCGCAAGGAGCTTTAGCCCCCTTGCTCAGCCTCCTTCCCCTTTCTTTCTTCACGTCACACCCTAGGCTCCCTCTCTGGTGTTTGCAGTAGTAACACCAAAGAGGCAACAGTAGTGCCCCTCGACAGGCAACAGTAGTGCCTCTTGAGGGGCACTACTGTTGCCTACTAGTTGGTTTCTGTAAGGAGTCGATTCCCCCCCCTTGGGAGCCCCTCGACAGCTTCCCCTTCTTCTAAGAGAAGAAAATCCAAGCCGTCGGAAAATCCCTTGAATTATCGTAACTTTGTAGGAACAAGGATTGACGACGCTATGACCGAAGAAGAAAGCCTAGAACTCGAGCGCCTTGAGGTCAATGCCCGACGTCTCGTCGGCATCATCTCAGATCTAGGAGGTACCCTCCAGAAGCTACGAGCAGACCTTCGATCTCGGGAGGAGGAGATCAGCATCCTACGCAGCGAGCTACAGCTAGCCCGCCAGCAGGAAGCGACTCACTCCCTCGCCTCCGCCCTCCAGGGACTTGATTCCGAGAGAAGCCGAGACGATGCGCGCGCCCTCCTCGATGAGATCATTAGTGAAGTGGATCGCTGCATACGCCAGCTCTCCGCAGAAGAAGCATAAGTGACCTCTATAGAGTGCTCACTCTATAGAGCCTAGTCCTATCACAGAGCACCAATGGATACCCCCAAGGAGGTGAAACAACGGATCACCCTCTATGTCGACCCCATGCGCCTATCACTGCGTGTACCTCGCTCCCAAGAGCAACTCTATCGCGAGGCCGGTGATGAGCTCAGCTGCACCCTACGCAGCTACCGACACAAGTATCCCAATACCTCCGAGGTACCCTCCGAGGGCTATCTAGCGATGGCCGCCATTGATCTGGCCGTACGCCACCAGCAGACCCAGCAGGATCTCGCTATGCGTATCCAGAATCTGGCACCACGCCTGCACCAGCTCAATGACGCCCTGGACGACCTCATCACTTCTGCCCGCAAGCTCATCGACTGAGACCAGCCGCATCCAGCCCGTCGCCAAGCCTTGTCAAGCCACATTATCGACATAGACTATTGACAAGGAATGGGAACATCTATCCTCATCATCTTAGGACTCCTCGCCCTGATCAGCTTCGCTGCCCTGGGCTGGCTCTTCCTATCTTACATCCCCAAGCAAAAGGAGCAAGCACTCCAAGAAGCCAAGGGGATCATCACCGAGGCCGAACGAGAAGCCGACGCACTCAAGCAGCGTAAGCTCCAAGAGGTCAAAGAGAAATTCCTCCAGCTCAAGAACGACCTCGAGCAGCAGGTCAAAGAGCGCAACAATAAGCTCAAGCAAATAGAAGGTCGACTCAAGAGCCGTGAGCAAGAGCTCGACAAGCGCAGTGGTGACCTCGACAAGCGTAACCAAGAGATCGACCTCCAGAAGGAGCGTCTCGCCCTCCAAGCCGAAGGCATCGAGCTGAAGAAGGAAGAGTACGAAGTCAAGCGCCAAGAGTACGAAGAGAAGAAGTCCGAACTAGAACTCCTCCGACAGAGCGAACAGAAGCGCCTCGAGGCCATCGGCAATCTCTCCGCTGACGAAGCACGCGAGCGCCTCATCGACAGCCTACGAGCAGAAGCTAAGGACCAAGCCCAGGGCTACATCAATGAGATCGTAGAGGAAGCGAAGATGACGGCCAACAAAGAAGCCAAGAAGATCGTCATCCAGTCCATCCAGCGTGTAGCTACGGAGACGGCTATAGAGAACTCCGTGACCGTCTTCCACATCGAGAGCGATGAGATCAAGGGACGTATCATCGGACGTGAGGGACGTAACATCCGTGCACTCGAGTCCGCTACCGGTATCGAGATCATCGTAGATGATACGCCTGAGGCGATCGTCCTCTCCTCCTTCGACCCCGTACGCCGTGAGGTCGCTCGTCTAGCCCTTCACCAGCTCGTCCAGGATGGGCGTATCCACCCAGCACGTATCGAAGAAGTTGTCTCCAAGGTACGCAAGCAGGTAGAAGAAGAAATCATCGAGACAGGTAAGCGTACGGTCATCGACCTCGGGATCCACGGCATGCATCCCGAGCTCATCCGACTGATCGGGAAGATGAAGTATCGCTCCTCCTACGGGCAGAACCTCCTCCAGCACTCCCGTGAGACCGCCAATCTCTGCGCTGTCATGGCCTCCGAGCTTGGCTTGAATCCCAAGCATGCCAAGCGTGCAGGTCTACTCCACGATATAGGCAAGGTACCCGACGACGAACCCGAGCTCCCACACGCCCTCCTAGGGATGAAGCTCTGCGAGAAGTACAAGGAAAAGCCCAATATCTGCAATGCTGTCGGTGCCCACCATGACGAGGTAGAGATGGAGAGCTTGATAGCGCCCATCGTCCAGGTATGTGACGCCATCAGCGGAGCACGTCCAGGGGCACGCCGTGAGATCGTCGAGGCCTACATCAAGCGATTGAACGATCTTGAGCAACTTGCTCTATCCTACCCAGGGGTAGTCAAGACCTACGCCATCCAGGCTGGTCGCGAACTGCGTGTCATCGTCGGGGCAGAGAACACAGATGATAACAGCATAGCCACGCTCTCTGCTGAGATCGCCCAGCGTATCCAGGACGAGATGACCTACCCAGGACAGGTGAAGATCACCGTCATCCGTGAGACCCGCTCCGTCAGCTACGCCAAGTAGCCCACAGCACATCAGCGGTCGACGCATCTAGCGTAGCGACTCCGCCCACGACAAGTAAGCCCTCGAGAAGTATTGAGACACACTTCTCGAGGGCTTTTTCTCTTTCGCTCCTGTCACCACCTCACTACTATCCTTTATGGCTTACCGCATCCAAGGGCTAACCATCACCGAGCATCTCCTTCAGCTGGCCCAGCGAGGGAATCACCCCTTCACCGAGCGCCTCCATCCTGGCATCTCAGGCGTCCTCGGGGTACGCCTACCCGACCTCCGTCGGCTCGCTAAGAACATCATCAAGCAGGGAGACCTAGCTCGCTATCTCCACGAAGCCGAGCAAGGCGCTAGCTCTCCCGAGGAAGACTTCATGGAGGCACGCACGCTCCACGGGATCATCCTCGGTCTTGCCCCCGTGATCTCCCTCGAGGAATATCTCCTCCACCTAGAGCGCTGGGTCAGTAGGATCAACTCCTGGTCTGTCTGCGACTGCTTCAGCCTACCCCAAGCCAAAAAGCTCCTCAGCCAGCACAGTGATACCCTGTGGCACTTCTTCGTCGATCACCTACAGCGACGGGAGGAGTATGAGGTGCGCTTTGGTGTCGTCGCCCTCATGCAGTACTTCATCGACGAAGAGCACATCGAGGAGCTCCTCAAGCAGTATCTAGAGGTCAAGCACGAGGGCTACTATGTACGCATGGCACTAGCCTGGGCACTCGCCGAGTGCTACATCCACCATCCCGAAGCCACACATCCCTACTTCACTGCTAAGCGCTTTTCCCCCTGGGTGCACAAAACAAGGCCATTCAAAAGATCTGCGAGTCCTATCGCATCAGCCCAGAGACCAAGGCACAACTGAAGCTCCTGCGTCAGCCCAAAGGTTAATTCGGGCTCTCCCTTCCGATACCATGACAGCTGGCCGCTAGTCGTCGTAGTCGTCTTCTCTAGCCCGCTCTCTGTATTCTCTGTATACAAACGATGGTGCCTATGTTTCTCACGAGACATAGGCACCATCGTTTTATCTAGGAGATACTAGCCTTGCATTCGGCTGTATAGCCACAGAGCGAAAAGGATAGCTGCTAGGCTAACCAAAACATGAAACCAATAGGCAGCAACGGGCTCCTTCCTCTGGAGCTTGAGCAAGACCTGCCTCCCATGTAGATAAGCAGTCACCAGAGGTACAGAGAGCACTAAAAGGTCGAGGAAATTAGTTAGGGATAGCATGCTAATCTGCACGATAAAGACACCATCCAAACTCAGCAACAGTAATCCCCACACCCAATACCCCTGCCATACGAGTTGCTATACGGCGCACAGCAGCCATGGCGGCAGCCTTTGTTAGATGGCGGAGGCCATGAGAGCTTATGCGAGATCTTATAGATGAGAAGAGATTGAGCCCAAGAGCCCCCATTGCACAATCTACAAAGTCATCCCACTCTAAGTCTCTAAAACGGCTCGCTTCTCTGTTTAGAAGATCCACAAAAATGATCCCCATAAGAGCTATGCGAGGATCATCTGAAGTCCCGAATATAGATGTGAGTTCCTGCTCAGATACACCATATTCATTCAATACCACCTTAGTAGAACTAACTATTCTCCCAAGAGATTGACCGACACGCTGTAATTCATCAGATGAAGCCTCCTCCGAAAGGTCAACACCTCTCAATTGGGAAGCTTGGTAACGAATCGAGTTTAAAGCACGACTCTCCTCACGCATGATAAGATTTAATAGCTCAACCTTAGCCTCGACCTGATCATAATGAACAAGTTGCGGCACCTGCTCCATCTTGAAAGAACTCTCCTTCGAGCAGGCCGTGAGTAAAAGCCCTAAGGAGAGCGTAGAGAGACAGACAGAGGTCATTACAGATTTCTTCATAACTTGATAAGGGTTTAGTTTCACCAGCAAATCTAATCAACTTTTTCATATATACACAAACGTCCCAGCCAAACCAGAGCCATCCTCCTTACCGCATGGGGACTTCCATCACCCTAGAATCTCGCTGCGAGTCCTACCGCATCAGCCCAGAGAGCAAGGCACAACTGAAGCTCCTTTGTCAGCCCAAAGGTTAGCCCTAGCGCACCCGACCGACGACACCACAGAAAACAACTAGTAGGCAACAGTAGTGCCTCTGAAGGGGCAACAGTATTGCCTCTCGAGGGGCACTACTGTTGCCCCTTTTGTGTTAAGCCTGATGCCCCCCTCAGCCCATGCCCGCTCCTGCCACCTTCCTCTCGTCGAGCCTCGGGATGGGGTAGTCGGGGATTATTCCTACTTTTGTAAGTCAAAGTGCCTTGAGACAGGCAGGGCACTTCCTACCCGAGAAAGAAGACTCATCCTTATTCATTCATATGAGACGTACCCCTCTGGCGATCTTTGGTGCCTTAGCTCTGCTCACTAGCGCAGGGCTCACCACTAGCTGTAACAAGCAGAACTCGACCCCTCTGGAGAATGTCCAGACCATCGACAATCAGATCACGGGCTTTGCCCTGCTGACTGACGACTCCCTCCTCAAGGAGCCTTTGGCGAAGACCATCTTCACGATACGCCATAGTGAGACGGGGCAGATCACCAATCCACAGGCGCTCCCCTATCGTGCTACCGACTACAAGGTGAAGCTGAACATCCAGGTAGCCACCCGAGGCGCCCACGTGGACATCATCACCGCTGACGGGCAGACGACTCGCTGGACATCCAGCACGCAGACCTTCTCTAGCGAGAAGCTCCTACATGGTATCCGCCTACGTGTGAGCCAGGACAATGGGGGCGACTCAGGAGCAGGCACCTCCTACACCTATCGGGTGACCTTCAAGCGCTATGCCGCTGATCCCCAGACCTTCTCTTGGTCAGCAGGCAGTGCTACGGGACTTCCGACCTTTGCGTCAGTCATCGGCACCGAGCAGGGAGCGGGAGGAGCGACCATCGTCTACTACCTCCAGCACAATGGGGCGAATGCCGCCAGCACCTTCACCAGCGCTACGGGGACATGGAGCCCTGTAGCTCTCTCGGGAATCCCCGCCGGCGAGAAGCTAGTTTCCCTCCTTCAGCACGAGGGGACGCTCTACGTAACGACCTCTGCTCACAAGCTCTACCGAGGTAGCCAAGGCTCCTTCACCGAGGTAGTACTTCCCTCAGGAAGTCCTGCACCAGTCTCCGTACTAGCCATGCTAGGCAGTCAGCTCTGCTTGGTCGGACAGACAAGCTCGGGAGCTCTAGCCTTCGCCCGCTATGACCTCACCGCTGGCACAGTGACCAGCCAGGGACACCGCCCACAGACAGACTTCCCCATCACTGGAGGTATCCCCTACCAAGGGAGCTCTGCCCCCTATCAGGGAGCTTCACTCTACCTCGCTGGCGGACGTACCGCTTCGGGCAAGGTAGCCTCGACCCTCTGGTCGACAACCAACGGCACCGACTGGCTCGTCGTCGATGGTCGCTCCGTAGTAGCGACAGACGCACTCCATCAGACCATCGCCCACTCCCACAGCGCACAGCGCCTCTATCGCTTCGCCACGACCCAGTCAGGCCTCCTCTTCTCGCTCTCTCGTGATGGGGGACACTCTTGGGAGGATGCTCGAAGCACAGCTCTATCGGGACTTACGACGAGCGACTTCGCAGGCTATCCCGTCTTTGCCATCACCTCGGCAGACGGCACACAGGTCTACCTCCTCCGTGGAGGGAGAAATGCCTCCGAAAGCTCCCGCCTCTATGTGGGACAGTTCGGAGGCCTGCGCACGACGACTGAGTAAAGGCTATCGTGCCACGCCTGAGCCTTGCCCCCCTCCTAGCTATCGCCTGCTTCGGGCTTACGCTTGAGCAGGCCACAGGACAGACCTACCGCTATGAGGTAGGAGGTGCGATCCAGTCCTCCTATTACCTCGGAGATTTAGGTCGGAAGGGGGTGATTGCACCACAAAGGCTTGGTCTTGCGTTAGAGCTAAGGAGGAATATCAACCTGCGCTGGACACTAGCGAGCGAACTCGCCCTCCGTGGACTTCGCGGGAGTTACCGATATGCAGCGACATCTTACCCAGATGCCGTCACGACCTGGAGCTTCTCTCGCTATCTTCTTGATCTCTCTGCTGGGGGTGAATTTCACTTCTTCCCCTACAGCGAAGGCGAACGCTACCTAGGCACACGCTCTTGGACCCCTGTCCTAGGAGCTGGACTCAGCCTAGCTAGCGGGGTGAGTGACAGACACCTCCAAGTGATCCCTGCCCTCTACCTCCGTCTAGGGGTGAAGCTCCTCCTCGCCCCTCGCTGGACGATGCATGCAGGCTGGACACTCAGACGCACCAGCACAGATCACCTCGAGGGCTTAGGGAAAGAGGAGCGACAGCTAAGTCAACCCTTGGGTCTCACAGGCTCATCCGGATGGAAAGGGAACGACAGCTACGGAGTATGGAGCATCGGGATATCCTACAGCCTATCCTCACGCCAATCACTCCTCTGTAAGTGAAGATTATAGTTATATTTGTATAAGGCTAAGCGCCCGATGACAACCCCAATAGAAGAAGACGACAAGCACTTATGACGACGCATTCGCCACAGGCTGACTCGAGCACGACACTCCGTATCCCTGAGCATGTAGCCATCATCATGGATGGGAACGGGCGCTGGGCGAAGCAGCGTGGGCTCCCTCGTACCGACGGACACCTCCAGGGACAGGAAGCCCTACGTGCTACCCTCCGAGCAGCCGCCGAGCTAGGCATAAGCTACCTCACGGTCTACGCCTTCAGCACAGAGAACTGGTCTCGTCCCCAAGAGGAGGTCGACGCCCTCATGGAGCTCCTCGTGCGTGCGATCCATGCGGAGACGCCCGAACTGATGAAAGAGGGTGTGCGTATCCGTGCCATCGGCGATCTCAGCAGACTGCCCAAGACTGCACAGCAAGCCCTCGCCGAGTGTATCGAGCAAACGAAGGACAACGAGCGTACGACATTAGTCCTAGCGCTTAGTTACTCTTCCCGAGATGAGCTTGTGCGTGCTACCCGTCAGCTAGCTTCAGACGTTCAGGCTGGACGACTACGCCCCGAGGACATCACCGAGGAGCGCCTCTCAGCGACCCTCGACACAGCGGATCTCCCAGAGCCCGACCTCCTGATTCGTACCGGAGGAGAAGAGCGCATCAGTAACTTCCTCCTCTGGCAGATCGCCTATGCAGAGCTCTTCTTCTCCTCGACCTACTGGCCTGATTTCGGCAAAAAAGCCCTCCTAGAGGCCATCGAGGCTTATTCCGCTCGTGAGCGTCGCTTCGGCAAGACGAGCGAACAAATACTTCTGGAAGACTAACCCCTCGAGATCCCCCGAGCCATCCTTTCCCTCCTTCCAGCTACTTCGAGAGACATTACCCTATGCAGAGAATACCCGCCCTTCTACTCCTTGCCTCGCTCTTGGCGACAGGATCCGCCTCCGCCTCCCAGCTAAGCATGCGCTCCGCTCAGGTGGACTCGACGATCACCAAATCCTCGATCGTCGTCGCTCCCTCTATCAGCTACGAGCACCCTGTCACCAAGACTGTCGCCGAGGTGAAGATCACTGGCTCTACCAGCTATGACGACCAGGTCCTAGAGAGTCTCTCGGGGCTCAACGTCGGAGATGAGATCCAGATCCCAGGAGCAGCCTTGACCTCTGCGGTCAATCGCTTCCTCCAGTCTGGCTACTTCTCGAATGTCCGAGTCTTGGTCAATCGCTACGAAGGGAACAAGGTCTTCCTCGAGATAGCACTTACCGAACGTCCTCGCCTCTCCGAGGTCACCTTCAGTGGCGTATCCAAGAGCGATCGTGAAGAGCTAGAGAAGAAGACCGGTCTTCGCAAGGGAACCCTGATCTCCCCCAATAGTCTAGATCGCACACGCCAGCTGATCAAGAAATACTACGATGAGAAGGGCTTCCGAGATATGAAGATGTCTATCCAGCAGACAGACGCTGCAGGACAGGCTGGCTACGTCAATCTAGCGATCAACATCGACAAGAGTGGTAAGACTGGTGTACGTAACATCTACTTCATCGGCAACGAAGCGCTAACCCCTCACCAGCTACGTATGGCGATGGGAAAGACCAACGAAGGCTTCTCTCTAGCTCGAGGGCGTGCTCTCTCCTCCCTACTGAAGATCTTCAAGCAAAAGAAGTTCGTCGACGCTGACTATAAAGAAGACTTGCAGAACCTCATCAAGCGCTACCACGCTGCCGGCTACCGTGATGCAGAGCTTCTCCGAGATAGCATCGTACCCGTACCTGGCACGAGAAAGGTGGATATCTACCTTCGCCTCAATGAGGGGCAGAAGTACTTTATCAAGGATATCCGCTTCGTCGGTAATACCAAGTACTCCTCTGACGTCCTTTCTCAACTCCTAGCGATACGCCCAGGCGATGTCTACGACCAGAAGCGTCTCGAGAATCGCCTCACCGTAGACGAGGATGCTGTCAGCAATCTCTACTACAACAATGGCTACATCTTCGCAGGAGTAGACCCCGTAGAGACTAATATCGTCGGAGACTCCGTCTCACTCGAGGTACGTGTCACCGAAGGCCCACAAGCGACGATCGACAAGGTAAAGATCCGAGGTAACGACATCGTCTACGAAGAGGTCGTCCGTCGTGAGCTATACACCAAGCCCGGGATGCTCTTCAGTAAGGAAGATCTGATGAACTCCTTCCGTATCCTCAACCAACTAGGACACTTCGACGCCGAGAAGTCCATCCCCAAGCCTGTACCTAACCCCCAGAGTGGGACGGTAGACATCGAGTATGATCTCACGCCGAAGAGTAACGACCAGCTGAACCTATCCGTCGGTTGGAGCCAGACGGGGATTATCGGATCTATTGGGTTTACCTTCACGAACTTCTCGATCAAGAACCTCTTCAATCCAAGTATGTACAAGGGCATCATCCCCCAAGGCGATGGACAGAAGCTCTCGATCAATGGTCAGACGAATGCCCGATACTACAATCAGATCAGCCTTTCCTTTACGGATCCTTGGTTTGGAGGGAAGCGCCCCAATCTCCTTTCTGTAAGCGCCTTCTACTCTCGTCAGACCGCTATCGACCAGCGCTACTATTCAGGGCAGGTACGTAACTATGGTGGGTACTACGGGGGCTATAATCCCTACTACGGCTACGGCGGAGGATACAATAACTACTATGACCAGTATGGAGCTGGTCGCGGTGGGCTATATGAAGACTCCTACGACTCCGACCGCTCACTCAGCGTCATCGGTGTATCGATAGCTAACGGACGCCGTCTGAACTGGCCAGACAACTGGTTCCAGCTAACGGCATCACTTAACTATACGCACTACCGACTGAATAACTGGACATATAATATGTTCGGGAACTTCCACCACGGTAGCGCTAATGACATCAACCTAGAGCTACGCCTCGACCGCAACTCGACAGACAATCCCGTCTATACACGTCGCGGATCAGAGTTCAGCGTCTCAGTCAGCTTGACTCCTCCCTACTCCCTCTTTGATAAGAAGGACTACTCCGATCCAGCTCTCCCCTCTGCAGATCGCTACCGCTTCATCGAGTATAATAAATGGAAGTACTCTGGCAAGGTCTACCTACCGCTGATGAATCCCGTGACAGTCAAGCGTACTCCTGTCCTGATGGCTCGTGTCGAAGGCGGGATCATCAATAGCTACAATAAGTACAAGCGCTCTCCCTTCGGCACCTATTATATGGGTGGGGATATGATGTCCTCGGCTGTCAGCACCTACCAGAATGAGACGATCGGACTTCGTGGCTATAAAAACGGCTCCATCGCTGGGGGGAACTATGACTTCGCCTACTCCTATATGAAGGCAGCCTTAGAGCTTCGCTACCCGCTGATCTTTGAGCAGTCGACGACGGTCTGGCTACTTGGCTTCGCTGAAGCTGGGAATGCCTGGTCTGACATCAGTCGCTACAATCCCTTTGACCTCAAGCGCTCTGCTGGTATAGGTGTCCGTGTGATGATGCCTATGATCGGGCTTCTAGGGCTTGACTGGGGCTATGGCTTCGACCGTCCCAATGGTTACCAGGAGCGAGGAGGTAGCAATATCCACTTCGTCCTCGGACGAGATCTTTAGTTTCGATGGCTTCGTCTCTAGTATGCTTACTAGAGATGAGCCAAAGTTTCACCTCTCAAGCGATTTCCCATTATGAAGAAGATCCTGCTATGGCTTGCCCTAATGCTTCTGCCATTGGGTACAGCTTTCGCCCAGCGTGTAGCGCTGGTAGATATGGAGTTCATCCTAAAGAAAGATCCCTCTTACGGTGTGATGACTCGACAGATCGAAGAGCTCTCCACACGCTGGCAGAGCGAGGTCACCAACCTCGAGTCTCGGGCAGAGAAAGCCTACAAGGCCTACCAAAACGAAGTAGCCTTCCTCTCAGCTGATCAGAAGAAGACACGAGAAGAGTCTATCGTTGCCCTCGAGAAGCAGGCTTACGACCTAAAGCGTAAGTACTTCGGCCCCGAGGGAGACCTCTTCAAGCGTCGTGAAGCTCTCATGAAGCCAATTCAAGATCGAGTATGGGCTGCGATGAAGGAGCTAGCTCGTCGCTCAGGCTATCAGCTCATCATCGACCGTACCACGTCGAAGATCGTCTATGCTGACCCCGCACTCGATGTCAGCGAAGGTATCATCGCCGCACTCGGTCTCGACCGCTAAGCAAAGAATAGAATTTTATATAACGTAAACTAGAAAACAACGAATGAAGAAGTTCCTTTTTGCCCTCCTCCTTGCTCTCCCCTTCGCTTTCGAGGCACAAGCTCAACAGAAGATCGGCGTAGTCAATACGAATGCGATCATGGAAGAGCTCTCTGACGTCAAGACTGCTACGACCAAGGTACAAGAGCTCGCTAAGCAGTATGATGGAGAGATCAAGCGTATGCAGGACGAACTAAAGGCTAAGCTAGAGGCTTACCAGAAGGAAGAAGCTACGATGACCGACGTCATCAAGAAGCGTCGTCAGCAGGAGCTCCAAGAAATGGAAGCTCGTACGCAGAATAGCTACCAGATGATGCAGGAAGAGATCCAGAAGGAGCAGGAGAAGCACATGGCTCCTATCCGTACGAAGGTCATCAATGCGATCAACAAGGTATGCGAAGCTCAGGGCTGCGCCTATATCTTTGAGGCTGGTGCACTCCTTGCTATGGGTAGCTCTGCGCTTGACCTGACTCAGGCTGTCAAGGACGAACTCGGTATCAAGGCTGGTGCTGCGAAGCCTGCAGCTACGACACCTGCTCGCTCCGGTGCTCGTAAGTAATCCTTTGTAGGTAGCCCTACCTATTCATCCAGATAGCTCGATCCCCGCTACAAGGTCATCTTGTGGCGGGGATCGAGCTATTTTCTCATACACCTAAGCTATAAAGAGACTATTTCTCCCTAGTTACTAGCCTCTTGCGTCCGCTATCCTTAGTCTATTTAACGCGTAGGATTCATAAGATTTCCCCCTCGATTTGGGGACAAATCAGTACCGAATGTGCTGATTTTCGGGCAGTAATGTGTACTTTTGCCCTAATAACTTGTTCCACAGACAGCTTAATGGTTCACCCAGCCACGAGCAAGGGAACAAGTCTCATACAGCTAGTGAAAATTCGAAATCTATGCGCAGTTATCTCAAACAAATCGTAGCTTACAGCTTGGTTAGCCTCTGCCCTCTCTCCCTCCTCGGACAAGAACAGAGCAAGGCAGTACAGCTCCCGAAGGATTGGCATCGTAGCTGGCAGGAAGGAGCCCAAGGCACTCGCTCTGACGAAGCTCTTCGCTTCCTCCTACGTAAGGGGAAGAAGCCTCGCCCCATACGTATCGGGGTCATCGACACAGGGGCAGACACCACACTACTAGAGATACGCCCTGCCCTCTACCTAAGTCCACGGGAGCTCCCCAACGGGCGAGATGATGACCGAGACGGCTATGTGGACAATCGCTATGGATGGAACTTCCTAGGCTCACCCAACGGCGAGATTGAGCTAACGAGCGTCGGGACCACGGCCTTCCGTGAATATAAGCGCCTCCTCCCCTACTACAAGGGGATGAAGGAGGCTCCTCAAGGGAAGGAAGAGGAGTTCGCCTACTTCCGTCAAGTAGCGAAGATGGCTGGGATAGAGCGCTACGAGCGTCTACAAGCCGTGACGACGAGCAAGGTCAAGGCCTTCCATCTCCTTGACAGCGTCCTGCGCCAGCTTCCGAACGTTCACCGAGATAGCTTGACCCTCGGACAGCTCGTCCAGCTCGACCTCTCAGGCAAGGAGATCGAAGCGGCAGGAGAGCTCATCGCTCCCGAGATCTTCAAGGCTGACTCCACCACAGCTTGGCATCAGCTCGTCCAGCAAGAGGAGCAGAAGCTCAAGCAGATCAACCATCGCCTAGCCAGCATCGAGCGTGACCCTGACAAGCGGACGCTCCTAGGGGACGACATGCACCGCCTCAGCTCCCGTAGCTATGGCAATGGTCGTGTCTCTGGCGTCGGGCAGGAGCATGGGACGTTCGTCTCCTCCGTCCTAGTCGGTGCAGGTACTATCGACCCTACCGTAAAGGGAGTCTACACTCCTGCCAAGCTCCTCACGCTACGGGCTGTACCTGATCGGGGTGATGAGTATGATAAGGATGTCGCAGCGGCTATCGTCTACGCTGTCGATCATGGTGCTAAAGTCATCAATATGAGCCTAGGTAAAGACCTCTCACCCTCGGAGTACTTGGTAGAGGAGGCCCTGCGCTACGCCCAAAAGCATGATGTGCTCGTCGTGCAATCCTCGGGGAATAATGGCCGAGACCTCGATCAACAGCCGATCTACCCGACGGGATTAACCTCCTCGGGGAAGCCTTTCCCCAACTTCCTCTATGTCGGCGCAAGCACAGCGGCAGGGGCAAGAGCTTCCTTCTCTAACTATGGGAAGCACGTACACCTCTACGCTCCTGGTGAAAAGATCTGGGGCACCATGCCTGGAGGTCAGATCACGGCGGAGGATGGCACCAGCATCGCCGCCCCTATCGTAGCGGGTATCGCTGCGATGATCCGTGCCTTCTTCCCTCGTCTCACAGCTCCCGAGGTCGTGGAGCTTCTCTTTAAGACAGCTAGACAGGGCGAAGTGCCCATCGTCGACGCCTTAGCCGCTTGCCAGGCGGCCCTTCAGAAGAAGTAGCATATCTCTCTCGATGAATAGACTTCATATCCTTTCGCTACTCGGAGCCTTGGCTTTCCCTTGGTTCGGCTCAGCTCAGATTGACTGGGCACGTGTCGAGCGCAGTAGCGAGCAGCACCTCCGCCCCTTGCTTCAGGGGCGTCAGATCTTCCCTAGCTGGATCGGTCAGGGGGAAGCCTTCTACTATCACTTCCGCACACCCGAGGGGAAGATCCAGCATACCCTCTACGATGGGCGCAGTCACACGAAGTCTCCCCTGCTACGATCAGCAGAGGACTTCGTCACGCAGTATCACCAGCTCTCGGGCGATGGTAGCTTAAAAGCCGACAGTCTACCCCTCTCTGGGCTACACTTCACCAGCCAAGAGGGCACCCAAGGCTTCTATTGGCGATACAAGGGGAAGAGCTTCCACTATGACCGCCAGGCGGGCAAGCTCTCCCTACGAGCTTTCTCTCCCGAGAAGACCACCGACCCTAAGCAGGACGAACGTATAACTTCGTCCGACGGGAGGTATACCATTTACGGGAAAAACCTTGACCTTTACCTCAAGGACGAGACGACGGGCCAGATGACACGGCTCACGACGACGGGGAGCGAGGATGCGAGCTTCACCAAGCAAGCTTCGCCCGACACTGTCCGAGGCAATGCCCGTGGTGCTTGGTGGGGGCAGGTCTTCCTCGCCCAAATCCGAGATGAGTCGGGCGTAGGTACGATGACCTTGGTCAATCCGCTAAGTAAGCCCCGCCCCAAGGTCAAGACCTTCAAGATGCCACTACCCTTCGATCAGGCCACACCGCAGAGCCGTCTCTATCGCTATGATAGCCGGACGGGGCAGGGGGGCTTCGTCGAGGAGGCGAATAAGTTCGCTGGCGGGGTCGTCTCCTACCAGCCCCTTCCCGAGGAAGGCATCGTCTACTTCACCCGACGCACACGTACGGCCGACACCCTAGAGCTATGTAAGCTGGAGATGAATACTGGCGTCGTCAGCACATTGATCACCGAAGTGGGACACCCGCATATCAATCTCCTCCTCTCAGGCTATCGTCTCCTGCCAGGTGGACGAGAGTTGCTCTGGTGGAGCGAACGCTCTGGCTACGGCCACTACTACCGCTACACGACGACAGGTAAGCTCCTCGGGCAGGTCACCTCGGGGGATAGCTTGGTAGCCGGACAGATCCACGCCATCGATGCTAAGCGTGGCGAGATGCTCTTCGAAGGCTATGGCGGAGGGAAGGGCAACCCTTATTACCGGAAGTACTATCGTGTCAGCCTCCAAGGTAAGGGTCAGCGCTGTCTGACCCCCGACGAAGCCGACCACGAGCTAGAGCTTGCCCCCGACAAGGAGCACTTCGTCCTCAAGAGCTCCCGCATGGATCTCCCTCCTCGCTGGAGTGCTGGGAGCTGGAAGGAGCAGAAGTTCGCCCTGCATCAGCTAGACAGTGTGCCCCGCTCCCTACTCGTCCAGGCAGGCTGGCAGGCACCTCAGCTCCTCCAATTGAAGTCCGCCGATGGAGGGACGAACCTCTATGGCGTGCTCTATCTGCCATCCGACTTCGACCCGACGAAGAAGTACCCGATCATTACGAATGTTTATCCTGGCCCACAGGCAGACCTTGTCCCCAGATCCTTCTCGCTCGATGACAACGGAAACCAGAGTCTCGCCGAGTTAGGCTGTGTCGTCATGAACGTATCGCCTCGGGGTAGTAGCCCCTACCGAGGACGTGACTTCTATAACTTCAGTACGGGGCGACTCCGAGACTATCCTCTCGCCGATGACAAAGCCTCTGTCGAGCAAGTCGCACAGCTCTACCCAGCGGTAGATCTCGATCGTGTCGGGATCTACGGACATTCGGGAGGGGGCTTTCAGACCGTAGCTGCGATGTGCACGTACCCCGAGTTCTACAAGGTCGGCTTCGCTGCTTCGGGCAATCACGACAATAACATCTATATCAATTGGTGGGGGGAGGTCTTCCACGGAAGTCCTAAGATCCCCACGACCATGGAGCTTGTTCCCCAGCTTAAAGGCAAGCTCATGCTAGCCGTCGGCGGTATGGATAACAACGTCCCCCCCGCCTCGACCTACCGCCTGGCTCAAGCTCTCATCCAGGCAGGCAAGGCCTTTGACTTCTTCCTCTTCCCAGAGGCTCGGCACGATCTCGATAGTCCGTACTACACGAACCTCATTCGTTACTACTTCGCTCGTCATTTGCTCGGCCTCCAGACGTCCGATGTGGATATCATCCAGCATCGCTAGTCAGTAGCCAGACTGATCCATTCATTTTGCTCTACCCATGCTTATGAACAAGACAACTACCCTCCTCCTAGCCCTCCTGACCTTGGGTACTCCCCAGATACCTCTTCAGGCGCAGACGAAGCAGGACGAGGTTCACACGAATCTCATCCCCGTCAAGGTCACGATCGTAGACGAAGCCGGCGAAGTCCTCCCAGGTGTCTCCGTCCGTATTCAGGGGACCAACCGTGGAGCGTTCTCGTCCCTCAAGGGTGAGGTCTCCCTATCCGTCGCTCAGGGCGATACCCTCATCATCTCTTTCGTGGGGATGAAGACCAAGACCCTAGTCGTCACGAAGCCCTTAGTCGGGAAAATCACCCTCCAGAGTGAGACGGGTACACTCGATCAAGTAGTCATCACGGGCTACACACGTACCTCCACGCGTCGTAGCGCAGGCTCCGTCTCGACGATCTCCAGCAAGGAACTTCTCTCCCAGCCTCTGACGGGGGTGGATGGATTGCTCCAGGGGAAGCTCGCAGGGGTCAGCGTCCGCACCCTCTCGGGTCGCCCTGGCTCCAGTAGCGAGATCGTCATCCGTGGGGTAAACTCGCTCTCTGCAAGCATTAGCCCGCTCTGGGTCGTCGATGGGGTACCTCTCCAGCGAGACATCCCTAAGATCGACCAAGCACGCTTCCTATCGAAGGACTTCCGAGACATCTTCTCGGACGGGATCGCAGGTATCAACCCCAACGACATTGAGTCAGTGACGATCCTCAAGGATGCTGCCGCTGCTGCCATCTATGGCTCTCGTGCCGCAGGTGGTGTGATCGTCGTCACAACCAAGCGAGGTAAGGCTGGGCAACTCACCGTCAACTACTCGACGAACCTTGCCCTCGTCGATCGCCCCAGCCGTACCTATGATCTGATGACTTCACGTGAGAAGCTCGCCTGGGAGCAGGAGCTATGGGATGAATTCTCCGCACCCCGCAAGGCACAGGGACTTACCTACCCCGTCCTCGGCGCAGTAGGTCAGATCCGCTCAGGCTTCGGCAAGTATGCCGGCTGGACTACCGCTCAGCAGGATGCCGAGATCGCTCGCCTAGGAGAGCACTCGACGGACTGGTTCAAGGAGCTCTTCCGTCCTAGCTTCTCCCACAGCCATTACCTCTCCCTCAGTGGTGGATCCGAGAAGAGTCGCTACTATGTCTCCCTAGGCTACCTCGATAACAAGGGGCTACTACAGGGCGACGGTTACAATCGCTACAACCTCAATAGCAAGCTAGACCTCTCTCCCTCCAAGCGAGTACAGATCGGCCTCAACCTCGACCTCTCCCTCCAAGATGCCAAGGCACCATCGGCCTACATCGATCCTTACAGCTACGCTTACTTCGCCAACCCCTATGAGCGTCCTGGGACAAACGATGAGACCTACCGAAGCATCCTACGAGCCAACGGACAGCCTGACCCAGAGTACCCAACCCTAGGCTTCAACATGCTCCGTGAGCTACGAGATACGTACAACAAGGTACGTAACCTCACAGCTACCACGACCGCTAACCTCACGGTCAAGCTCCGTGATGATCTTAACCTCACAGGGATGGCCTCCTTCGGCTATGTGGGCAATAACTCGGAGAACTTCAACGGTAGTAATACCTACTCCGCTTGGCTCGACCGACGCTTCGCCGATAGTGGTACGAACCGCACCTACGGCTCACTAGCTCTCTCTGAAGCATCCAATACGAACTATAACCTACGAGCTCAGATCAACTGGTCTCCACGCTTCGGGGATGTACACTCCCTACAAGCCCTAGCCGGGGCAGAGCTTCGTGGCCTCACTGCTAAGAGCACGTTCGCTAAGCTCTATGGCTACGACCCTGAGACGGGTAGCTACACGACCCCTATCTATCCTGAAGGGACGAAGATCGACTACGCTCGCCTACAGGCCTATGCCAACGATCGTGACCAGCTCGCAGGTCGTGGCATCACGCAGGAAGCCTTCGCCTCCTTCTACTTCTCCTCTACCTACAGCTATCACTCGAAGTATATCGCTTCGCTGACCGCTCGTATCGACGGATCAAGCAACTTCGGTAGCAAGGAACAGTTTAATCCTACAGGCTCCCTCGGTCTAGGATGGAACGTGGACAGAGAGTCCTTCTTTGAATCCCTGCGCCCAGTCCTAAGCAGTCTGACCGTGCGCACCGCTATTGGTTACACGGGGAACATCAACAAGAGCGTCTATCCACAGCTGATCATCAACTATCGTAACTCCCAGCGTGTAGCCGACGATGCCTACTATCGCATGGGCTACATCAAGGATACTCCCAATCCACACCTACGCTGGGAGAAGACTCGTGATGCTAAGATCGCTATCGAAGCCGGCTTCCTCAAGGAGCGCTTCCGTCTGACGGCAGAGCTCTACGACCGCTATACGACGGATGCCGTCTCCTCAGCGCTGGTGCCCCGCACGACGGGCTTCGCCTACCAGACCTACAACACCTCGACCCTCCGAAACCAGGGGATCGAGCTCCAGCTCTATGGACGCCTACTGAAGCTCCATGACTGGACGCTCACTGCAACGGCCAACGTAGCCTACAACCACAACGTCCTCCTACGCTATGATCCCCCTGTCAGTGGTCTATCTACTGGCCTCCAAGAGGGCTATCCTCTCGGAGCGCTCTTTACTGGACGTCCTCAAGGCATCGATCCTATCCTCGGGATCTATCGCTATGAGACCCGCCCCGATGCACGTATGGATAATGCAGCTGACCGTGCCCTCAGTGACCACTACCTCTATTATGCAGGTCTGAGAAGAGCCCCTTGGACAGGTGGCTACAGCTTCACCCTAGGCTACAAGGCTTTCTCTCTAAGCCTAGCTGGATCCTACTCAATCGGTGGGAAGTCTATGGATGACCTCAACTACCCCGTCACCTATAGCACCCTCGGCAAGCGTGTCGTGGAGCGTATCCCCTCGATCGAGAATGACCTCTACATCCATCACCTCAATGGCCGTCGAGATGTACGAGACCGCTGGACCGAGAGCAATCCTCGTACCGATGCGCATCCCCGTATCATCGATGCCTACGGAGACTACCTAGGGCTGACGAACTACAGCACGAATAGCGAACTCATCACACGTAGCTCACGCCTGCAGTCCGTCTCCTTCCTACGTCTCGGATCGATGACGCTGAACTATAGTCTCCCTAGCGATTGGCTACGCAAGACACTACACATCAATAGTCTCTCGGCCTCCTTCTCGATGACGAACCTCTTCGTCCTCTCTAGCTATCGTGGCCTTGACCCTGAGACTCCTGGAGCGATCTATCCACAGCCTCGCACCTATTCCCTCGGTCTATCCGTAGGGCTCTAAACTTCTCCTCTCACGTTTATACATTAGTAGACTATGAAGAAGCTCTTCCTGCTGAGTCTTCTCAGCCTAACGCTGGCGACTACTCCGTCATGCAAGAAGTACCTCGATATACGTCCCTATGGGAAGATCATCCCTAAGACCCCTGAGGAGTTTGCCTCCCTACTCCATGATCGTCTCGGAGCTATCGACGAAGCCCGCAGTGAGGATTGGCTCCTCGGCAATGCTGACCGACTAGCCGACTGGGATGGTGGCTATGGTGATGACTTCGAGACAGCCCTCTTCCCGACGAACCTCCCGGTCTACCTTGGGGATCTCGTAGGGACTACACGTGCCTACACACCCTGGACACAGCTATACCAGCTCATCCGTGACTGCAACATCTGTATCGCCGGTATCCTCGACAGCTCGACCGATAAGACCGGGCGTAGGGCTCTGGCTACGGCCTATGCGCTACGTGGAGCAGCCTACTACCAGCTCATCCGTCTCTATGCTCCCGCTCCTCAGGCAGGGAAGCTCTCCGACCAACTCGGAGTACCCCTCGTGACCGAGGTCGATATCGAGGCGCACCCGCAGCGTAGTAGCCTGCAGGAGACGCTTGACCAAGCGGAGCGTGATCTCCTAGCCTCGATCGCCCTGCAGAATGATCAGTCCATCTTCCGCTTCACGCAGGAGGTGGCACAGGGCTACCTAGCTCGCCTCTACTTCTGGAGCGAGCAGTGGGCGAAGGCAACTCCTCTAGCCGAAGCTCTCTTGCAGAAGCACCCATTGACCTCCGGAGAGACCTTCGTCAAGATGACCACCGAGCGCTCGGGTACGCTTCAAGGGAATCAGCTCCTCAAGAGTGGTCGTATCATCGCAAGCAATGATCAGGCTTATACCAATGCCAAGACCAACATCGCTCGTCGCCCGATCAGCCTCCGCTATATTGATGCTTTCCCCGAAGCAGAGCGTACGCTGGATCAGCGCTACCTCAGCTGGGTGGGCAAGAAGCGAGCAGTCAAGAAGGAGTTCTTCGCTGGTCTACGCTCGGCAGAGCTCCTGCTCATCGCTGCCGAATGTCGTGCTCACCTAGGACAGGATGCAGAAGCACTCGCTCTGATCAACCAGCTACGTGCTCACCGCCTCACGACCGATACTCCTCTGACCCTAGCTACACTCCCAGGCAAGAGTAGCCAAGAGATCATTACGGTCGATGCGACGGGCAAGGCGCTCACCACCCTCCTAGCGACCATCCTACGTGAGCGCCGTAAGGAGCTCCTACTAGAGGGGGATCGCTTCTTCGAGCTGAAGCGCAATGGTAGTCCTAGCTGGAGCACGCTAGCCGATGGACGTACCTATATCACGGCGAGCTATATGTACACTCTCCCCATCCCTCCTATCGACATCACCCTCTCTCACCTCAAGCAGAACGATCACTATGAAGACTATATCAATCAGTAAGCTCCTGTGCGTAGGGCTAGGCGCACTCCTTGTCCTCTCTGCGTGCAAGCGCTACAATGAGCTCCCTAAGGTCGGTCGGGAAGATGTCTCTTCTCGGGTCTATCGCCTCGAGGAGAGCAAGCCGATGAGCGAGGAAGACCTAGCTCGTCTCAAACAGATCCAAGATGAGTATAAGCAAAATGCCCAGTAGTCCTATGCGTCCTATCCTTCTCTCCCTAGCCCTACTGGCGCTCCCTCTCTTCACCTCGTGCCGGAAGGAGCAACTGCCCGATAACTCCAGTAAGTCCTTCGTCTACCTCGACCGACTAAACTATAACCTCGGGGCACGAGGCACGACGATCACCCTACGTACCAACCACGCTAGCGACGCCGTACGAAGTATTGCCTACCGCATCTCGGGCGAAGCGATCCGTGGCATAGACTTCCAGCTCTCCGACTCCGTCTTTACGCTCCCCGCTGGAGCTACCGAGGCATCGATCCGGCTGACACGTCTACAGGAGGGGGATCATAGCCGAAGCTTCCAGCTCGCCCTACTCCCCGCCTCGGACAAGAGCTATGAGCTAAGCCTTAAGAACTTCTCTATCGTGCAGGTGCTCAGCAAGGCAGCCTATCGTCAGGGCTTCTCTCAGTCCTCCGCGAAGCTCCTTAGCGAGACCTCCTATGCTGTCGCTCTGACGCTCAACCCCTCGGGGCGCTATCGTGTCAACGAGGATACGCACCTCACACTCGAGGTCGATCCTAGCTCGACGGCTGTCGAAGGGGTACACTTCACCTTCCCCCAAGGGAAGCAGGTCACCGTCCCGAAGCGGCAGAACTCTGCTCCCTTCAAGCTCCGTTTCCTCAAGAAGGAGGCTGGGCATGACAAGCTCGTCCTCCGCCTAGCCGAAATCGACGGATTCGCTGATGGGCGCTACGCCTCGCTGAGCATTGACATCTCAGGGCCCGAAGACTTCACGGGTCAGTGGAAGCTAAGAGCCCTAGAGAACGCTAGCGATCTAGAGGGCTACAGCATCGATCCTAAACAGCTCTTCACCGTCGATCCCGCTGATCGACTTCAGCTGACGAAGACGAGCACGGGATACCAGCTGGTAGCCTCCTTCCAGAGCAACCTCAAGAACTACTTCCCCGCTCAGGCAGAGACGACCGTCACCGGTGAGGCCAGCCTATCGGCCAATGGTAATCCCGCTAGCGCAGTCCCCTACGGCGAGCTCTCCATCCCAGGCACCTTGGTGAACTTCGATCCAGCTAAGCCCGAGCGAAAGACCGCTAAGTGCTACTTCCGCCTCGTCACGACCGACTCTGGCGTTGAGCTCGAGGTACTCATCAATGACTACAAGACCTCGGCACCTTCGTGGCAGGATAGCTACAGCTATGGCATCACCTCGGCTGAGGCTCCGCTCCTACTTCGCTTCACACGAGTGACTCCCTAATCCTTCAGGGCAAGTAGCCCCTCACGATCTAGCGAAGAAGCCCCGTAGCAGACCTTCCCCAAGGTCAGCTACGGGGCTTCTTCTCTTCGGGCTTTGACTCCGAGAAACTCCCCTCCCAAGGCGACACGAGCACACCTCTTGAGTTGGACACGATATGGGGTATATCCCGATGGGATGGTTACGTATATTGTGACCCACCAGTTGGGTATATTGCTCTCCCTTGGTTACGTATATTGTAACTTCCCGAAGGGAATAGCCCCACCTCTTCCTCCTCCATCACAGGGAACTAACAAACGCTTAATTCCAAGAAAAAAGAATAAAAACCTATCTTTGTGACAGACATTTACCATAAAACGAGATTAAACGTCCCTAGCAAACCGACGTTACCCCCTCCCTCTCTCATCCATCCCCCTATATTTTAACTACGACAATGAAATCTAAGACGACAGCTTATCTCCTCTGGTTTTTCCTCGGTGTTTTCGGAGTACATAAGTTCTATCTCGGCAAGATCGGGATGGGGATCCTCTATCTATTCACGGCAGGCTTCTTTGGTATTGGCCTGCTGATCGATCTATTTACCCTCGGAGGAGAAGTCGATACCTACAATGCCCTGGCAATCGCCAAGGCGTATCGACGCTAGCGCTAGCACCTCTCTCCACATCATGGATAAACGATGCTGACTACGATAAAGAAGACCTTAATCTTCGCCACGATCCTATCTCTCGGGCTGGCCGCGTCCTGCCGATCTAAGGACGACACCCCTAAGCCCAAGCCTGGCACGGAGCAACCACAGAAGCCTGACCAGCCCCAGAAGCCCGATGAGCCGAACCAACCTAAGCCTCCCACGCCTCCTGCGGGAAAGAAACCCTCGGACTATCACATCGCTACACGTATGGCCGTCAAGGTCAACGAGAATAAACAGGTCGAGCTCCTCCGTACGCTCAAGATCGAGGAGCTGGCTTGGGGCGGAGAGAAGGGAGCGATCACGCTCGCTGACCTCTTGCCCTTCGTGACCTTCACGTCCTCCGAACCAAATGGGGACTTCTATACCCTGACAGCTGATGATCTGAAGCTCCTCGAGCTAGTCGACATGCGCTATCAGGAAGGTGCTGGTGGTAGTGACCACCTTACCTTTAAGGTGCGCTACAATGGGGTGGCAGGTAAAGAGACCTTGAGTATCCCTATTTCTCGCCGTGACTACTTCCGCCAGAAGTTTCAAGTGAATGAGGAGTTTGCTTCACAGCATTACCTCGGAGGTCTGGAGCATAAAGGTGTAGCCCTTTTATCTGGACTCCTAAAGGAATATGACCGAGATAAGTACGCCGTAGAGCTATCTGTTACTCGTTTAGACCATCACAACAACGTCCTTCACTTCGAAGGTACAGTGAACCTGCCTCGCTACAAAAAGGAGAACGTCTTTAGACTTAACTTCCAAGCCTCGGGCTTCAAACCTCTGTCGGCTCTGAAGGACAATCTGACCTTCTCCACGACCGGACCACTCAACGAATGGCTACGAGATAGACTCTCGAAGAAGAAGACGCTGAATGATGCCGCCATCCTCGATCTGCTCCAGAAGAATCCTTACGCTTGGCTCAAGCAGGCCAGCCCCTCTATTCGCTACACAGGAGAAGGTGGTGGCTACCTCCACTGGGAGAACGATCGAGACCTAGTAGGCGAATACACTGGAGGACGTGATACCCGTGACATCTATCTCAAGGATACACGCTTCGAGGTCAAGTCTGCACACTTCGACAGACAGGCTGCTACCGTAACCATAGCGCTGGAGCTTACGAGAGCCAATGACGTCGCGATCAGTGGGGTGACAAGCACGCTTGTAGTCCGCTCCATCCACCTCTAACCCGCCTCCCCCATAGCTTAAAACGAGATCGCCCCGACAAGCCTAGACTTGTCGGGGCGATCTCGTTGATTTACTCGTCGTAGCCCTTAGAGCCAGTAGCTTAGGGTAACGAGTGCATTCGTAGGCTCATTGGGGAAGAGCTGTGAGCCATTCAATACCGAGGTATAGTTCTTTGCATTGAGGACATTGCGCACCTGTACGGCCAGCCCAAAGCCTGCAGGCAAGCGATAGCTAGCACCGAAATCAAGCTGCGTGTAGGGAGGGAAGCTTAGTTCCTGACCAACGTTGTAGTACATCGCATCACGGTAGCTTAGGCTATAGTTCAGCGAGAGCTTACGGAGCGCCCCACGCTGGAAAGCATAGCTCCCGTAGGTGAAGAACTGCTTGCGAGGTACCCAGCTCATAGGCGTACCCTCACGGAGGTTCAGCATCTTCGTGATAGGAGTTTCCTTAGCGTCCGCTACGTGGATATCCGTGTAGCTGTAGCCAGCCACCAGCTCAATACCAGGGAGGGGGCGATAGGTCAGATCCGTCTCGAAGCCACTTCCCTCCGTAGCACCTACCTGCGCCATAATGTTGTAGCGCTTAGGCTTACCATTCTCCTGCTCCGTTATCGAGGTGCCAGCGACCTCATTGTTACGGCGGATGTGGTAGGCAGAGAGGTTCAGCTGTAGGACATGGGAGAGCGTGTACTTGGCACCGACCTCGAACTGGTAGCCTGACTGAGGAGCAAAGTAAGCACCGCCACGGCGCTCCGTGATCTGGTTCCCCTCCTTGTCGTAGAAGCGCTCACGGTTCTTGTCCAAGCTGGTTGTCTTATCGGGGATATAGAAGCTACCGAGGGAGGTGTAGAAGGAAAGCGCTTCTACGGGCTGATAGACGAGACCTAGACGGTAGCTAATCGCTCCGTCAGAGCTCTTCTCATAATCACTACGGGCAATATCATCGTAGCTGTGCTTCCCGTCCTTGATCGCCAGCCCAGAGGTATGGCGGTAGCTGTAGTGGTCATAGCGAATAGCCCCCATAGCCTTGATCTGCTCAGATAGCTCAAAGACATTGGAGAGAGCGAAGCCATGTACCCAGACCTGCTGAGGGTTCGCCTCGGAGAACTTCGTCTTAGCGTGACCGTTGAAGCTCGGATTGTAGGTCGTATTCTCCGAATAGGTGAGGGGTTCGCCATCGCTATCGAAGGTACGGCCATCGGCCTGTACGTCTGGTCCATTGTAGCCCGTGTAGGTCGTACGCTTCAGATGCGTGGTGCTATAAGCGAAGCGCAGGTGATTCTTCACTGCCCCGAGGTAGAAGCTCCCCGAGAGATCAATGGTGTTCTGTAGCGTCTTAGCGATGTGCTCGAAGCGGAGTGGGAAGGTAAACCGGACGTGATCCAAGTCGTAGTACTTCTTATTCCCCGAGGCATCCTTCGTGTAGTAGCCGTACTTCGCTCCAGGGGTGAGGCTCGTCGGATAAGAGAGCTCCTCCGTGCTGAAGTAGTCGATGTCATCATAGGCATAGGAGAGGTAGTCAGAGAGCTTCCACGAAGGTGAGAGCGAGAGGCTGTACTTGAGGCTACCATTGTAGGCACGATTGTACATCCCATCGGAGGCATCATTGTAGCGCCAGTGACGCTTGAGGCCTGGGAGCATCTCGCCCTTCTTGAGGAAGAGCTTGTCATCACTCACACGGTACATGTCGTCATCCAGGACGGGCGCTAGGCCTGCGTCAGTACCATAGAAGTCATTGCGACCTTCTAGGCGAAGTACGAGGCTGTGGATACCCTTCGTATAGCTTAGGGCGGTGAAGAGGGATCGGCTCTTGTCATTCGTCGATCGCCACTGCTTGCCACCAGAGAGGAAGCCACCAGCGTAGAAGTTCAGCCCATCGGTGATCTTCCCCTCGACATGTGCTCCGAGGTCGAAATAGCCTAGCGAGCCACCACGGAGGTGTGCACCAAGAGTAAACTGCTCTGTCGGTACTCGGCGAGTGATATTGACGACACCACCGGTAGCAGCGTAGCCATAGAGGACAGAAGCAGGGCCTTTGAGCACCTCGATACGCTCGACATTGTAGAGGTCACCCAGGGGATAGGAGTTGATCGTCGAGCGTTCGTCACGTACACCGTCGACCATATAGATCGTATTGTAGAAGCCACGGACAGAGACCTCACGGAAGGCTCCATAGCTGGACTTCATCTGCACGGCAGGCACGAAGCGCATCGCATCAGTGACCTGAGTGATCGCACGCTCTGTAAGGACAGAGGCACCTAGGCTACTGATCGTCAGAGGGAGCTTCTTGGCGGGGACAGCCAGTGGGCTGACACCGACTTCGAGATTCTGGCGACCATAGACGGAGATGCTATCAAGCTGGTGAATCGTATCCCGACGAGACTGTGCACCGAGACTACTCGCTAGGCAGAGTAAGCCCAGGAGGGAAAGGGTAAGCGTTTTCTTCATAAGACGTCTTACACGTAGAATAAAAGAATGATGTGATAATAACTTGGTTTTGGTTAGAAGAAGTTAGAGGGCTTAGCTGATGTGCCCCTCTCCTCCCGACGAGGACAAAGATAAGGCATTCTTTTAGACCTACCTTATTTCTCCGATCAGGCACTTTTTGCTACCCCAAATCCCCTCTTCCGCAAAACAACTAGTAGGCACTACTGTTGCCCCTCAGGTGGCACTACTGTTGCCTCTCGAGAGGCACTACTGATGCCCCTTTGGAGGCAACACTGTTACCCCCAAGCCCATTGCCCCCGATCTGGAGTAGCTTCATCCTAGCACCATGAGGAGGCATTACCTCGCCTATGCATAGGGGTGAATAGGTAGTCATGCTGAGGGCTAAGCCTATAAAATAGGCAGCCTCGACCCTGAAAGGAGGAGGGGTCGAGGCTGTGCAATCCATGTGTGTTCGTCAAGGCATCCCTGCCTGAACTAGATCATTGGTAACAATTACGATTGCTTCGAATTGATGTAACAAAGGTGATAAGAATAGATCAGAAAAACAAGCATTATGATCTACAAGCTAAAAGTTTAACTTCTATTCACATAGCACATAAAGGCAAGGCTTAGAGGTCCCGCTTACACAAAGAGGTTTACCTTAAAGTGCTAAGAAAAGTAGTCAGTTTTCCCCCTCGACGCTTAACATTCATTAACTGAAAAGTCTAGCCTACTTCCTTTCTTTTTTTAGACCCTTCACTCGGGAGGGGTGCTGCTTGACGAAATCTGCCCAGTTCTTCGTTGCCCCCGCCCCACTACTCCGAAGTGGTGAGGAGGTCAAGAAGTGATGGCAGAGCGCTGCGGCAAGTCCATCCGTAGCATCAAGCTCCTTGGGCATCTGCTCGGGAGGGATCTTGAGATAACGCTGCACCATGCCTGCGACCTGCTCCTTGGAAGCAGCCCCATTGCCCGTGATCGCCTGCTTGATACGCATAGGCACATACTCGGTGATCGGGATATCACGAGTCAAGGCAGCCGCCATCGCTACCCCCTGGGCACGCCCCAGCTTCAGCATGCTCTGGACATTCTTGCCAAAGAAGGGAGCTTCGATGGCCAACTCGTCTGGATGAAACTCATCGATCAAGCCCCGCACACGCTCGAAGATCTTCTTCAGTCGGAGGTAGTGATCTTCGTACTTATTTAGAGCGATGACTCCGAGAGCTAGCAGACGAGCCTGCTGCCCCTTGACCTCGATGAGTCCATAGCCCATGACGATGGTACCGGGGTCGATCCCCATGATGATACGTTCGCCCACAGTCAGTTCTTTAGATGAAGTAGAGGAGATAGCAGGGGAAGGCTAGTTGGTATGATCAATGGTATGCATGATCGTACTAAAGCCAATGACCTCCTCCCCAAACGTGTCTACCAAACGCTGAGCAAGCGTGAGACCGAGGTCAGAGAGTAGCTCCTGCAGATGGAACTGACTAGGGGTATAGAAGTGCAGTGCGAAGGAGCGGGTCTCCTCCTCTTCCTCGCGAGGCTGGATACGATGCAGGCGGAGCTCAGAGACCGATCCGTGGTGCTGTAAGGCTGGGAGATAAACGCGATGCATGAAGTCAAGGAAGTCAGTCTCCCGAGTAGGCGTCAGGATGAAGGTGGTGTTATATAGGATCATACTTGTCGTGATATAAGCCGTGAGAGTGGGAGAAAGTGAAAACTTTTTCCTCCCAGAAGTAGGACAAAGATACTGGGAAATGAAATATTTACTACCTTTGTAGCGATGATGGGGGCAAGAGGCCTCATCTATTTGTCATTCAGCAATTGGGGTATTAGCTCATCTGGCTAGAGCGCGACACTGGCAGTGTCGAGGTGAGCGGTTCGAGTCCGCTATACTCCACATAGCATGAGGGACATGGCGTGTCCCCTCATCATATAATACCGCAGAGAGACCTCATTGGGGTCCATATGAGGGGCTGAAAGATGCCGAGACCTCGATATAGTAGCTTCGACTTATTGCTGAGTCGAAAAGTTGCCGTATCTTTGCGGTGTTATTCATGACGAATTCGAAATCAATAACTATTTAACGTAAAGAAAGAAGATGAAGAAGTTTTTCGCTTTCGCAGTTGTAGCTGTTGCAGCTACTTTTGCTTCTTGCTCTGGTAACAGCGACAAGAACGTTGCTGACTCTGTATCTATCGACAGCACGATCGTAGAAGAAGTAGTAGCTCCAGTAGACTCTGCTGTTTCTGCTATGACTGACTCTGCCAAAGCTGTTATCGACAGCCTTGTTAAGTAAGCACTGCACAAAACAGAGCTTCAGTCCCCAGGACTGAGACTCGACGGAAAAAGGTCTCGTGGGTCACCGATCCGCGAGACCTTTTCGCTTGTTCCTCCTCTAGAGGCTGAGGGATGCTCCTCACCTTGACATACATCTCACCATCGAAGAAGATCCTATGATCACCGTAGAGCGCTATCACGACATCAGCATGGGCCACCGCGTCGTCGGGCACGAGAGCAAGTGCCGTCATCTGCACGGACACAACTACCGCATCCACTTCGTCTGCTCCGCTCCCGCCCTAGATACCTTAGGACGAGTCATTGACTTCTCTGAGATCAAGGAACGCCTTTGCCTTTGGCTGGAGACCGAGTGGGATCATAAGCTCATGCTCTGGAGCGAGGATCCGCTTCTCTCGGAGCTCAAGCGCTTAGCACCAGAGGATCTCTGCATTGTCTCCTTCAACCCCACAGCCGAGCAGATCGCCCGACATCTCGTCGAGGAGGTCGGACCTCATCAGCTAGCTGGCACAGGGATCACCCTCGTAGCTTGCCGCGTCGAAGAGACACGTAAGTGCTCAGCCACCTACACGCGCTAAAGCATCACCTCCCCACAAGGAAAGCAGCGAGCCCTCAGAGTCAATCGACTCTGAGGGCTCGCTGCTAATTCGTCTCTATATCCACTCGAGGTGAATTCCTCGATCTATCGTGGTCCCACTTGGGCTTGAACCAAGGACTCCCTGATTATGAGTCAGGTGCTCTAACCGACTGAGCTATAGGACCTGTAGGCAGGGAAGAAGCTATATGTACTTCCCTTCTAGCAGTGCAAAGATAGCGATAACCACAGGATCGGACAAATAGCCTATACCTTAGCCTCCTTAGTCTCTACGGATCGATCTCCTTACCGCTTCCAGTGCCTCATCCCAGAGATCACAACTAAGACCTCTTAGCTAATCCACTCTAGATCAGAGGACATAGCTTTAGGCTAAGGCAGAGAGATTACGTACCTTTGAGGAAAGTGTACGCATCGTATACCTCGCTATATCCCTACCTAGTGATGAAGAAGAAAACATCCCGACTAGTAGCTATACTTCTACTTGCTCCCGCACTTGCTCTAGGAGCAGTGTCCGCCGAAGCCCAGAAGAAGCCGACCATCCCCATTAACCGAACCACCCTACATAAAGCCATCAAGCAGGATCGCCCGAAGGAAGCCCTCTATCAAGCTCGAGGACTCAAAGCTCAAGCACAGGACACCAAGGACTTCCCCCTCCTCCTCGAAGCAAAGAAGACTATTTGGGAGCAACTAGAGCGTCTAGACCCTACCCAACCCTCGACCAGCTACAAGAGCCTTCACGAGCTATCTCAGCTCCCTTGGCTCAAACCTTTAGATCGGGCTGCCCTCCAGCTTTTCTTACTGGAGCACTACCTGAGACCTTACTATTACGCTAGACATGAGAATCGTCCCGTACGCAAAATCTACGATCCTGTCGATCCTAGCGAATGGCGCGAGGAGCAGTTCCTCGCCTTCTATACGACGCATGTAGATCAGCTTCTCTCCGATCTACCCCTGCTCACCCAGTCACTAGGCCCTTATAGTAGACTCTTTGATCAAGACTCGAAGGGAGGACCTGAAGGAAGGACCTTCGCATCAGAGCTTCTTCGCCAGCTCACTTCCTCTTCTGCCAAGATCCTATCAGGACTGCGGAAGAAGACCCTTCAGACACTCCAAACACTCGACCCAGCGAGCCTACCTCCCTATACCGCTAGCTTCATCGACCAGCAGACAATAATCGATCGTCTAGAGCAACTCGATCCCTCCGCTAAGGAGACAGCACTCCTCGCCGAGTTCGAAGGCTTCCTCCAGCGCTGGGGCAAGGACAAGGTGATCAATCACTATGTATCCTGGCTCAAGAACGACTCCCATGCTAGAGGACTAGCGAAGGTACGCTGGCTAGAGCACATCAAGCAGGTAGCCCAAGCTCTCTCCAAGCAAAAGCTCGATGAACTCAACTCTTCGATCCAGTATGCTCGTGATGCACGGCTTACCCTTGAGCTCCCCGATCTCCTCGTTGGACGCCGAACGGCTACACTGACTATTCCTCAGGCTTATCTCGTCAGAGAGGTCGAAGTAAGCCTCTATGCTGCTCCTAAGAGCTACAATCCGACCCAAAAAGAATGGTCAATCACGAAGGGACAACTTCCACTCTGGACCAAGCGTATCATCCTCTCGCTCGACAGTCTCGGTCAGCTTGCTAAAGCAGAGCAGGTCGAGATAAGCGTACCCGAAGCAGGAGCCTACCTCGTAAAGTCGAACTATCTCCTCGACAAGGAGGCCAATGGCACACGCGACTCCCAGACAGACTACCTCAATGCCACGGACTACATAGTCCTCAAAAAGATAACCTCACGACAGAACTCTGTCCAGTGGCTCGAAGCGCTCACCGGCAAACCTCTCTCTGGAGCCAACTTCGAGAGCTACAAGCGGGAGAACTGGCAGCAACCTGCACAAAAGGTCGGGCTAGTCAAAGCTGATGCTTGGGGACGCTTCCCCATAGTAGGTCAAGCTACCCTTTTCCACCTAGCAGATAGTCGGGATCCCCTCCTTGCAAAGGCGCCCCAGTCGATAGATAAGGACTTCGAGCTCTTCGAAGTCAGCGACCAGGAGCCTCAGGTCATCCGAGGGTTCGTCACCCCCGATCGTCCAGCCTATCGTCCGGGGCAGACAGCACGGTTCTATGGGATCCTCTCTCGCATCTTCCCTCAGGCGGAGAAAGCAGTCGTTGTCCCCGACACACCACTCAGACTCATGATCTCTGATGCGAGTGGTCAGATCGTACACACCGAATCAGTCACGACTGACCGCTTCGGGCGCTTCTCTGCGAGCTATCAGCTACCCATCAACCGCCTCACAGGCTCCCATTCTGTCGAAGTCAGCCTCAGGGATAAGAAGGTAAATTTCAGTAGTGACTTCCAAGTCTTCGAATACAAGCGAATGGATGCTCTGCTTACCCTCGACACGCCACAGCTTCCTCTCCAGGCGGGGAATAAGATCACCATCACAGGATCGCTGCGTACCCTAAGCGGGAGTCCTATCCCTGGAGCCAAGGTCAACTATACACTCAAGACAAACCGTCACTTCTTTCACCTCTTCCAAGAGTATTCTCTAGGCCAACCTTCCCAAGACCTCGTCGGAGAGGATCCCATCACGACCGATAGCGAGGGGCACTTCGAGATCCCTATCACCTTACCTGAGCTACCTATACAAGAGATAGAGCTTTTCGAGGGAAGACGCATCTCTTTCCCTTGGCATACCTATACCTTGGAGGTTACGGCCACAGATGCCACAGGAGAGATACACTCCGAGAGTCTCTATCTCCCTGCAGGCAAAAAAGTGAGTCGTATAGCTCCCTCGCTCGACACTTTCATTGATAAGCACGCAGAGAAGACCCCGCTCTCCTTCGGAACATTTAGCATCGAAAAGTTCGCCTGCGACGTCAACTACAGCATAGAGCAGGACGGACGAAAGCTCTTCTCCAGCACCATCTCCACAGAAGCGAATACTGATCTAGCCCATCATCTCCAGAGTCTAGCCCCTGGACGCTATGAGCTACACTATCGCACGAGCTTCTCAGATAGCCTCGAGTATGCAGGCTCTCAGGCCTTCTACCTATTTGATAGCAAGAAGATCGGCAAGCTCGAGGATCTACGCGCCCCTCTTCTACTCTCTCCTGGGAGCGGACGCTATAGTGCCACAGAGAGCCCCGTCATCTACTGGGCGTCATCCCTACCCAAGGCCTACATCTTCTATGAGGTCTATACGGCACAAGGGATGCTCATGGAGGGGCTATTACGATCAGAGCCCGGACGAGTCCAAGCACTACCCATTGATCTGAGCAAGCGAACAGAGCTCCCAGAAGAAATCAACGTGCGATTCTGGACGGTTCAAGACGGCCACTTCATAGAAGAGAAGACAGACCTAAGTCGTACACAACCCAAGAAGACGCTCACGCTCCAGTGGCATAGCTTCCGCAATCGTCTCATAGCCGGCTCCAAAGAGACCTGTCGTCTCACGCTACACACCCCTGACGGGAAGCCAGCTACCGAGACAGCCGTAGCAGCCTGGATGTACGATAGCGCCCTAGATGCCTTCGGGAAACTGACTCCTTGGGAGCCTAGCTTGCGTCTCTTAGATGAGCTTGACCAGACTTATGGATATGACTACTATAGCAATCTAAGTAATGATGAGGATGGACTTCAGCCTGCTTCGGCTTGGTTCGATCGCTGGCAGGCTGAGCAACGCCATGGAGGCTTCCGAGGAAGCGCCTTCCCCTCCCCTGACCTCCAAGCACGCTGGATGGCTAAACAACCTGTTTCCGTAGCGGAATATGCAACCTCCCTTCACCCCATGGTAGAGATCACCGATGCCTCGACCATGAGCCTCGGTGAGAGGCAAGTCCTCCAAGCGTTAAGATCAAATGGTCCTAAACGTGCCAAGATAGAGACCGCTCTCTTTGGCTCGAGAAGCATCAATCAGAGCGCTCAAGAGCCTCCACGCCTCCGCACAAACTTCGCCGAAGATGCCTTCTTCTTCCCTAGTCTCACGACAGACGAGCAGGGCTCCGTCTCATGGAGCTTCGAGGTGCCGGAGCGACTCTCTCGCTGGCGAATGATGATCCTAGCTCATACTGCGAGCCTCGATCATCAGACAGAGGTGCAGATGATCGAGACCTACCGCCCCTTCAGCGTGCGTCCTGCTCTCCCCCGCTTCTTAAACGAAGGTGATACGATCCACCTCGTGACGGAGGTGCGAAACGAATCGAAGAAGCCCCAGCAAGGTGAGCTGACGCTGGAGATCTTCAATCCCAATACGGAGGATGTGCTCCATACCGAGACGACTAGCTTTGATGTTTCCAAGGGGAAGACACAGGCCTACACCCTCCCCCTAAAGGTCTATGGCATGCTTGACTCGATCGGCCTACGCATCCTAGCTCGCAGTGATGAGGCTTCGGATGGAGAGCAGCATATCCTAGCTGTCCGACCTGCTCGTCAGCCGATCACCGAGCGACTCACCTTCACTCGTCACCTACAGGGAGTAGATTCGGTCAGCCTTAAGAGCATCCTTCCCAAGGGTGTGGCACTAGATCTGGATGAGGAAGGTACCCTCTCTATTCAAGCGAATAGTCATGCTGCCTTCTCCGCCTTCTCTGCCCTGCAGGGATTGTCTACCTCTAAGGATGCTTCAGCCTTTGCCATCGCCACCTCACTCTACGCCCAGACCCTCGTCCAGGCTCTTAAAGAGCAGTCCACCCTCTCAGGCTGGGCTAGAGAGCGTCTTCGCAATGATCCTCTCCGCACTGCTCGTCTCCTTCAGACTCCATGGCTAGGCATCTCCACTAAGGAGCAGGAGGCCGAGCTCAACCTCGCCCTAGAGCTCATAAGTGACCGCCCTGCTCTCGAGAGTGATCGTCTACTCGGTCAGCTAGAGAAACAGCAGGGGACAGATGGTCTCTGGGCTTGGTATCCAGGGATGTCGGGGAACCTCTACACCACAGAGACCGTCCTACGTCTGCTCCTTCGCCTCCCGAGTGAGCGACTAGAAAGTGCTCACCGCCTGCGTCTCGAGCGACTGATCCGCAAGGGACTTCAGGCTCTGGAGCAGGAGACGATCCGCCTGCACGAGCGTATCATGACCAAGAAGGAGCCCATCGCTACTCCCGGAGATCTAGGGCTCAGTTACCTCGCTCTAAGCAAGGATGCTCAGCAGCGAGGCATCTTCTCCCCCTCCCATGCAGGCGAGAAGGCCGAAGCCTACTTCCTCTCCCGCCTGCGCAGGGAAGCTCACCGCTTACCCCTCTGGCTAAAGCCCAGCGCAGGACGAGTCTTCCTGAACTCAGGGGATGTAAAGCTCGCCCGAGCACTGGCGACCTCTCTCCGAGAGCATCTCATCGCCGATGAGACAGGGTACTTCTTCGCCTCCCTGGGGGCTTCTCCCTACAGCTGGATAGACAAGAGCATGTCTACGATCGTCGAGACTCTCCAGCTCTTCCGACAGCTCAAATCAAAAGACAGTGTAGCCATCGACGGGATGACCCGCTGGATCATCAACCAAAAGCGCACTACGACCTGGAGCAATGAGCTCGCCAGCGCAGATGCGATCCACGCCCTCCTACTCGGAGATCCCTCGCAGAGCTACTATCACTACAACCACCTCGGCATCGAAGTTCCTTTGAAAGGCAACGTAAGCCTCAATACATGGGGAGATGCTATCACGACGAACATCCCTATCGCTCGACTCCGCAGCACCAACCCTCAGATCATCTTTCAGCAAGACAGTCTAGGCGTCGTGTGGGGTGCAGCGATCGCCTCCTACACGCTCCCCACAGCCTCGGTGCAGACGGCTAGCGGGAAGGAGCTTCGCCTTCAGCGGGAAGTCTTCGTTGTCTACAAGCAGGGAGACAAGGAGGAGCTCCTTCCCCTACGAGAGGGGCACGAGCTCCGTGTCGGCGATCGGATACGTACGAGGATCACCATCCAGCTTGACCGTGCGATGGACTTCCTCCGCCTGAGCGATCCACGCAGTGGCTATGCGGAGCCAGTCAATCAGATCCCCTCCTACGCTTGGGGCGAAGGCACGGGCTACTACCTGGAGCCCAAGGACCAGCAGACTAACTTCTACATCGACCATCTGGCTCGAGGGAGCTACCTCGTCTGGTACGATGAGCGCGTTGCTCGCTCAGGGACCTTCCATGGTGGAGTGACGGAGCTCGTCTCCTGCTATGCCCCCGAGTTCGGGGCACATACCGCCGTAGCACCTACCCAGATCGTCCTCCCTCTCCAAGGTAAGTAAGCCCACCTAAGCATACAGCTCCCGCCGTCGCTTCATTAGAAGTGACGGCGGGAGCTCTTCTATTTATCCCCCTCGGAGGATTTCAGCTCCATCGAGGCATTCTAACCTTTCGATCTCGTCTAGCGGAACGGAACACCAGCAAGTGCCGATACCTCTCTATGCTTAGGTCGGATAGGTAGTAACGGAGCAAAAGCAACGTTGGAATGTATCAGAAGCAACGTTGCTTTCTCCTGATTGCAACATTGAAATTAGGCACTTCATTCCTATCCATCCAGCGCAATCACTACCAATGCACACTTAACGTCGCTAGATACGGAGACTCGGCATCTCTCTATACACACTCTCGAATGAAAGGCTACCCTCCATCCCTACATAGATGCTATCGCTTCCGACTAGACCTCTATCCAGACCATCTCATTCCCCTTTATCTCACGGATCATACAAGGCTCACCGACACGGCTAAGAGCAAGGCTAGGGCATGGGGTCTCCTCACTTTTCCGTACCTTCGTAGTGATACTCTGGTAGATTAATAGACCTCACAATGAAGTACCTCATCGTCGGCCTCGGAAATATCGGTGCCGAATATGATAAGACGCGCCATAACATCGGCTTCCGAATCGCTGATGCGTTGGCAGAAAAGATGCAAGTGCGCTTCGAGACCAAGCGCTACGGAGATGTCGCTCTCGGACGCGTCAAGAGCGCCCAACTGCTCCTACTCAAACCCTCGACCTATATGAATCTTAGTGGCGAAGCGGTACGCTACTGGATGAGCACGGAGAAGATCCCCGTAGAGCGTGTACTCGTACTCGTCGATGATTTAGCTCTCCCCTTCGGCACGCTTCGCCTAAAGAGTAAGGGAAGTGATGCAGGACACAACGGGCTGAAGAATATCGCCCAGCTCCTCGGGACACAGTCCTACCCACGCCTGCGCTTCGGTATCGGCAATGACTTCCCACAGGGTCTGCAGATCAACTATGTCCTCGGTCGCTTCTCGCCCGAAGAAGAGTCCGCCCTACCCGAGCTCCTCACCCGAAGCTGTCAAGCAGTCGAATCCTTCTGCCTAGAAGGTATCAATCGCGCGATGAATACCTTTAACACCAAGTAGTCTAACCCATCATCATTCAAATAAACACAAGCCCTATGAAGCAAGTCATCAGCACGACCGAGGCTCCCGCAGCGATCGGTCCCTACAGCCAAGCGATCCTCGTCGGCAATACCCTCTTTGCCTCTGGCCAGCTAGGCATCGATCCTAAGACTGGAGAATTCCCCTCGGGTGTCACGGCACAGACCGAGCAGTCCTTCCGCAACATCCACGCCATCCTCAAGGAAGCTGGACTGACGATCGACCACGTCGTGAAGACCACCGTCTTCCTCGCCGATATGGCAGACTTTGCTGCGATGAATGCGGTCTATGAGAAGCAGTTCTCGGGCACCTTCCCTGCACGCTCAGCCGTCGCAGTGAAGACGCTCCCCAAGAATGGTCTCGTCGAGATCGAGATCATTGCCGTCAAGGACTAAGCTCTCCCCTCGCTAACACCCTCCCCCAAGTCTGCTCCTCTAGGTGACCTCCTAGAGGGTACTTGGGGGCTTCGTCTACCTAGTCACCTGCTATCAATGAGATTCCAGCGCTTACGCTACCTCTTTCGCTTTAGTCTTGTCGTACTTGCGGGCTTCATATTACAGAAGCTCGCTTTCCTCTTCTTCACCCGTCCCGCAGGAGAGGAGCTAACCCCACAAGACCTACTAGCAGTCTGTGGGCATGGCCTAAGTCTAGATAGCTCAGTACTAGGCTACCTTCTAGTCTTCCCACTCCTCATCGTCGGGCTCAGTGGCATCCTCTCTCCCCGACCTTTACGCAAGATACTCACAGGCTACCATGGCTTGATCAGTGTACTACTAGCCCTGATGACCATCGGGGACCTACGGCTCTACCCTTTTTGGGGATTCAAGCTCGATGCGACGATCTTTCAGTACCTCGACACCCCTGGGGAGGCTGTAGCGAGTGTAGACCTATCCTTTATCCTGGTGAGCCTACTCCTCGTAGCTCTCTGGACGATCGGGCTCTTCTTCGCTCTCCGCTGGAGCCTTCAGGGCGCTTGGGAGAAGCCTCGGCGTCCTTGGCTCACACTCACGGCTAGCCTACTCAGTCTAGCTCCCACCTTCCTCCTCATCCGAGGGAGCGTCACCCAAGCGACAGCCAACGTCGGACAAGTCTACTTCAGTGATCGCCCATGGCTCAATCATGCAGCGGTCAATCCGACCTTCAGCCTCATCTCCTCATTGACCAAGCTCGAGGACTACGATGCGGAGTATAACTTCTTCCCCGAAGAAGAGCGTGCGAAGCTATTCGCTGGGCTCTATCCACCCCCTTCTCCCGCAACAGACACCCTACTGAAGACGACCCGCCCAAACATCCTCCTCATCCTTATGGAGAGCTTCGGTGCTCGCTATGTAGGCTGTCTCGGGGGTGAGCCAGGCGTCTCCCCGCACTTCGATCGCCTAGCCCAAGAAGGAGTACTCTTCACCCAATGCTATGCGAATAGCTACCGCACCGACCGAGGGATGCTATCGACACTGAGCGGTTACCCGAGCTTCCCCAAGCACTCGCTGATGAAGCTCCCCGCTAAGAGTCGCACCCTCTCAAGCCTAGCACTTCAGCTCAAGGGGCAGGGCTACTCCACGAGCTTCTTCTATGGAGGCGATGCGAACTTCACCAATACACGAGGCTATCTCATCTCCACGGGCTATGACAAGGTGACCGATGAGCACAGCCTCTCTCGGCAGTTACCCCGCTCGAACTGGGGAGTACCTGATGCCCCAATGCTCGACCTCGTCTACGAAGAGATCCAACGAGAACCCCAAGGTCACCCATGGCATAAGCTCCTCCTGACCCTCAGTAGTCATGAACCCTTCGATGTACCCTATCAGCGTCTAGAGCGACCTGTGCCCAATGCCTTCGCCTACCTAGATGTCAGTCTAGGTAGCTTCATCGATCGACTGAAGGCAACTCCAGCTTGGGAGAATCTACTTGTCATCTGTATCGCTGACCATGGATTTACCGAGGATGGTCGTGGCGTACGTAATGTGCCTGAAGCACAGCACATCCCCCTGCTTCTCCTCGGAGGAGCCCTTCGACAGTCTAAGCAGATCGACGTCCTACTCACACAGTCCGATCTCGTCGCTACCCTACTAGCCCAGCTACAGCTCCCCTATACAGACTTCCCCTTCAGCAGGAATGTCCTCGGGAGTAGCTATAGCTATCCTTTCGCTTACTATACCTTCAATGATGGCTTTGGCTTCATCGACTCGACCGGAGTCACCGTGGTAGACAATGCCTTGGGTAAGCCCCTCATTGACAAGCCTTCTCCCTCGTCTCTACGTCGTGCTCGAGGAGAGGTACTGCTTCAGACGACGCACGACGATCTAGCCCGACGCTAAGGCTTGCATATATGGCAGAATTTAGCGAACATTGTAACTAGCAAGATTAAGACATCGCTAGCTCACTCACTCTCACGAGTATAAGCTAGCATCAAGACCTATATACGCAGATATGAGCACAGAGAAGTTCCACGCCGTCGTCCTCGGCGCTGGAGAGAGTGGAGTAGGTGCAGCACTACTGTACCAAAGTCGTGGTATCTCCGTCTTCGTCTCCGACTACGGAAGCATCGCACCTAAGTATAAGGAAGAGCTCGAGGAGCATGGCATCCCCTATGAGGAAGGGTGCCACTCGACCGATCTCATCCTTCGCTCAGAAGAGATCGTCAAGAGCCCTGGGATCCCCGAGAAGGCTCCTATCATGCAGGCTGTACGAGAGCGGGGCATCCCCGTCATCTCCGAGATCGAGCTGGCAGGTCGCTACCTCCGAGGGAAGGCGATCGGTATCACGGGGAGCAATGGGAAGACAACTACCACCATGTGGCTACACCATATCCTCTCTGAGGCGGGGATGAAGGTCGGGCTTGCAGGGAATGTAGGCTTTAGTCTCGCTCGCCAAGTGATCACAGAGGATCAACCCGACTACTTCGTCATCGAGCTAAGTAGCTTCCAGCTAGATGATATGCACGACTTCCGTGTACACATCGCCCTACTGATGAACATCACACCAGACCATCTCGATCGCTACCACTATAACTTCGAAGAGTATGCGTTAGCGAAGATGCGTATCCTGCAGAACCAAACCTCCGAAGACGCCTTCATCTACTGGGGAGAGGATCCTTTCATCGCTCAGTATGTCATGGATCACCAGCCCATGCCGATGCAGACGCTTCCCTTCCTCACCTATCCACAGGCTGGCTCTGCGGCGGATAAAAGCGATGATAACAAGCTCTGCCTGCACTTCGATGATCACCAGTTTGAGTTCCCCATCGAAGAGCTTGCCCTCCAAGGTCCACACAACCTACAGAATGCGATGGCAGCCTCGATCGCAGCCCTCCGCCTTGGAGTTTCTACCGAAGTGCTCAATCAAGCTCTACGTGACTTCGTCAATGTACCTCACCGCCTAGAGAAGGTCGGCGTACTGGATGGCGTCCGCTATATCAATGACTCTAAGGCTACGAACGTCAGCTCCACCTACTACGCTCTACGTACGATGACGACTCCCTATGTCCTCATCCTAGGTGGAGAAGATAAGGGGAATGACTACCTAGACATCACGGAGCTCATCACCTCGGGGGCACGTGGTCTCATCTTCCTCACGACAGATGTACTCAAGCTATATAAGAGCTTCCATGGCAAGGTCGATCAGATCGCCTCAGCTCTCTCGATGGAGGAGGCTATCGAGCATGCTCGTACTATGGCACAGCCTGGAGATACCGTACTTCTAAGTCCGGCATGTGCGAGCTTCGACCTATTCAAAAGCTACATCCATCGAGGCGACTGCTTCCGCTCTATCGTCCAAGAGCTAATCAAGAAGGAGGGACAGCATGCCTAGCGCCGAAGGAGCACAGCGCAAGGACTGGCTACGCAATGTCTTTGCAGGGAACGGTCTCTACTGGCTACTCTATCTGATCTTCATCATCGTCTCGATGGTGACCGTCTCGAGTGCGATCAGTAGTGAGTACTACAAGGCTCAAGCACACGGATCGATCAATCCTCAGCTCAAGCATGCCTTGATGCTCCTCTTGGGAGTCTTCGCTGCGGTCTTCTTTGCCCGTATATCGGCTAAGAACCTGCGTAACCTATTGCCGAGGCTCTCGCTACTCGCCATGTTCTTATTGTGCATCGCGATCTACGTCCTAGGTCGAAGCACCAATGGCGCCGAGCGCTGGATCCACTTCGCAGGGCTCACCCTCCAGCCAGCAGAGTTCCTCCGACTCTTCATCGTCATCTGGGGCGCACATATCACGGCATCTGACACGACAGAGAACCCGAATAAGCTACGTGCCTATATCGGCTATGCGATATTCGTCGGGGGCTTTGCTCTCGCCTTCGCTTCGTCCAACCTCTCGATGCTCGTCATCTATGCGATCTTCTTCGTCCTCTACTGCTGGACACTCCGAGCTCCGAAGAAGTTCCTACGCTGGCTCGTCATCCTTGGCATTGGAGGCGCTACTCTCTTCACCTCCTATCTCCTGCTAGCACCCGAATCTATGCTCATCGGTCGATCGGTGACTTGGCGCAATCGTATCCATCGTATGATCGAGCCCAAGCAACCTACGGATGGTGCTACGGCCAAGTTCGATGCCGATGAGCGCCACCAAGAGGAGATGGGACGTATGGCAGTCGCTAGCGCAGGACGTGGCCCAGGGAAAAGTAAGATGCGTGATCATCTCCCGCTAGCCTACTCCGACTACCTCTATGCGACGATCATCGAGGAATATGGGATCTTCGGTCTCCTCCTCATCCCTGGGCTCTACATCGCCTGGATGCTATTAGCCTACCGAGAGGCCAGGAAGCAGACCAACATCTACCGCAGTAACTTGATCAAGGGCTTCGGGATCCTCTACCCCTTGCAAGCACTGGTCAACATGGTCGTATCCTCGGGACTCATCACGACAGGACAGCCACTTCCTCTCCTTAGCTATGGGGGATCTTCTGTCCTAGCCTCAAGCATCGCCATCGGCATCACGATCGCAGCCTCCCGTGTAGACCGCCCCAAGCGACAGAAGCAAGCTACGCCCTGCGACAATACCTCTCATCTCGAAGAGCCAGAAGGAGTCTCATCGGTTGATCACCCACTCTCCTCAGACGAGGTGATCGCTAGTGATGAGCTTCGCCAAGAGCAACCTTCAGCCCTATCTCAGTCATCTATCTAAGCGTCTTATGATCCAACGAGCTATCATCAGTGGTGGTGGTACAGGTGGCCATATCTTCCCCGCCGTATCTATCGCCGAAGCCCTTCGCCGTCGCTACCCTAGTATCGACATTCTCTTCATCGGTGCAGAAGGTCGTATGGAGATGGAGCGTGTCCCCCAAGCAGGCTTCCCGATCCGTGGGCTGAAGATCCGTGGTCTTGATCGGAAGCGTCCGTGGCGCAACTTCGGTGTCATCCGTGATTTCCTCCGGGCACTCATCACCGCTCGAGACATTCTACGTGAGTTTCAGCCTCAGATCGTCATTGGTGTCGGGGGCTATGCTAGTGCTCCGACCCTCAAGGCTGCGCAGAGTCTTGGCATCCCGACCCTCATCCAGGAGCAGAACTCCTATGCTGGTGTGACGAATAAGTTCCTCGCTCGCCGTGCTAACCGCATCTGTGTCGCCTACCCCGATATGGAGCGCTTCTTCCCAAAGGATAAGATCGTCCTCACGGGCAACCCTCTTCGCCCTGCCATAGAGCATCTTAGTGCCAGCCGAGAGGAAGCTCTACGGGAGTTCGGTCTACCCGTTGACACCAAGCAGGTCGTCCTCGTCATCGGAGGAAGCCTAGGAGCTAGAAGCATCAACGAAGGTATCGGCTCCCAGCTACAAGCCTGGGCGGACTCAGGGGTTGCTCTCATCTGGCAGACAGGGAAGGGCTTTGAGGCAAAGGCGAAAGAGCTTCTTAAGGGCTATGACTTCTCGGTCTACTGCTCAGCCTTTATCCAGCGAATGGATCTCGCCTATACGCTCGCCGATGTCGTCGTATCTCGTGCGGGAGCCAGCTCGATCTCCGAGCTCTGTCAGCTGGGGAAAGCCTCCATTCTCGTACCCTCGCCCAATGTCGCAGAGGATCATCAGACGAAGAATGCGTTAGCCCTCTCCTCCCGCTCGGCAGCCATCCTCCTCCCCGATGCAGAAGCTCTGACCCAGCTCACCCCACGTGCCCTAGCGCTAGTACAGGACACGACGCAGTGTCAGACCCTGCGTGAGGAGATCCGCAAGCTAGCTCTCCCCTCGGCAGCAGAGAAGATCGTCGATGAGATCGAGCTTCTCGTGAAGTAGACACAGCGACCTTAAAGCCAGGACGCCCCCACCTCGACGAGCTTAATCGTCTGGGTGGGGGCGTCCTCGGTTAGACACATTCGGATACAGAGAGAAGCCTCTCTCTCTGCTCGGCTGAAATCTATTTCGTATTAAGGTTTACCTCTATCGAGCAAGAGGTAAACCTCCGCTGGAGAAAAGGCTAGCCTTTAAGGGGACAAAGGTCTAGCTTCCTACTCGGGAAGAACTGAGAGCGCTGTAGGAAAGACCTAGCAGAAAAGATCCAGCGGATTGGCTTCCCCGAAATAAAGATGCGTATAGCCAGCTCGGACATTGCCCTTAGCATAGAGGAGGGTCGGGACTTCTTCGTCTCGGGCTGAGCGTTGCTGTCCCTTCGTAGGCTCTTCGCCCGTGGCAATACGTGAGTAATGGAACTCGTGCCCTCGCCATTCTTGTCCGCCGAGCTGGAGCTTGCGGTAGCCGAGGCGCAGGCGCATCTGCTCCATCGTCGCCTCCAGCTCCAGAATCCCTGCCATCGGGTACACCTGACCTTGCTCATCCCGTAGCTCACGGCAGAGGTACATCATCCCTCCGCACTCGGCTAAGACCTTCCCACCTCGCTGGACGTGATCCCGAAGCGTTAGGCGTGTCTGATCGGCTGTCGCTAGTTGGTCAAGATAAAACTCGGGATAACCCCCTGGGAGATAGACGAGGTCAGAGGCAGGGACGGCTTCATTGGCCAGCGGAGAGAAGTACACCAGTTCGCCAAGCTGGGAGAGACGCCGAAGGTTCTCCGCATAAATGAAGTTGAAAGCTTGGTCTCTTGCCACGGCGACCTTCATCCCCTCTACAGCGGGCAGAGGAGCTTCTTCTCGAAGCATCGGACGAGGACGCTGGATCAGCTCGAGCAGTCGGTCTAGCTGGACATACTGCTCGATCAAGTCAGCCACGGTCTCGGGTAGGGTATCTAGTGTCGATAGCTCCTCCAAGGATAGCCCCAGGTGGCGCGAAGGCACCTCGAGGAGCTGGGTCTTCGGTAGGTACCCCAAGGGAACTACCCCCGCTTCCTCTGCCGCCTCCCTAAGGAAGCGGTAGTGACTCTCCGAGGCTACACGGTTAAAGACTACCCCGACGACTTCGCTCGTCGTACGGAAGTGCTTCATACCATAGAGGATTGCCCCCACAGAGAAGGCAGACGAACGGGCGTCGATCAGTAGGATCGTCGGCAAACCAAGGGTCGCTGCGACCTCGGCCGAAGAGCCTTGGTCACGGACATAGCCATCATAGAGCCCCATGACGCCCTCAAGTACGGCAGCATCGCTACCAGCGCTATACCGAGCATATACGGCTCGTACATGTTCAGGGCTCATCATGAAGAGGTCGAGGTTCACCGATTCCCTGCCACAAGCTAGGCGATGGAACTTCGGATCAATGTAGTCAGGGCCACATTTGAAGCCTTGTACCGTCAGCCCTCGTCGGCTTAGGGCACGCAGAAGACCTAGGGTAAAGGTCGTCTTGCCACTACCCGACGAAGCTGCAGCCACAAGACATTGGGGGATCATGTCGCTCTTAGGCATCATCAAAAAGAAAGGTGTCGGTTAGGGAAGTAGCCCCTGCCAGACGAAGCGGTCGGGGCTAGCGAGAGCCTGCGTATCAAGTGGGCGCCTCGAGAGCGCATAGATCGTAGCGCCAGAGCCTGTCATCAAGGCAAAATCAGCCCCACAGGCATAGAGAGACTCCTTGATCTCCCGTAGCTCAGGATAGAGGGGGAAGAGGCTTAGCTCAAAGTCATTGGTGACGACCTCACACCACTGCTCCAGCGGAAGCGCGAGTAG